>JAEEGG010016471.1_pt1 | contig 15344 bp, 9 predicted proteins | sample 9134161 | NCBI WGS metagenome assembly JAEEGG01 (sample SAMN16246543, study PRJNA631951) | gut metagenome | biome: gut microbiome; feature: rumen; material: CR-attached | host: Bos | place: Iran: Karaj | collected 2018-10
TCTTTTCTTTTTTCCAAACAATTATTGGTGCTGATCGCGCAGCAGGTCGTTAACCGTCTTAACGGGGTTGAACGTGCCCAGGGGCACCTCTACGAAGATGGTTGACCAGTCGCTCATGGCACCGTTCCACAAACCGGGCAGCTCCAGCGCCTTCAGTTCCTTGCCTCCCTTTGACTTGGAAGAGATGAATCCAGTGGTCTTATCCACGAAGTCGGGCAGGTTGAATGGCTGTCCCTTGTAGTCCTTCACGGCACATACCAGGTCAACGGGGTTGAAGTGAGTGCCCTGTGTGAACATCTTCATGTATTCCGCATTGTTGGTATCTATCTGACTGCTTTCCAGGATCTGCAGTGATACCGTGCCGTCCTGGTTATAGGTGAGGAACGGACCACCACCAGGTTCGCCCACATTTTTCACCACGCCACACACACGCATGGGGCGGTTCAGTTTGCGACGCAGGTAGTCGGCATCCACCTTGCTATTCTTAGGATTGGTGCAGAGGTTCTTTTCTACGAATTGGGCAATCTGGGCGATTTGGGCGTCTGATGGGTTACCATCGAGGATACGCAGGTATTCGAAGGCCTGCTTCTGCAGACTCACCAGTACACCGGCGATGACCTGCTTCCATTCCACGGTCTCAGGCTTCAGACGGTCGGGCACCACGTTGTCGATATTCTTAATGAAGATAACGTCAGCCTCAATCTCGTTCAGGTTCTCGATGAGCGCACCGTGACCGCCCGGACGGAACAGCAATGAACCGTCGGCCTCGCGGAATGGCGTGTTGTCGGGATTAGCGGCAACAGTGTCTGTCGAGGGCTTCTGCTCAGAGAATGTGATATCATACTTGATGCCGTATTTCTGTGCGAAGCCATCGGCCTTCTCTGCCACCTTTGCCTTGAAGAACTCCAGGTGGTCGTGACTCACGGTGAAGTGTACGTGAGCCTCACCCTTTGAAGCGGCATAGAGTGCGCCCTCCACGAGGTGCTCCTCCATGGGCGTACGGGCACCCTCTGCGTATTTATGGAACAGCAACATACCCTTTGGCAGCTGACCGTAGTTCAGTCCCTCAGCCTTCAGCATATTGGCAGCCACAGCCTTATAGTTGCCTTCTGCCATCAGAGCCTTGATACCTTTGCCCTCGTTTTTCACGCAGACAGCATCCAGCGCCTCGTAGAAGGCAAACTTCTCAATGTCGTTGAAATATTTCTTCTCGAAATCGGTGGTAGGCACGTCATAGTCGGCATCCACGAATGCAAACATATTCTTGAACATACGACTGGCGGCGCCACTGGCAGGTACGAACTTCACGATACGCTTACCTGCAGCCTTATAGTCCTCCCAGGCTTTCACGTACTGTTGACGCTCGCTCTCGTTGGGGGCTACGATGCCGTTACCTACTGCAGCTGCTGCTTCCAATTTCAGGAAGGGGAAGCCTGTTTCAAACTCCTTCAACTGTGTCTCGATCTGCTCTTTCGTGATACCACGCTGAGCAATCTGTTTGAGGTCTTTTTCTGATAGCATAACTTTGCTTGTTTTTGATTTTTTATTTTCGGCCTACAAAATTAAGAAATCTGAGCGAAATGCCCAAGGAAAAATGGAAATACTTTTCTGAAAAATCTGTAAATAGTGTCTATAAACGACAGGTCAGTCCTAACTTTGTTTCAAACGTGTTGGCTTTCACCATGTCGTGATATTTGTAGAACGTGCGACGTGAGTAGTAGGCGCCTGAGAGCGTGACAGACCATTGTTTTGCCAGGTGCATCTCCATGACGGGGTTCACCACCAGCAGCATCGCATTGCTGCGGTCGCCCTGAACATTCAGGTAGTGCAGATCCTTGGTGCCGTCGGCAAAGGCCTGCAGATCCTTGTCCTCATAGCCCTTCCATGTGTAGATACGGAAATATTTGGCGTTGAGCATGAACCGTCCGAACTTGCCAAATTCAATCTGCGTCTTTGACTTCACGCTGAATCCGCTACCCATGTTGTAGTCGCGCTCAATCACGTTGAAATAGTCGCTCTTTGTTCCACCCAGCAGGATGCCGCTCGTAAAGATACGCTGTTCCAGTTTCGTCATGGCGCCTGTCTGTGGCAATGACAGGATGAAGCCAGGACCGAAGCCCGCTGCCTCACTGATGCGGTAGGGGGTCAGCTCAGAACCATCCTTAATGGGCTTGGCGTCGTAGTAGTTGAAGTGCTGGTAGATACCAAATTCGCCCGCCATGTCCTTCTTGTCCAGAATAGGCGTACTCCACAGGCGTCCTACGATGTTCAGCGTGTTGACGAAGGGCTGTCCGCCACCGAAGGCGGCATTCATCTCCAGGTCGAAGAAGTCGTATGGTGTTGTATGGCGCTCACCGTCTACCGGTGTGCCGTACATCAGCGTGATGTTCACGTAAGGCGCATGGATGCCGCGGAACAGGGCACCGTTGTCGGCCAGATAACGCCAACCTACAGAGAACGACATGTCCACGGGAATCTTGCTGAAGTCATGATAGCGATAGTGGTCGCTGCGCACGCGCCAGGCATCACCGCTGAAGATACGATGCAGTCCTTGTATGGGGTTGATGATGGTGGCTGCAGCCTCGCGCAGGAAACGACTGCCGCCGCGGTCACGGTCATCCAGCACCGTGCGGCTCAGCCTGTGGGTCATCTCACCGATGGCTATACCGCCACAGGTGGTGGCAATGATATCGTTGATGGCCGGAGGCTCCGTCTCACCCAGGAATTCCCACATGGCCGAACCGCCCAATGCATAGGGGGCTGACTCCCAGAAACTGAGGCCGTTGCTGCGTGCCGCGTTGAAATAGAGATTGCCGTGATAGGGGTGGGCAAACAGGTTGGTGATAAAGAAGTCGTTATCCCACACCATGCCGTCGGTGAAGTTGCGCTTCAGTGAGTTCAGCGTGGTCTGGGCAAAGTCCGTGTTGAGGGCATAGCGGTCAAACAACTGTACGCCTACGTTGATACCTGTTGCCTCGGCAGCAGCCTGCCAATAGCGCTTTGGTTCGGGCAGTGCCATCGTGGAGTCGGTGAACACAATCTTTGAACGCTTCTCGTCCCATGCACGTTTCCAGGAGTCGTGCTGGTTACGAGGCTGGCGGTAGGTCAGGCCCAGTTCCACCAACGGCCTGTTCCTGTAGGTCTCGTTACGGTCATAATAGCGGGTCACACCCCAGCCCACAGAGGCAAAGGCGCCAATCTTACTGCTTATCTGATAGTCGGCATTGATGCGGGCCTGCAGGGAGTACAGGCGCTCCGGCTTGTCGTTGTTATTCTTTGAGAACGTCTCCACATGATAGTAGCCTACGTCTCCGCTCAGACTCCATTTCGGGGATAACTGCGCATACTGACCCAGACGATAGAACACGGCACCCGAGAATTTGGAGTCGAGTCCCATGAAGTGCGTACCCACACCTAAGATGTTGTATGTGCTGCGATTGCGAAAACGCGCAGCCAGGTTCATTTTGGTCGAAGAACCAGCATATGTCATCACGTCGATATCGGTCGACGGGTTCACGTTCACCAGTCCTATCTTACGGCCTATCGAGTCGTACGACAGGTTGATGATACCCACCTGCCAGCCATGCGTGCGTCTGCGGGCCAAGTTAAAGAAGCCAATCTGCGTGCCGTTAAGCGAGTCGGCATAGTTCACGGCGCCAAGCTGCCATCCGTTCATCTGGTCTGATGATACATTCAGGACGCCAGACAGCTGCAGACCTTTGTCCATGCCTTTGGTGATATTGCTGATGCCACCCAGTTGCAGGCCGTTGAACTTATGGCCGGAGGTGTTCGACACACCGCCAAACTGGAACCCATGGCCTCCGTCGGGCGCTACCGAGGAGATAACACCAAACTGAAAACTTTTCACCGTGTCCTGCACGCTGACGATGCCGACGGGAAATCTCTGAGCCTGTGCCCCTGCGACAGTCATCATGGCGACTACAACCAATAGCTCCTTCTTCATAATGGTATGCTGTTTAGTCTTTAGGTCTATTTATAGAATTTCGCCTACAAATATAGGAAAAAGTAAACGAAAAACCCAAGAAAAAGTAAAGTTTTTTACTCTTTCCCGGGTGCTTTATTCAAAAATATGTGGAAATGCTTAGATACTCAACTCGTTCAGCACGGTAATCAGACGCTTGTCGAAGCGCTTGTCGGTGCGGATACATTCTGAGAAAGGCACATATACCACAGCGTTGTTTCTTACGCCTACCATCACGTTGCGCTGTCCCTGCATGATAGCCTCGATTGCACCTACGCCGGTGGTTGATGCCAGCACACGGTCGCGGGCAGATGGTGTGCCGCCACGCTGCAGGTGACCAAGGATTGATACGCGTACGTCGAACTCAGGGAATTCCTTCTTCACACGGTCGGCGTAATAGAGGGCACCGCACTTAGGACTCTCACTGACAATGACTATGCATGACTTCTTTGACTTGCGGATGCCGCGCTTCATGAATTCGGCCAACTGGTCTTCGTCTGTTACCTCCTCTGGTACGATGGCTGCTTCGGCACCACTGGCAATAGCACAGTATTGAGCCAGGAAGCCTGCGTCGCGTCCCATTACCTCGACGAAGAAGATACGCTCGTGCGAGTTGGCGGTGTCGCGGATACGGTCCACGCACTCCATGATGGTGTTCATCGTGGTGTCATAGCCGATGGTGGCATCGGTGCCGTAGAGGTCGTTGTCGATGGTGCCTGGCAGTCCGATTACGGGGAAGTCAAACTCCATACCGAAGTTCTTTGCGCCCGTCAGCGAACCGTTGCCGCCGATGACCACCAATGCGTCAATCACTTCCTTCTGACAGGTCTCGTAGGCTTTCTGCATACCCTCGAGTGTCATAAAATCCTTTGAACGTGCTGTTTTCAGAATCGTACCGCCACGGTTGATGATGCCTGATACGTCCTCGGTGGTCAGTGTCTTCACCTCACCTTTTATCAGTCCGTCATAGCCGCGGTAGATACCCTTGATTGTGAAACCATTGTAAATGCCGGCACGTGTCACGGCGCGGATGGCTGCGTTCATGCCTGGCGAGTCGCCTCCTGAAGTTAAAATACCTATTGTTTTAATCTTATTCATAGTGTACTATTATATTATACTTCTTTTAGTTTTGCATGGTGCAAAGGTACAAATAAGCAAGCAAAATGCAAAAAGAAAACTTTATTTTCTTCATTTCTTTTTTTATTTTTTTTCGTATCTTTGCACCCACAATGGCAGGCATCTATATCCATATCCCGTTTTGTAAGAGTCGCTGCGTGTATTGCGACTTCTATTCCTCCACGTCGCTGGCGTTGAGTCAGCGATATGTGGATGCTGTGTGTATGGAGATGGAAGAGAGGAGCAAGGGGCGAGGAGCAGGGAGCAAGAGGATAGAAACGGTGTATCTAGGTGGCGGCACACCCTCGCAATTGTCGGGCGCGCAATTATGTCAGTTGTTCGCTCATCTGTATAAGACGTTCCGTATATCGTCCGATGCCGAGGTGACAATAGAATGTAATCCTGACGATGTGACGGAGGAGTTCGCTAGTATGTTATCGGAACTGCCTGTAAACCGTGTGTCAATGGGAGCTCAGACGTTTTCACAGGAGCGACTGAAATTCCTTCGTAGGCGACATACGGCAGAACAAGTGAAGGAGGCCGTGAGTCGTTTGCGCCAAGCAGGCATCGGGAATATCAGTGTGGATCTGATGTATGGTTTTCCTAACGAGACGATGGAGGAATGGGAGCGAGATATCCAGCAGGCCATTGCATTGGATGTGGAACATTTGTCGGCCTATGCCCTGCAATATGAGGAAGGCACGCCTCTTTACCTAATGTTGGAACGTGGTGAGGTGAGTGAAATAGACGAGGAACTGGAGCGACAGATGTATTTCCGATTGATAGATGCGCTGGCGGAGGCCGGTTTTGAGCATTACGAAATCAGTAACTGGGGAAAGCCTGGTCGCTACTCGCGTCATAACAGCAGTTACTGGAACCAGACACCCTACATAGGACTGGGGGCAGCCGCACATTCCTTCGACGGACGGAACCGCCAATGGAATGTGGCTGATATCCGTCGGTATATGGAGGGCATGGAAAAGGGGAAACCCTGCGTGGAATACGAAGAGCTTACCCCTGATAATCGTTATAACGAAATCGTAATGACCGCTTTGCGTACATCAGAAGGATTATCACTTACGAGATTGTCGTCTGCCGATGCCGATTACTGTCTGCGACAGGCTCAGCGTTTTATCCTTGATGGATTGTTGGTCAATGAACAGCAACACCTGCGTCTCACACGTAAGGGACTTTTTGTCAGCGATATGGTGATGGCTGAGTTGATGAAGGTTTGAATTTTTATTTCATACATTGTACTACGATAGGTGCTTCCACCTCCTTGCGCCACGTTTTCAGCCATTGGAACCACTCTTTGGCAGAGTGAAAACCGAAGGTCTCGTTGGCTGAACAATATACCACTTTATACCCCATGTGACGATCATCTGTTTTTACAACAAAGGCATAGTTGTCTTTATTGGCTGGCTCCTCGCTGACAATGTGCTGACGAGGGATGAGAATGCCCAATCCTACGGTCTCTCGCTTCCATTTTAAAGTGTCTGTAGAGGGGTAGTCTGTACCCCAGCAAGCACGCAGCCCCTTTTTGTCAGAAAACTCCTCAGACCCCTTTACATTGATAACTCCCGTAGAAAACTCTTCGCCTTTCATGTCGTGATTGAAGAAGATGTCCACGTCAGTATCGCGATGACCGGCATACTGCGTGTAGCGGATCGTCATGTTAACGGTTTGAGTTTTGAGTTTTGAGGTTTGGGGTTTGGGCAATTGCCAGCCTTGGTCGATGATTTCCACAATAGTACGTAATGGCCCGTAAGAAATGACGCGTTGAGTGCGATTCTTGACTGGGTCAATCATCGTAGGCTCTTTTCCGTCCCAACCACGGAAAGCACCAAGCCCGAAGGTGTTGCCTACCCACAGCACATCATCACCATAACCGGCTTTTTTCTGGTCATCCTGCGTATAGAACTGTGTAGCCTGTAACTCCAAGCGCTTTTGAAATTTTCCGTATAGATCTAGCGTTTGGCGCTTGTCGAAATAGATGCGAATGCCGTTGAGTTCGCTTTCAAAATCCACACCGTGATGATGTAGTAGGTTGTATGAATTGGCACAGTCGCCACGTACGGTGAGACTTGACACGAAATTGTTGTGCTTGTTTTTTTCCTTTACCTTGTCATTGCGCATTAGCATCTCGGCATACACACGGGCAGGGTAGGTGCGTGGCTCGCCTTCGCTGAAAAGAGTCACGGTATAGGTTTTCTGATCCTTGCCTTTGAGGTCAGATAGAAAACAGAGTTCGTCATATTGTTCATCCAGGTTGATATCGTCCAACTGGCAGGGAATCTCCTGATTGTCGCATGTCACCAAGGCGGAGCGAACCTCACCATATTCTTGAAGCGAAATGACCACGGGCTGGTCGGTCCTATCAATGGACAAAGGGTTTTTAACAGAGATAGTCAACGTCTGTTGGGCGCTCATGGCCACAGGCATACAGAGCGCAAATGCAAGAAATAGATACTTCATGATGTTTTAGTTTTTGTACAAAAGTAACAGAAAAGCATGAAAAGTATTGATAAATTAAAAAAAATTAGGTTAAAATTTGGATTATTCAAGATATTTTAGTAATTTTGCAATCGAATTTAACAAAATCTAAAATCTCCATACGTTGAAGAAGCTCTTTTTTCTGCTCCTATTGACCATGATGGCATGCATTGGTTGCCAATGGAAATTCCAGTCTCCTGATGAAACAGAGAAGACTGGCGAGATTGTCGTGGAGCGCTTTGACCGTATGGAATACCTTTATCTTACATCTGGCGATTTCGCTGCCTTGCAGCAGATGAAGACGCTTTATCCCACGGAGACTGGCACGCTGATTGAGGATGTGTTGAAATTGGGTAGGGTAGATGATTCCGATATCAACACGCGTTTCCTGATTTTCTTTCAAGACAGCACTCTGCAGGTTTTGATGCGGGATGTTCATGAACAGTATGCTGATATCGATGACCTGAATAAAGAACTGACGAAGAGTTTTGCACGACTGACGAAGAAAATTCCAGGATTGGAGGTTCCGCATATCTACACACAGATAGGGTCGTTGGATCAGAGTGTTATTGTGGGTGACTCAATGGTGGGCATCTCGCTCGATAAATACTTGGGTGCCAATTACCCCATCTATCAGAAATATGGCTACACAGAAGAACAGCGTGCCATGATGACGCGAAAATATATCGTGCCCGACTGCCTTGGGTTCTATCTCCTACGTCATTATCCGATGCCAGAGGAAGCTGTCGATTCCGCAGAATTGCGTCATGAGCACATGGCGAAGATTCAGTATGTGGTGAATCAGGCGATGCAGCAGCGTATCTTTGACAACGAACGTATCAGAGAGGTTGAGAAATACATGCAGCAGCATCGGGAGGTGGACTATGATGAGTTGTTGAGTGCTAAAAATCATCAATAGTCATTATTATTTAGGCATAAATCTTACGTTTTTCGCAGATTTTTCGTATTTTTGCTTCAAAATTTTGCAAGGATATGAAAAAACTGATTATAGGTGCAATGATGTTAGCGGTTGTTGGGCAGTTGACAGCTGCTGGCAAATTAGATTTAAAGGAGATTACAAAAGGTGAATTTCGTGAAGCTACGATAGCCGCCGTCAACCCCATGGCTGATGGTGAGACGTATGCTCAGATATCTGCTGATGGAAAGCAAATCGTACAATATTCCTTCAAAACGGGCAAGCAGGTGGCTGTACTTTTTGATGTGGAAAAGGCCCGTGGTGTCAAACTCAAGAAGATTGATGGCTACGTGATGAGCCCTACGGGTAAGCGACTGCTTATCCAGACAGAGACGAAAAGTATCTATCGTCGTTCATTTACGGCTGTTTATTATATTTATCATATTGCCAACAATAAGCTGGAAGCGCTGAGTGATGGTGGTCCGCAGCAGACGCCCGTGTGGAGTCCTGATGGCGAACAAGTAGCTTTCGTACGCGATAATAACATCCATTTGGTTAAGTTGCTCTATAATAATGCTGAGAGTCAGATTACCAAGGATGGTAAATTTAATGAGGTCATCAATGGTATTCCCGACTGGGTGAATGAAGAGGAGTTCTCGTTCAACTCGTCGATGGTATTCACGGCCGACTCTAAGCAAATTGTCTGGATTCGTTATGATGAGAGTCAGGTGAAGGAGTTCTCTATGCCGATGTTTCACTTGGATGCTGAGGACAAAGGGGCATATGCCTATACCTATAAATATCCGAAAGCAGGCGATGACAACTCAAAGGTAAGTGTAATGAGCTATGATATCAAGAGTCACCAGACGCGCACGATGCAGTTGCCTTTGGATGCTGACGGCTATATTCCCCGTATCGTCACCACGAGTGACCCCGCAAAAGTGCTGGCCTTTACGCTCAACCGTCATCAAGACTGCCTGCGTGTCTATGCTGTGAATCCGCTGAGCACCACGTGCAAGTTGATTATTGAGGACAAGGTTGACAAATATATCAACGAGAATGTCTTTGCAAATCTCGTGGTAACAGATAAACACTTGGTGCTTACCAGCGAGCGAGATGGCTTCAATCATATTTATTTGTATAATCTTAATGGTCAGCTGATGCGTAGCGTTGCTAACAATCCTAATCTCATCGTCACAGAGGTCTATGGATATAATGAGTTGACTGGCGACCTGTATTTCGCAGGCTTTAATGGTGGTCCTACCGACCAGAAAGTCTTTGTGTCCCATAAGGACGGAAAAATGGATTGTCTGACCGACAAGCAGGGATGCAGCAAGGCAATCTTCTCGACAGACTATAAGAATTTCCTCTGTACATGGAGTGATATGAATCACCCATCGGTTTATTCGCTCTGTAATAATCAGGGTAAGGTGCAGACCACGCTGGTGGACAATAAGGCATTGGCAGAGAAATATGCCTCTTACGACATGGGTACGAAGGAACTCTTTAGCTTTCAGACCAGTGAAGGCGTGAAACTTATGGGCTACATGGTGAAGCCTAAGGATTTTGATCCGAATAAGAAGTACCCCGTAATGATGTATCAATATGGTGGCCCTGGTTCGCAACAGGTGCTGAATTCATGGAATATAGGTATGGGGCGACAAGGTGCCATCATGGAGCAGTACCTTTGTCAGCAGGGCTACATCTGTGTCTGCGTAGATAATCGTGGTACGGGCGGACGCGGTGCTGAGTTTGAGAAATGTACATACCTGCGACTGGGTGAGTTGGAGGCTAAGGATCAGGTAGAAACGGCCTTGTGGCTGGGAAAACAGTCGTATGTAGATAAGGATCGTATTGGTATCTGGGGGTGGTCGTACGGTGGATGGAACACGTTGATGTCAATGTCTGAAGGTCGTCCGGTATTCCGTTGTGGCGTGGCTATCGCACCGCCAACATGCTGGCGTTTCTACGACACCGTCTATACAGAGCGTTTCATGCGTACGCCCAAGGAGAATGCATCTGGCTATGATGAGGTTTGTCCTATAGCTCGTGCAGAGCAACTGCATGGCGCGCTGCTGCTGGTTCACGGTCTGGCAGATGATAACGTGCATTATCAGAACTCGGCAGCCTATATGGATGCCCTTGTTCAGGCCGATAAGGATTTCCGTCAGTTGGTCTATACCAATCGTAACCATAGTATCTATGGTGGTAACACACGTAACCATTTGTTCCGCCAGTGCATTAACTTCATGAACGAGAATCTGAAATAAAATAGAACATATGAAAAAACTAACCTTACTATTGATCGTCTTGATCATCGGTCTCACGGCTGATGCAAAGGTCAGGCGCAAGCCTGTCAAGCCATTGCCTACGATAGAGATTATCACAAAGGTGAATGACTACTGGCAGTCGCACCATAATCCGAAAGTACGCTCGTTCTGGGACGAGGCTGCTTATCATACGGGAAATATGGAAGCGTATAGATTGTTGGGCAATGCACGTTGGCTGAGCTATAGCGATGTGTGGGCTCGTTACAATTTCTGGCAGGGTGCCCGCGAAAAGGATCCGAAGAAATGGAAGTATGCTAATTATGGCGAGGGACAGGATTATGTGCTCTTCGGTGATTGGCAGATTTGTTTCCAAACATACTTGGATATCTATGAGATGCAGCCCGACCACTACAAGATAGCGCGTGTGCTGGAGGTCATGGATTATGAGGTACGTCAGCCACAGACAGATTTCTGGTGGTGGGCTGATGCGCTTTATATGGCTATGCCTGTGTTCACAAAATTATATAAGGTGACAGGCGACGTGAAGTATCTGGACAAACTCTATGATAACTTCAAATGGGCTGATGAACTGATGTATGATAAGCAGGAACAACTCTATTACCGAGATGCGAAATATATCTACCCCAAGGTGAAGACATCAAATGGGGGCAAGAGTTTCTGGGCACGTGGCGACGGATGGGTGCTGGCCGGACTGGCAAAGGTACTCAGCGATATGCCTGCTGACTATAAGAACCGTGCCTTCTTCTTGCAACGTTTCCGCGAACTGGCTGAGGGCGTGGCACGTGTGCAGCGTCCTGATGGCTACTGGAGTCGTTCGATGCTCTGCGAAGAAGATGCGCCAGGACCAGAAACATCGGGCACAGCATTCTTTACGTATGGCTTGTTGTGGGGTGTTAATCATGGTTTGTTGGATGAGAATACGTATGAGCCGGTTATAGAAAAGGCTTGGACATACTTAGCACTCACGGCTTTGCAGCCTGATGGCAGCGTGGGCTATGTACAGCCTATTGGCGAGAAACCCGATCCCACAAAGACTGTCAATGCACGTTCTCAGGCCAATTTCGGTGTAGGAGCATTCCTCTTGGCAGCCTGTGAACATCTGCGTTACGAGGATGCCAAAAGAAGTAGTTCTTCACTGACGGTGACCATTGAGAATCCGTCCAACGAGTATAAAGAGCAGGTGATTGAAATAAGTGCCGATTCCGTATATAAGAAAATGCATATCCACGGTGGCCGACAGTTTATTGTCTATGATGTGGCAGGACTGGAAGTACCTTATCAGTTGACATCCGACGGAAAGGTGCTCATCGAGGCTGGCGTACGTCCTAAGGGCAAGCAGACATTCACCATTCGTCGAGGCACGCCAAAGGTGTATAAAACGGTATGTTTCGGACGTATCTTCCCAGAGCGTAAGGATGATTTCGCGTGGGAGAACGATCGCGGTGCCTATCGTGTCTATGGTCCAGCTCTTCAGAAAACAGGAGAGAAGAGTTTCGGTACGGATGTGTGGACAAAGAACACGCCAGAACTTGTGCTCGATCAGCGTTATTGGATAGAGGATGTAGTGATGATGCCCGAGGTGGAGCGTCTGCGTAAGGAAAATCGTGAGCGTGGTGACTCGCTCTATCGCCTGAACTCGTATCATCATGATCACGGACGTGGTTCTGATGTGTATCAGGTTGGGGCTACGCTTGGTTGTGGTGCTCCTGCCCTGATGGTAAATGATGAGTTGGTTTATCCTTACTGCTTCAACGACTATCAGATGTTGGATATGGGTCCCTTGCGCATGCGCGTACAATTAAATTATAAGCCAACGGAGGTGAATGGCGATACGGTGACAGAACATCGTATCATCACGATTGACAAGGGTTCTAATTTCTGTAAGATGACGGTATGGTATGACGGAATCACGATGCCAGTGGAGTTTGCTACGGGTGTTATTATTCATTCTGATGCAAAACAAGGCATTGTGTTAGGCCGAGACTATGTACATTATGCGGATCCCACGGATAATGTACCTGTTAACAACTGTCAGCTCTTTGTGGCTACGCTCTTCCCTAACGGTGTGGGCGAGACTAAGTTCCTGCCGATGAAGAATAAGCGTGGTGGTAATGAGGGACATGCCATAGGTATCGTGGATAACTATTCGGGCGAGCCCTACACCTACTATTTTGGTTCGGCATGGTCGAAATTTGATGTCCGCACGCAGGCAGAATGGCAGCAGCGCATTGACTGGACCATGCGTGGTATCAAGGAGCCACTCATGGTGAAACTGAAATAAAAAAAAGATAGGCGTCGGGGCTGATAATACCCACTTCAAGTCTTTTTTCAATAGCTTTATTGCACACTATATTTCTTATGTGCAATGAAGCTATTCTTTTTGGTCAAAATATTTGCAAAATAGTTCGCTTTTTCATATATTTGCAAATGAGAATCTAATGATTGACCAGACCTGACCTGTAATCTAATTATACCGCTTATGAAAACAAAGAGACTACTATACCCAACACTAATGATGCTAACGGCATTATTCACGGCCTGCGCTTATGATGATGGTTATGAGGACATGACGTTTACAAATGATGAGGCACGTGAAATAGTGGATCGTTACTATTATCAATGTGATTCTTTGGATGCTGTAGATTTGCCCAAAGGATTGAAATCTATCGGCGATTACGCCTTCTTTGGTTCCAGCGTCACGTCTGTCGTGATTCCCTCTGAGGTGACTTTTATCGGTGTCAGTGCCTTTAATTTCTGTCCGAGCCTAACATCCTTGAAGGTAGATGAGCGCAATCCTGTGTTTGATTCACGCAACGACTGCAATGCAATTATCCGTACAGATGATGATCTTCTGGTTTATGGGTGCAGGACAACGGTGATTCCTCAGAGTGTCCGTTCTATCGACGACTATGCATTCTGTGGTTGTGAGGGACTTGGACAGATGATCTTTCCTGCAAACGTGGAAAGAGTAGGTGAAGGCGCTTTCTATGAGTGCAGCGGACTAACGTCGGTAGTACTCTCGTCTGGTATGCAGCATGTCAGTAGTCTGACATTCTCTGAGTGTCATGATTTGGTGACAGTCACCATCCCGCAGAGTATGAAGAGCATTGGTGATGGCGCCTTCCTGCATTGCGAGAATTTGTCAGAGGTTTATGTGGGCGCTGTCACACCACCGCAATGTGGCTATGTGGCTTTCTTCAATACCACCGCCACACTCTATGTGCCGCATGGCACGCTTGACGATTATGCGTCGGCTCCAGGCTGGCGTGATTTCCCTAATATCATGGAAAGATAACACACAAAAAGAAAAGAGCAACCCAGGTTGCTCTTTTCTGCGTTATGGAGGAAAGGTTTATTTTCTGAACTTACAGCTGACATTGGTGCCGTTGGCATCGATAGCGCGGGTAATGTAGAGGCCTGGTGTCAGGTGACTCACGTCAAGACGGGCGCGCCCCCCCTTGATGTTGACTATAGTCTGCTCCATCAGCATGCCATTCGCATTGAAGATGTTGACTGTGGCAATACCGTCTTCGTCGCTTTTTACCAATACCTGCTGGTTGCCGTAGATAACTCGTAGACCGTTGGCAGCAGCGATGAGAGGTGTCTCGATATTGGTTGAGATGGTCTGATCCACAGGTGTCATGTAGGATGACTGTCTGTTGGTCTTTGCTATCGTTGCCACATTCATTGTATACACCTCGGCGGCACCGTCTGGATAGCGACCGATGGTCGTATTGGCATCATGAGCACCATAGATGAAGGTATCCGCCCAACTCTTGTCTGCAGCTGTCAGGATGAGCTGTCCGCCATCGCCGTCAATCTTGAATGAGGCATGCAGACCTTTATCGGTAGTCTCACGTTTGTCGCACCATACCAGCAGATGTCCTTTGGCTGGGATAATGGTTTGTGCCTTTGTGTTGCCCTTTGTAATCTGATATTTCGTAGGTTTCGACTCGTTATCAGAGAGGTACATGCCTTCCACGTCGATAGGCAGGTCGGTGGTGTTGTAGAGTTCCACCCAGTCGCCTTTCTTGTAGTATTCATCCACAAAACTATCGTTGGACCCACTCACTTCATTAATACGTACGGGGGTGATGCCAGCCTGTTTCTTCTTTGCATCTGAGAATGCTAAGAAATGAGCCGTCAGGTTGATATCGCTCTCTGGCAGGTCTATCTCCTCCTTGCTGCTATATGGTACGCCGTCCTTTCTCCATGTATAGAAGTAGTAGCCTGCAGGAGCCACCGCCTTCAGTTTGGCAGGAGCGAAGAGTTTGCCGTTGAATGTGTTTGTGGGCACCTCGATACCGTTGATATAGAGTTTGGCACCCTCCACATCGCTGCTTAGTGTCACCTGTCTTGCTGTTGTTGACGAGAGGTTGAAGGTGCGGTAGTTCTTCAGCGTGTTGATAGCAGAACTCAGACGATTGCGGAAATTACTCTTTATCTCACTGGCCTTGCTGCTTGCCGACTCACCATTCAGGCGCATGGCAGGTTGAACGCGTGCCAACAGTTCGTCGATGATGCTCTCGCAACGTGACGACTCAAA
>JAEEGG010016472.1_pt1 | contig 15344 bp, 12 predicted proteins | sample 9134161 | NCBI WGS metagenome assembly JAEEGG01 (sample SAMN16246543, study PRJNA631951) | gut metagenome | biome: gut microbiome; feature: rumen; material: CR-attached | host: Bos | place: Iran: Karaj | collected 2018-10
ACTGGTGCTCATTCTGGTACTCCGTTAAATAAGTTCGCAAATCTTCAGTAAGAACACTTTTAACGTTTTTACCGACAGCAGATACCAAGGCCTCAATCGTTGCTCGATAATACTTCAAAGACTTTTCAGAACAGCCTTCGATACGCTTAGCCGAAATAAACTTTTCGATTAAATCTCTGTCATTTCCTTCTTCTATCGAGCTATCGACCTCGTTTACATCATACCGAGACAGCGTCTGTTCCAGAGCCTGTTTAAGCTGCACCAACCTGGCATTATCAAGATGCGGCAACATGGCCTGCATGATCTCTGTTATTAATTTTTCTTTCATGTCCGTTCTCCTATAATGATTCTCATAAGAGAACGGCATTTACAGCACTCGCCTTAAGTTAGCCCAGACGTCTGCACGGGATAACCTCGCATAAATGATAATTTACTTCAGCAAGCAACAGCTCTGTATAAGTCTTACTTCATCGATATGTTACCCTTCAATGGGATAATGCCTTCAAATTGGCATGTGGGTACAGTATCAGAAATAACAACACTTCATGATTCCAAGCGAATTCCTCTTTCCGGGCGAGAACGTGCAAACCTCGCTAAAATATACCCTTATTATGGAGCAACCTCGATTATGGATTATGTCGACAAATACCTATTTGATGGCATTTATCTTCTTCTTGGGGAAGATGGCTCTGTTATCGACGATAAAGGTTTTCCAATTCTTCAATATGTAGATGGCAAATTTTGGGTAAATAACCATGCTCACATAATCACAGGAAAAAAAGGTTTTTCTGTTGAAATGTTATATCTCCTTTTTAGCTTAACCAATGTTCAATCAATAGTTACTGGAGCTGTACAACCGAAAATTAGTCAGTCAAATTTAAATAAAGTCAATGTTGTTATTCCTTCTCAAGAAGATTGCATTAAATTTGACTCAGTGGTACAACCAGTTTTTGCTCAAATAAGAAACCTAAGAACTGAAAATTCAAAATTAGCAGAACTCAGAGATTCTTTGCTACCAAGACTCATGTCTGGTGAATTGGACGTATCAGACATCGAGATCTAAGCTGCTAAATTATCATTTATTGCTTCATTGTTAGTTATTTTTTCATCCAACATTGTAAGGTATCTTGCTATGTTTGTTTGCACTACCTCGTCTTTAGGAATATTAACTTCCAATTTTTCAATATCACTTCGATTTACAGAACCAAAAACAGTACCACTTTCTTTATTAACTAATTGAGGAGTATAGTATTTCAGTAAATAGAATAGAAAATCCTGGTTACCATTCTTCATCCTAATACCGCACACACCTCGTCCTAAACACATATCAACCGGAGTAACATTCAGATCCCCAACTGGAGCTCTAACGCTCATGATCACATCACCGGCTTTGGCGATTTTCGTAAGATGTGTTGTATAGGTATCGAATACGGGATATCGACGCCCAAATGTTCGATTTCCTTGTAAAAACGGCATCCCTACATTATCAGTGGTGTAAAACTCAGATTTCGGAGATTGCCCCATCGTTATATTTGCGATATCCGATATTTTTCTAGTTACCCAGTCAGATTTCATACCCAATTGCCCTCAGCTTCTTTCTGATCTCAGTTTCCAGTTCGTGGGACTTTGCGAATAAGTCAGATAATTCAGATGTCAGCCTTGTCATTTTTTCCTCGAACGGCTCGCTATCATCTTCCTGCTCTTCAATCCCTACATAGCGTCCAGGGGTAAGAATGTAATCCTGTTTTGCAATTTCCGATGTGTCTACAACGGCACAGTAACCTTTGACATTTTCCAAAGAACCTTCTGTAAATGCTGTATAGGTATCAGCAAGTTTCTTGATATCATCATCTTTGAGTTCACGAAGTTTTCTGGTTACCATCGTTCCCATTTTGCGGGCATCAATAAATAAAGTTTTACCTTTTTGCTTCTTCTGTTTGTTCAAAAACCACAACGATGCAGGGATCTGGGTTGTATAAAACAACTGTGTCGGTAGCGCGACAATGCAGTCAACCAAATCAGCGTTAACGATATTCTTTCTGATCTCTCCTTCTCCGCCACTCTGGGAAGACAAAGCTCCGTTAGCCAAAACCAAACCGATACGACCAGCAGGTGCTAGGTGAAAAATCATGTGCTGAATCCATGCAAAGTTCGCATTACCTGTTGGTGGAGTACCATATTGCCAACGTACATCATTTTTCAATGATTCATTCCACCAAGGCGATAAATTAAACGGAGGATTGGCCATTACAAAGTCAGCTTTGAGTATTGGGTGTAAATCTCCCGTAAATGAATCTTCAGCATATTCACCGAGGTTTGCTTCTATTCCACGGATCGCTAAGTTCATCTGAGCCATTTTCCAAGTTGTCGGATTTGAATCCTGACCGTAAATTGAAATGTTATTTATGTTTCCACTATGGCTTTCGATGAATTTTGCTGATTGAACAAACATACCTCCGCTACCACAGCAGGGGTCATATACACGGCCTTTAAACGGCTTTAAGATCTCCACCAAAGTCCGAACTACGCATGACGGGGTAAAAAATTCACCGCCGCGTTTACCCTCTTGCTCGGCAAATCTTGACAAACAGTACTCATAGGTTCTGCCGAGAAGATCTTTCTCATCACCATGCTCAACCATTTTAATGTTGGTAAACAGGTCAACCACATCACCAAGACGCTTCTTGTCGAGGTCTTTTCTTGCGAAATTCTTTGGCAGAATGTCTTTTAAGCGCTTATTCGCTTTTTCAATGGATCGCATGGCCGTATCTATGACAGTTCCTATATCTTCTTCATGAGCATGCTTTGCTATATCTGACCAGCGAGCTCCGGCTGGTACAAAAAAAATGCCCTCTGAGGTGTACTCATCAACATCTTCTTCAAAGCCATCCCCTTCATCGACAAGGGCCTGGTACTTTTCATCAAACTTATCTGAAATGTACTTCAGGAAAATCAGTCCCAGAATTACGCTCTTGTATTCGGAAGCATCCAAGTTTCCGCGAAGGACGCATGCAGCATCCCAAATCGTATTTTCAAAACCAATATCTGCCGTGTTTTTATCAGCCATTTCTCGTTAAAACCTTAATATCGCTAGACAGGGAACAATCACCAACACTGTCAGCCTATGACCTGCAAGTCTTTACGTACGCAAATCAGCAAAGCAAAGACAATGTTTACCCATCGTTGACAGGGAGTTCAAGATGTACTCATCTTATCACAACACCCCACAAACTATTCTAGCAATATTCCGTAAAACAATTAAAAAACGTGCCATTTCGCATAATTTCTAACCATATTTTGAGAAGCATCAAAAAATCACGTAATCATCTTTGAGGTCAGATCCCCGCAGTCCGTTTTCTTTTGCTCACTTTTTAACCTGCCTTTTCGCTTTTTGATTGTCATCAGTTCAAAATTAGAACGATTTGCAGCACATTCTCAATTATTTTCAAAATAGGATAATAAACCCACCTCATACCATTAACCAGATACAATCTCAGTTTTGCGGTTTCTTGATTTTGTTAACATAATCACAATTACCAAAAGAACCGAAATAGAACACAGTGAGCAATTGGTGTCGCTTGGGATAAACTGAAGCCGGTGCCGTTCTTGTTTTATTGGGAATGAGGGGTTACGGGTTAATCTCCCCTCTGCTGATTAGGCTACGTACCGCTTCCTTCTTGGAGAGATCCATACCTGTCACCGTAATACCTATCGCCAAAATCACTGCTTGGTTCCCGGCAAAACACGCCCGATCCGCTGTCCTGACAGCAACAGCTGCCCGTCCGAGATACCGTAATCAACGACAACCGAACGTCATTTCATGGAATGAGTGATCAAATGAAGCAGCATCGGAAAGAAGAATCGGTTGAGTATACCTAGATATTGTGGGTTTTCTTAAAAACTGTATAATCCTCCATATGGTCAGTTCAATATGAGAGGATGCTATGAACACAAAGAAATCAGATGAACTCAAACAGGCAGTTATCAAAGCGAAGTGCAGTTTGGATGAAGAACTGGATGCATTCATCCAGAAGATAGATAAGGCGACTGACGATCCGGACAATTTTATAACAATGACTCAGCTTGAAGAAGAATGGAACCGGCTTTCGTTAAAAACCCACAAAATCTATTCTGATGTGGTATCAGAAACTCTTACGGCTATCGACACAAAGGAGCTTAACTCATCAAAAAAAGAGAATTCCTCAAGGAAGGAATCCGACTGAAGCACAAAGAGAAACGTGCAAAGACAATCCTTACCCTTGAGGGGCTGGTAACTTACAAACGTGCAGTTTATGTTCCGGCTGATGAAGAGAGCGCCAGGCTGCTTGCAGAAAAGTACGGGATGAAGATGGTCGTCCCTCTTGATATTGCTTTGGGCCTTTCCCAGCTTCCCTTCAAGATATCCGTTGCCATGATGCTGGATATTGCAAAAAGATCTGTCAATGCGCATTCCTATGAGGAACTGCAGAGATCATACAAGGAAGACTGGAACATTGAGATAAGCGATGATCAGCTTCGTCTCGTAACAAACTATATTGGCAAGTTAGTCTATGATGATGATTGTCTGAGGAAGGATAATGCTCTCGATCATTTCAAAAGAAGAAAGAATTCCGGAAAAAGAAAATCCGGCGTGCTCTACATTGAGATGGATGGAGCAATGCTGAACACACGGAAAAGCGAAAACGGCTCAACTTGGAAAGAGAACAAGCTGGGGCTTGTGTTCAGCAGCAAAAACATCAGGAACTTCAAGTCGGAAAGCGGGCAGGAGTACCACAAGATTCTGTCCAGGGAATACATCAGTTACATCGGAAATGCTGATACATTCAAGGAACACCTGTACGCAATGGCCCTAAGAAACGGTCTTGAAGAACATGAAAAGATTGTGGTGGTGAGTGATGGCGCAGCTTGGATCAAATCCTTTCTGACCACCTACTGCTCGGAACTGGATGCTATTCAGATCCTTGATTATACTCACCTGAAGGAGAATATTTTCAAGTTTGCCAATGCCTGCATCAGAGGCGGAAAAAAAGCTAAGACCGCATGGGGCACAAAAATGAAGGAACTTGTCAAAGCAGGTAAAATTTCGGAAGCTCTGAAGATGGCTGAACCTTATAAGGACTTCAAAAGAGAGGGGATCCCAAATATCTACACCTACCTTGACAATAATAAAGAATGCATTGACTATCCCGCATATGTGACAAAAGGCTATTTCATAGGCAGCGGCGCAATTGAAAGTGGTAACAGGAGCACGATGCAGGAACGTCTTAAACTGCCAGGCATGAGGTGGGATGTGGAAACTGCTCAGTACGTTTTATCCGCAAAAATGAAATATGACAGTGGCCTATGGGATTCGTATGTTGTTCCTCTGGTATACAAGCACTTTGGTCTCAGGTCTCCATACTGACCTGACCCTAAACCCGTTTTTTGTAGGTACACTCTTTACATTTTGAGAAGTCAACCTGACATCCAGGAAATTCTTCTCTGACATCCTGCACAGTTCTGTTGGTATGGGGCCACTTTTTTGGGAGCCCCAGATAACTGACAGGCTCCTGGGCGGGACTCCTAGATGGAGAGGCAGGTACAATTTTGAGATAAATGCTACTAAGCCTGCACACATCCCGTGGGCCCAGCCAGTACTACCATTCATGAACCAATAATCCTTAATAGACACAAATTTCAAAAACTCATTGACAGCCGCGATATCTCAGTGATATTCTTTTACAAAATACTTAATAGACACGAATTATAGAAAGGAGAGGTTCCATGACATTTGATGAGTTTCTGACCCAGCTGGCCCAGGATTATCTAAACCCAGCAATACAGCAGGACGGAACAAAAAACGCGGATCGCAACGGACACACCCGACTTGCATCGCTGCAAGCAAAATATGGACTTTCCTCTTTAAAGCTTCAGAAGCTTCTGGTAACAGCAGGCGTCTACGAACCGGTAAAATCCGATTCATCTTATTACGAGATTAAGAAGCTCTTTGAAGCAGGAAAAAACACTGAGGAAATTATGAAAGAACTGTCACTGTCAAAAGGTTTGGTGAATGCCTGCATTCCCTATGACCGCGGCGCAAAGGAACTGGACAAAATCGGGGTTGATATCAGTTCCGCGGCAGAGAGAAAACGAAAACAAAGGAGCAATGAAGAAATGAAAAAAGAAAACTCGCTTGATATTCTGGCAGAAACAATGAGCGATGAAGCTCTGTGGACAGCCATTCATGAACAGTATAAAACAACATTTATCACCGCTTCAGGGCAGCGTTATTATGCCGAAGTAACAGGAAGCATTCAGGAAACAGAAACAGAGTCATCAGAGAAGCTGGCTATTGTGATTTTGACCGAAAATATCAGTGAGAATACCGTTCGCCGGATTCCAAAACAGGAAGTCCTTGATGCCTTTCATCAGGCAGTGGCATTGACAGCAGACAGTCTGGAAAGCTCTGACATTAAAAATGACCTCCCAGCCCTGTTAACAAAACATCTTGGAGAGAATGCAGAATTTTTAATTCCTGTTTTCACATACCTTGGCGTCATCAAAGGCGAATCCCGGACTACCACCAAAAGGCAATATATGGAAAATGAACGTTGTACCTGCTGCGGCTGCAGAACCGATAATCTTTACAAAATCTCATGTTTTGAGGATCTCTGCAAACTGAAACAACAGTTTGACAGCAACAGGCAACAGACAAAACGCTCCGGTGATGTAAAGCTGATGCAGCCTGATACTGAGCAATCTGAAACGACATCTGCCCGGAAACTCTTTCTCGGCAATATGGAGTCCGTTCCTGAAATACCCACGGCTAACGACGCAATGGTGGCAGCATTCAATGCGGAAGGGGAACAAAACCTCTGTAAAGAGTGTTCATTAACCATATACAGGGCTATAAGAGAAGGCAAAATTCCGCTAACCTCAAAAACGAACCGGTATGACCATCTTAATGATAATCAATTGGCTGGTATCATTAACGAGGCATGCAAACCAGTGCAACACAATTATCGCAGCATTAACAGAACTTACCTCGCAGAACAATTTGACAACCTCACGCTGTTTTTCTGTCCTGTATTTGACAGCTACGGCGTCAGGCATTATTTTGCATTGGAATGCATCAAAAAGCTGCATGATAACGGCAATACAGGAATCAGTTTCAGAGCTCAGGAAATACACCGGCTTACCAAAAACGGAACAATCGGAGCTCACTCTACAGATACAGATTATGCAGTCTCTCATTTCAGGATGTGCTTCTCAGGCGATGACATTAATCATGCGTACCTGCTCGGTTTAGCTGAGCTCATTGCCAAAATATCTGACACATTGATGTCCCCCACCCTGCACCAGGGACACGATTCGCATTTTCATTATCCCACCTCCGATATGACAGACATCAACGGTCAGTATTACGGCATTGAATCCAGCGGAACAATTATTCCCTGTTACACCGGCGAAGCAAAGCGGTTCAGAAGTTCAAAGAACCGGGAATGGGACTCTGGCACCGACGAATACGGATTTCTTATTGACGGAAAACTGTTCTCAGGCGCTGAACTTGCCACTATGTTCAGCACTTATGAGGGCTTTCAGATAAAGTTTTATGCGGATGATCCAAGCAGTTCCCCTCTCAGAACCGATGAGCTCCTCATGCAGATCCGGCTGAATCATAAAGATCTGGTTAACGAAACAATAGAGCTTATCAATATGATGACAGCCGCCGGAAAATTTAACAGCGACAAAGATGCGGAAAATTTCGGCAAGCTTTTCGACAAACTGATAATCCCCAAACTCACGCTCTATCATGAGAGCAAACCCCGGGGATACGGCAAACTTGCAGGGATGGAGATTATCAGGAAACTGAAACTAATTGCAGGAACGGAAAAAATTCAGGAAAAGATCCGGGCAATTATCAGGAATTGAGGAAGATTTCAAACCCCGTGCCAGTCACATAGGATGATAAGTCGCCGAAATTGAACCAAGGAACAATGCAAGCAAACATCAAGGCTCTGCCACCACGGCAGGGCCTTTTCTTTAAGGCGCTTTGTTAAATGTAATTATGTTCCCTGTGCAAGAGAACCTGGAGAATGCGGAGTGATTAGGATAATCACGCTCCAAACTTAAAGGGAATGCCGCGAAGCACCCTGCCCTTCTTGCCCCGGGGCTCTTCCTTTCGGTCAAAGCGGGAACGCTCCTCCGGAAAATCACCGCCGTTCTTCCGGTCTCTGCCATGATCTCCGCCCTTCTTTCCGGCAAAATCCCTCCGGGAATCCCGATCCCGGCGGCGTTCCCGGGACTTAAAGCCGGAATCGTCATCACCATCATCGGATCCGTTCCATCTGGAATCGCTGAAGTATTCCCGGATCTCCAGGCTGCGGCCGCAGACCACGGCTTTCTTGAGGACACTCATGGTCTCCTTGGGCATGCCTTCGGGAAGATCCACGGTGGAATAGGTATCAAAAATATTGATCATTCCGATATAGCGGCTGTCAATATCGCCTTCGTTAGCAACTGCTCCCACGATCTGTCCAGGCTTGACACCGTCCTTGCGGCCTACAGCCACCCGGTAGCGGATCATTTTGAGATCCGGAAAATCCTTAAGCTGGGACGGTTTTGCAGATCTGTCACGCTTGCTCTTCCGCTCCCGGCTGAATTCCTCCAGAGTCTTCTGTTCGGGTTCCGGTTCCGTACTGTCCACAAAGAGGGGCTTTTTGCCGTTAACCATGCGGGCCAGGGAGGCTGCCAGAGTAACCGCATCCTCTTCCCCGGACTCCAGAATATCCCCGACGAGATCCCGGTAAGGCGTCATCTCCTCTTCCGAGACTCCTTCCATAGCGGAAATAATCCGATCCCGGAAGCGATCTGCGCGGTGTCTGTTAATATCCTCATTAGTGGGCATCTTCATGGGTTCGATAACGGAACGGGTGACCTTCTCGATAAGCCGGAGCATTCTTCTCTCCCGGGGAGAAACAAAAAGAATGGCGTCACCTGTTTTGCCAGCTCTTCCGGTACGGCCGATACGATGCACATAGGATTCCGGATCAAACGGGATATCGTAATTGATGACATGGGTTATCCTGTCAACATCAAGTCCCCGTGCAACCACATCCGTGGCTACCAGCACATCAAGCTGTCCCTTTCTTAATCTGTCAACCACCTTTTCGCGGATCTTCTGGGGAATATCACCGTGGAGGGCATCGCAGGAAATACCGTGAGCGGAAAGCTTCTGCTCCAGCTCTTCAGCATCGGTCTTGGTTCTGGTGAAAATAAGGAGAGCATCATAAGGCTCTACCTCCAGAAGACGGATCAAAGCATCGATCTTTTTAAGACCGGAAACCAGCCAATAACGCTGTCTCACAGTAGTGGCAGTGGCGGTCTTGGCAGCGATTCTGATTTCCTTCGGGGAGATCAAATTCTTTTTGGCCACCTTCTTTATGGCTTCTGGCATAGTAGCGGAAAAGAGAGCGGTCTGCTTGGCCGGGGGACATTTTTCGAGAATCCACTCGACATCGTCAATAAAGCCCATCTTGAGCATTTCATCAGCTTCATCAAGCACCAGCATTCTGATATTGGAGAGATCCAGCTTACCGCGTTCAATAAGATCCATTACCCGGCCCGGGGTACCTACCACAATCTGGACACCGCTTTTAAGAGCCCGGATCTGTCTTTCGTAGGAAGAACCGCCGTATATGGAAAGAACATTTACCTTTTTAAGGTATTTGGCAAAGGAATCGCAGGCATCAGCCACCTGTATGGCAAGCTCGCGGGTCGGCAAGAGAACCAGGGCCTGTACCACGGGAGAATCAGGATCGATCTTGGAAATAAGGGGTAGTGCAAAAGCAGCAGTTTTTCCAGTGCCGGTCTGAGCCTGACCGATAATGTCAAGACCATCCATAAGAGGCTTAATGGCTTCCTCCTGAATGGGGGAAGGCTTTATGTAACCAAGATCCTTAACGGCACGGAGAACATCTTCCTTAAGGCCGAGATTATCAAAGCCAACTCCAACCTCTTCTGTGTCACCTACCTCATCCAAATCATCAGCGTAATCGGCATCATCTCCCTGTTCATCGTCCGCAAGAAGAGCTTTCTCAAATTCAGAATTCTTCTTTTCCACAAGAGCCTCAGACTGTTCATCTTCGATGTAAAAGGGATTGTCCTCAGTAACGACTTGAGCAGTGTTCTGGCTAACGTTTTGAACATCATCAGAGTTAATGGTCTGATCCTGAGAGAGAGTTTCGGTATTGGTATTTTCGAGCATGATATATCCTCATAAGGGAAAGACTTCCCGTCACAAACTATGGTTGATGTGAACCCACAAAAAATAATCACAGTCAGGCAGAAAGCACCGCCTGAAGCCTTTCCGGCTTTAATAAGGTTCACATCAGGAAACACACGCAAAATTCGATTAGAACGACTGAAGGCAGAATATGCAAAGCTGGCAGCTATTGACAGACAGCGACATTCGGCATCCATGTCCCTGACTTGTAAGAAAGTCCGCACTAAGACTGGTGAACCATTTTTAAAACAAGATGCTGAATTATACATGAAACAGCGTAAGAGTGCAGAAAATTAGATCTTGATCAAGTTTTTCAAAGAGAATAGGGGGAGAGCTTTCGGGAGAGTTTACTTACGCATAAATATTCGTAAAATTACAAAAGTATTTGGATGAGGCGCTATCAGCTATCAGTTCAACTTCACATTAACCTTCCTCACCAAAGTCACTCTGACGAAAATTCAACTGAGATAAGAACAGAAAGCAAACGTGAGAGAAGCAGGAAAAAGGCTAGTGTAGCGTCTCAATCATTTTTAATGTTAAACCGATGGATAAAATAGAGGACAAAACGTTTTTAGTTCTGTCCTCTGAACAGTGATTTAGTTCCCTTGTGCCTTAGCTTTATCTTCTCGCCGAGAGTCCCTCTCTTTTGCATACTTCTCAATATCCGGATACAGCCTTGTAAGCTTGACCCTTGAATTTTCAACCGTGTACTGCCAATTTACCGGCGATGGGGAAGAGTTATATTTTTCATTCCACGCTTTTAGCTCCGAACGAAGTTCCTCTATTCCGGGAATCCTGCGATTCAAACATTCTCTGGTCATTATGTTGATGCCAATCTCGGCAATATCAAGCCAGCTGCCATGTTTTGGTGTGTAGTGGACTTCCAGTTTTCTTGCTATACGACGTGCTTCAGCCGGAGGGAACGTCTTATAGAGAGAACCAAGAGTGTGTGTATTCAGGTTGTCCATAACCAGAATGATTTTTTCAGCGTCCGGACAAATCTCATCAACCAGATATTTCATTTTTTCAGCCCAGTCCACAGCGGTTCTTGTCATTTCCACAGAGTGGATAATCCTTCCGGTATGCGGCTGAATGAAACAAAAAATGCTGACAGTGCCATTACGAACATATTCGGAGTCAACTTTCCTTATGTCTCCAGGCCTCATGGGCAAAGGATTGCGGCTTTCATCAAGAAGCTGATACGGCTTTTCATCCATGCACCACACAGGATGCTTCGGATCATACGGAAGCTGGTAGACATCAAGAATATCTTCCATTGCCGCTACAAATTCGGCATCCTCTTCCGGAGGTATGCACCAGTAATCATTAAGGTGCGGTTTGAGTTCATTCTTTTGGAGGATCCTTCCTATAGTTGCCCGGCTTAGCCGATCCTCCAAAATAACAGCCATTTCTTCAGTAAGCATAGTAAGCGTCCATCGTGCGTATCCTTCCGGTGCCGGCGAACATGCTTTTGCAATGATCCGAGCCTCTATGTCTCCAGTTGCCTTTTTCCTCGCAACATCAGAATTTTCGTTCCGTTTCGGGGTCAGAGCCGCGTCAATGCCATGAGAAACATAAGCCTTTATTGTGCTTATGACGGTTGTCTCAGAAACACCGGACATTGTCGCAATTTGCTTATAGCTTTTAGCACCTTCAGCTTCGTTTGCATTCAAAATTATAGTACAACGTTTTTGACGATTGGGGCTTGATGAACGTTTTCTGAGAAGCTTGATACTCTGCTCTTCCTGCTTGCTTAATTTTATCGAATATGATTTCTGTCTGGACATTCTAAATAAAGATCAGTTTACAAAACAACTGAAGATGAATGATGTTAAAGAATCATTTCATCTTCAGATAGGCATCAAAACACAAGCAAAATCAATTATGACTGCTCTTCATCGGATTGATCTCTTTTGGCAAGTTCATCTAAATCGTGAGATATGATTGCCAGCTGTTCAGACAAATCTTTTATGGTCCGAGATAACTTTTGAAGTTTAGCTTCAAATTTTCTTCGTGATAATAATGAAGATGAAGAACCAGGTCTCTGAGACTTGGATTTTGAGCACTGCGATCCTGAACTGCCATCAGACTGTCCGCTGACATTCGGTACAACTCGTGCCGGCCCTCGTTTTCCATTAGGGATAACCTGATCCGTTTCAGGATCAATCTTCCCTATGCACCTCCGTTTCTGAACCTTCTTCTGTTTGGCTTCATCCCAAACATAATCAACTTCATAAACATACCAGACATTCATGCGTCTGTTGTATGACCTGCATTGAAACACATACCCTCCTATTCTAAATATGCTAAATAGCATAATATCATAAAAGGTTATAAATATCAAGTATTATTTAGTGTTTATCGCAACTTTTTAACATCTTTTTAGTATCATTTAGTTCCCAGAACGTTTAACATTAAAAATGATTGAGACGCTACACTAGTAAATCAGCATAACAAACGATAGTGAACTATACATTGGGAAAGTTGTAATTAAAGATAAAATGTTGCTGTTCGCGCTTTTGATAATGAAAGTATAGCCCCTGCCAGCCTCTCTTCTCGGAAAAAATGTTGCGAAATTAGCTTTAGCCGCTCGCGCCAAAATCGCCGGAAACGAAATTTCCAGGATTACAAGGCCACAGGAATACCGGAGAATGGGCTGCCCAGAGGTTTTGGCGAAACCGCAGAGCCAAACAAAACAGTCCGAGCCGAAAATAAAAACACCCTCTCAGAATAAGCCCGGGAGAGTGTCTTTTTAACAAAGCGCCTGTCGGACAAAGGCCGGATTCGAACCGGCAACCCCGATTTCATACCAATAGAAGAATTGCTGCATGCGCTTTTGACGGTGAAAGTATAGCACCTGCCGGGAACTCATCCCGGAAAAAAAAAGTACGAAATCAGTGTTACCGAACGCCGGCATCGCTCAAAATAACAGCATGCAATTGCAGCGAAAATGGCTAATTGCAAACCCGCATTACTCCCCTGCAAATCAGAAAAATGACGATTTTCCAGGCTTTTTGGCAGGAATCGATTTGGCTTACCGATTTTGTGTTTATAATTGAAAGACAAAATTTCCCAAGGACAATTATCAGTCTGAGAGGAGATCCTGACTGTCTTATGATGTGATGAGAAACCTGCATAATAGACTTTCTTGTTAAGTTTCTAACATATTCGTTTTCGAAAAACTCACAAAACAGGAGCGATGGCAATGCTTCTCGAATTCAGGACAAAGAATTATAAGTCTTTCGCATCTGAGCTTTGCTTTGCAATGACGCCGGCATCCAAACAAAAATGCCTCGCTTACAGCATTCTCTCCATGCGTGGAGGCACAAAGAAATACAAGGGGCTTTGCTCCGCAGTGATTTATGGCCCCAATGCCTCTGGGAAAACAAATTTGATTGGTGCTATGGAAACGTTTCGTGCTATTGTGCTCCGCGGCAATATACGTAATGCGGATGTTAATTCCGTCAATGCGGCTGCATTTTCTTTGGAACTCATCCCTAACTGTAATGGCAAAGCGGTGCCAACAGAATTTTTGATTCGCTTTACAGATGATGGGATTATGGCGGAGTATTCTGTCAAAGCGGATCTCGGTCCGTTTATGAGCAAGGATTACAACCGGAAAATTCTGGAGGAAAGACTTGTCATTAATGAAAAGCTGGTCTTTCTGAGAAATGATTCCCTCACTGTAGAACTGCCTGCAGCTGTCAGAACACATCTGAACAGAGGACTGAAAAGAAAAACACCAGAAATGCAGGAAATTGCCGAAGGCAGCCTTGAGGATACTGAGCTTTTTCTGTGTAATGGTTTTAAAACTATTTTTTCCCAGGTACTCGCAGGCAAAATCCTCTCCTGGTTCAGCAATAAATTTATTGTTATTTACCATGCAGAAGATCTTAGAATGGCACGAAGACTTGCGGATCCTAAAGCCAACACAGTCTACGTGGAAAAGACACTAACAGAGGCTGCTAGGGAATTTGGAATCACTGCGAATGCTCTTGGGTACAAGGCAAGCAACAAAGAAGGTGATGATGTAATCCTCTATTCCATATTGCGTGACAATAAACTGCTCCCCGCAGAAGTGTTCGAGTCGTATGGAACAATCCGCTTTATTAACGAGTTTCCATTGGTCATCTATGCACTGCTAAACGGCGCCACCTTAATAATGGATGAGTTTGATGCATCTATCCACCCGATGGCTCTGATGAACATCATCAATATCTTCCACAACGATGAAATCAATAAGAACAATGCTCAACTAATCTTCAATACGCATAATCCAATTTTTCTGGACTCATCACTTTTTCGCAGGGATGAAATCAAATTCGTCGAGAGAAATGAAGAAACCGGAAACAGCGAACACTATGCCCTTTCTGATTTCAAAACGGCAGACGGTACACGAAAAGAGGAGGATTATATGAATAACTATTTTGTCAGCCGATATGGTGCAATTAAGGATATCGATTTCTCTCCTATTCTGGAAAAAATTATGCTTCAAGATAAGGCGGATGACAATGACTGACAGACTGCCTACAAAAAAATACACGATCTCAGTAGAGGGTGAAACTGAGATGTGGTATTTTGACTGGCTTGAAAAGCAGATAAATGCCTGCAAAGAAAGAACTTACAACGCGTCCATTGATGTAAATGTTCAGCAAAGCCCCAAAAAGTTCTATAAGCGTCTGAACGCAAAAACCGCGCTGCGAGAGTTATACATGTTTGTGATATGGAGAGCAACGATCCGGTTCATGTTGATAAGTTCAAAAGAATCCTTTCTGAAATGAATGAAGCTAAAAAACAGAAGAAGATCACATACATGCTCGGGTACAGCAATTTCACGTTCGAACTTTGGATGGTTCTTCATAAGCAGGATTGTAACAGTTCTTTTAACCATAGAAAATTTTATCTGAATCCAATTTGCAAAGCTTTTGGAGAACAATTCGTAAATCTTGGTGCATACAAACAAAAAACTGCTTTTAATCGATGTCTGAAAAAGCTAAATCTGGATGATGTAAAGAATGCTGTTCTACGAGCAGAAAAGATCACAGATCTTAATGGAAATAATGGGAACACTCTTCAGCAG
>JAEEGG010016476.1_pt1 | contig 15342 bp, 11 predicted proteins | sample 9134161 | NCBI WGS metagenome assembly JAEEGG01 (sample SAMN16246543, study PRJNA631951) | gut metagenome | biome: gut microbiome; feature: rumen; material: CR-attached | host: Bos | place: Iran: Karaj | collected 2018-10
TCTTTGACAAAAAGTAAGTGGCTATGAATATGATATTTAAGCGCAAGCTGCTGATCCCCAAGGAGATCAAGGAGATGTATCCGATCTCCCCGGAGGGGGCGGAGGCGAAGCGCCGCAACGACGCCCTGGTCCGGGATGTGATCACGGGCGCGAGCAACCGGCTGCTGCTCGTGATCGGCCCCTGTTCGGCCGACCGCGAGGATGCCGTGATCGAGTATATTTCCCGCCTGCGGGGCCTGCAGGAGCGCGTCGCGGACAAGATCGTGATCGTCCCGCGCATCTACACCAACAAGCCGCGCACCACGGGTGCGGGCTACAAGGGGATGCTCCACCAGCCCAATCCGCAGGAGCATTCGGATATGCTCCGCGGCCTGATCTCCATCCGCAAGCTGCATATGCGCGCACTCAACGAGACGGGTTTCTCCTGCGCCGACGAGATGCTCTATCCGGAGAACCACCGTTTCCTGGACGACCTGCTGTCGTACGTGGCGGTGGGAGCCCGCTCCGTGGAGAACCAGCAGCACCGCCTGACGGCGAGCGGGCTGGACATCCCGGTGGGAATGAAGAATCCGACCGGAGGCGACCTCTCCGTGATGATGAACGCGATCCGGGCCGCGCAGAGCAGCCACACCTTCATCTACCGCAACTGGGAGGTGGAGAGCAAGGGCAATCCGCTCGCGCACGCCATCCTGCGGGGCTATATGGATTCGCACGGGATCTCGCATCCCAACTACCACTACGAAGACCTCTCGCGCCTGTGCGAGCTATACGCCGACAGCGGCCTGGAGAACGCCTCGGTGCTCGTGGACACGAACCATTGCAATTCCGGCAAGCAGTATGAGCAGCAGGTCCGCATCGCCAAGGAGGTGCTCCACTGCACGCGCCACAACACGGACATCCACGCCCTGGTGAAGGGAATGATGATCGAGTCCTACCTCGAGGACGGCTGCCAGAAGCCCGGCGAGGGCATCTACGGCAAGTCCATCACCGATCCCTGCCTGGGCTGGGAGAAAACCGAACGCCTGGTGCTCGACCTCGCGGACCTCTGGGTGTAAACAGTTATGGAGAACACCCCTGTCGAACGCATCCAGGAGCTGCACCGGCTCCAGCGTGAGTATTTCGCCACCGGCGCCACCCGCGGCCTGCCTTTCCGCAAGGAGATGCTGCGCAAGCTGCTCTCCGCCATCAAACAATGGGAAAAACCCCTCTACGAGGCCCTCTGGACCGACCTGCACAAATCCGAGCAGGAGGCCTTCCTGACCGAGGTCAGCCTCGTGACCGGCGAGATCCGCAATCACCTCAGACACCTGTCCCGCTGGGCGCGGACTTCCTGTAAGTGCACTCCGATGCAGATGCTGCCTTCCCGTAGCCGCATCGTCAGGGAACCGCTGGGCTGCAGCCTCATCGTCGCCCCGTGGAATTATCCGTTCCAGCTGCTGATCAACCCCCTCGTGGGTGCCATCTCGGCCGGCTGCACGGCCATTCTGAAGCCTTCTCCGTACGTGCCCAACGTCTCCCGCGTGATCGAGGAGATGATAGGCGCCACCTTCGACGGGCGCTATATCGCCGTGGTCCAGGGCAACCGGGTGGTCAACGCGCAGCTCTTCGACCTCCGCTGGGACATCATCTTCTTCACCGGCAGCCCGGCCCTCGGGCGCTCGGTGATGGAGGCCGCCTCGAAGCACCTCACCCCCGTGGTGCTGGAGCTCGGCGGCAAGAGTCCCTGCTTCATCACCGACGGCTCCGACCTCAGGCTGGCTGCGAAGCGCCTCGCCTGGGGCAAGGCCCTCAACGCCGGCCAGACCTGCATCGCGCCGGATTACGTATTGATAGACAGGAAGATACGGGATGCTTTCGTGGACGAGTATTTCCGCCAGGTACACGCCCTGCTGGGCGAAGACCCGCAGCGGACGGAGCACTTCGTGCGCCTGGTCAACGACAAGGCCTTCGAGCGCGTGGCGTCCTATATTTCCGGTCCGGACGTGTCCGGTACGGTGATGGGAGGAAAGATGGATGCCGCGACCCGCTACATCGAGCCCACGGTCGTGCTCGACCCGGCCCCGGACTCCGCCGTGATGACCACGGAGATCTTCGGCCCGGTCCTGCCGGTCTGCTCCTATGACACGCTGGACGAGGCCGTCGCCTTCGTGAACGGCCGCGAGAAGCCGCTGGCGCTGTACTTCTTCGGGAAACTGCCGGTGGGAAAGGAGGTCGTCCGCCGCACCTCTTCGGGCGGCGCCTGCATCAACGACACCATTATGCACATCGTGAACGAGAAGGTCCCCTTCGGCGGTGTGGGCAACTCAGGAATGGGGCACTACCACGGCAAGCTCAGCTTCGACGCTTTCACGCACGAGCGTGCGCTCGTCATCACGCCGCGCCGGCTCGACCTGCCGTTCCGCTATATGCCGTACAAGCTCTACAAGCTCTTCCGGCGGATTCTCGCTTAATTGAACAGGGCGATTATCTTCGGGACGAAGATGATCAGGCCGACGGCTGCCGCTGCGAGGGCGCAGAGCAGGACGGCGGCCGCCGCGAGGTCCTTGACGTCGCGGATGCGGTTGTCCTGGTCCGGCTGGACCACGTCGGCGAGCCGCTCTATGGCGGTGTTGAAAGCCTCCGCGCAGATCACCAGGCCGATGGAAAGGGCGACGCCTATCCACTCCGCGGTGGAGATGCGGAAGAAGAATCCCGCGACGACCACGAGCACCGTGACGATGCAGTGGATGCGTGCGTTGGGCTCTTCGCGGAGCATATCGGCCATCCCGGAGAAGGCATAGCGGAAACTGTGGCGCAGTCTCTTGGGGGTAATCGTTCCGTCCTTTTTCATAGTCGTCAGTTCTTTTCGTAGAGGAAACGTTTGATCTTGTGGGTCGCGGTCTTGCTGAAGGGTTCTTTCAGGATCACCACGTCCTTGATCTTGGAGAAGCGGCTTACCTTGTCGTTGACGAAGTCGAGGATGGCCTGGCGGCGCCGGGTCATATCTTCGATGAATTTGTCCTGCCCTTCCAGGTTCCAGTCCAGCACGTTGTCTTCGAATTTCACGAGGGCGATCAGGCGGCCGTCGCGCTGGATGACGAGCGATTCGCCTATGCCTTCGAAGCTGTTGATGACGTGTTCGATCTCCTCGGGATAGATGTTCTCCCCGGAGGCGCCCACGATCATATTGCGAAGCCGTCCGCGTATGCTGAAACGGCCCCTGGCGTCGATGGAGGCCAGGTCGCCGGTGCGGAACCAGCCGTCCTGGCTGAGGACCGCCTGCGTGCGCTCGTAGTCCTTGTAGTAGCCCAGCATCACGTTGGGACCCTTGACCAGGATCTCGCCCAGGCCTGTCTCGGGGTTGACGTTGTCGAGCCGTACCTGCGTGCCGTGCGTGGCGGGACCGGTGCTGCCCACGTGGGTCTTGAAAGGGGAGGCAGCACAGATGAGCGGAGCCGTCTCCGTGAGGCCGTAGCCGATGCCGTAGGGGAAGCCGGCCCGGTGCAGGAAGGTCTCCACTTCGGGGTCGAGCTTGGCGCCGCCGATGCCGAAGAAATGGATGCGTCCGCCGAAGATCGTGCGCATCTTCATCCCGACCAGCCAGGCGAGCAGGCGCGGGGCGTTTTTCTCCAGGTGCGTCAGGAAGCGGCTCGCGCGTATGGTGGGGAGGATGCTGGTCTTGTACATCTTCTCGATGATGAGCGGCACGGCGAGCATCGTGGTGGGGCGGATCTCCTTCAGTGTCTGCTTCAGGACGGTCGGTGTGGGTACGCGGCGGAGGTAGCACACGTGGGCGCCCACGGAGAAGGGATACAGCAAACCGAGCGAGAGCTCGTAGGTGTGCGCCATCGGCAGCACGGACAGGAAGACCGAGCGGCGGTTCTCGGGCTGGGCGTACCAGGAGTCGAGCACCGTCGCACAGAAGTTCCGGTGGCTGAGCATCACGCCTTTCGGCGAACCGGTGGTGCCGGAGGTGTAGATGAGCGCCGCCATGTCCATAGGGTTGGGCGTGGCCACGCGGCCGTCGCAGGTGAAGGCGTCGTCGGCGTGCTTGATGACGGAGAAGTCCTCGATGTCGATCACGAGGCTGAGCCGCTCCAGCGAGGTGTCGGACACTTTCTTCAACTGGCGGCGGGAGATGAACAGGGCCTTGGTCCCGGAATGCTCGAGGATGTTATCCACTTCGCTGGAAGACAGCTCGTTGAGCATAGGGACCGCCACGCGTCCGTAGGCGGCGCAAGCGAAGAAGGCTATGCCCCAGTTGGGCATGTTCTCCGACAGGATGCCCACCTTGTCGAAGGCGCCTATGCCGAAGTTGGAGAGGGTGCGCGAGAGGTTGTCGCAGGTCTCCCGGAACTGGGCGAAGGTGTAGCTCTGCTGCCCGTCCGTGAAGGACGCGGCGGTGCGCCTGGCGTATTTGCCGGACGCATAGTCGTACAGGTCGGACAGGGTCCTGAATTCGTGTCGCATCAGTGGGTCAGGTATTTTTCAGGGTGGCGGGCTCCCAGGTCCATCGCTTCATAGATGGCCTGGATGCGGCGGGTGTCCGCGGCTGCGTCGTCGGTCAGCTCGATCTTCTGGCCGCGGCCGACGCGCTTGCGTTTCCAGTCGAAGTAGCCCAGGTACACGGGGACGCCCGTCTCGCGGGCGATGAGGTGATAGCCGCTCTTCCAGCGGCGTACGGGCTTGCGGGTGCCTTCCGGGGCGATGGCGAGGTGGAAGACTTCCTTCTCGTTCATCTGCCGGATCAGGCTGCGCACCAGCGCGCCGGAGTTGCTCCGGTCCACGGGAATGCCGCCCATGGCCTTCAGGATCCATCCCAGGGGCGGGAAGAACATCTCTTTCTTGACCATGCAGAGGGCGTCGCCCCCGATGGACTTGAAGTACAGGTAGGAGATGAGGAAGTCCCAGATGGTGGTGTGCGGGACGCCGAGCATGATGCACTTCTTCTCCTCGGGCAGCCCTTCGACCGCCGTCCATCCGAGTTTGCGCAGCGCCCAGCCGCAGAACTTACGCCAGCCCATGGGTCTTGCGGTATTCCTTCAGGCCTTCGCCCAGGATGTACAGGGCCTTCTCCAGCTCCGGCACCTCGAGGACGTAGGCGATGCGGGCGTGGTTGCGCCCGGCGCCCGGCGTCTTGTAGAAGGAGGCGGCGGGGGTCACGAAGGTGGTGGCGCCGTCCAGGCTGAAGTCGGTGAGCATCCAGCGGGCGAAGTCTTCCGCATCCTCCACCGGGAGCTCCACGACGGTGTAGAAGGCGCCGTAGGGGGTGGGGGCGAAGACGCCCGGAATGGCGTTGAGCATCCGCACCGCGCAGTCGCGCCGGCGGATGTATTCCGCCTTGACCTCGTCGAAGTAGGACTGCGGGGTGTCGAGGGCGCCGATGGCGGCGTACTGCCCGAGCACCGGCGGACAGAGGCGGGACTGGGCGAACTTGAGGGCGGCGGCCATCACATCCTTGTTGTGGGAGACGATGCAGCCGATGCGCGCGCCGCAGAGGTTGTAGCGCTTGGACACGGAGTCCGCCAGGATGACGTTCTGCTCGCAGCCCGGGATGTTCATCGCCGAGAAATGCGGCTCGTCCGTGTAGCAGAACTCGCGGTACACCTCGTCGGAGATGAGGAAGAGGTCGTGGCGGCGGCAGAAGTCGCCGATCGCGAGCATCTCGTCCTTGGTGAAGAGCTTGCCCGAAGGGTTGCAGGGGTTGCTGATCAGGACGGCGCGGGTCGCGGGGGTCACGAGCTTCTCGAACTCGGAGATGTCGGGGACCTTGAAACCCTCGTGGATGTCGGTCGGGACGGCCTTGAGGGTGATCTTGTTCAGATAGGCGAAGGTCTGGTAATTCGTGTAATAGGGCTCGACGACGATGATCTCCTCGCCGGGGCCCGCAGCGATCTGCATAGCCACGGAGAAGGCCTCGCTGCCGGCCACGTCCACGAGCAGTTCACTGACCTCGATGTCGATGCCGATCTTCTTGTAGTACTTCTCGACCAGGCCCGTCCGGAGCTCGATCAGGCCGGCGGAATTGGTGTAGGAGAGGTGATGCATTCCTTTGCACTTGGCCATCACGGCTTCGAAGGCGCAGTCGGGCGACTTGATATCCGGCGCGCCGACATTGAGGTGATATACGTGGATGCCCCGTGCCTTCGCGGCATCGGAGAGGGGGACCAGTTTGCGAATGGCGGACGCAGGCATAGCCTGGGTCCTGGCGGAAATCTGCAGGGACATGATAATTGCTTCTGTAAAAAGTTTGACGCAAAAATACCTATTTATTCTCAGATAGACTATATTTGTCTGGACAAAAACAAAGAAAAAATGAGAAGATTCACCGCTATTGCCTTCGCGTTCCTGCTCATTGCAGGTCCGCTCCCGGCGGCCCAGCCTGACAAGGTCGTCAAAAAGATCATCGAGATCGGCACGACGGACAACCGCACGATGCAGCACGAGGACTTTCTCGCCAACCGTATCGGCGGACGCATCGTGGGTTCCCACGAACTGGAGGACGCCGAGAAATGGGTGGCCGACCAGATGCGCTCCTGGGGCCTGGAGGTCCGCGTACAGGAGGTAGGGGAGATCCAGGTCGGCTTCAGCCGGGGTCCCTGGTACGGCCGCAACCTGACGGACGGCGGCACCCCGCTGCATTTCGGAACGCCGGCGTACACCGCCGGAACGAAGGGCCCGACGCGCGGGCACGTGGTGATCGCGCCGAAGTCCGAGCGGGAGTTCGAGCGGATGAAGGGGACGGCCAAAGGGGCCTGGGTGCTGTTGGACAGCCCTTCCCGCGGCCTTGCTCTGAGTCTGCGGGACTCGACGATGATTTCCCTGCTGATGGACGCCGGGGCACTGGGGTTCATCCAGGGCGGCGAGCTGCCGCTGCAGATCCTCTACGACCGCGCCCACTGCTTCGACCTGACGATGGACACGCTCCCGACCGTCTGCGACATCAAGCTGGAGAAGGCGCAGTTCGACGACATCTACCGCCGGGTCCAGGCCCGCGAACGGGTGGAGCTGGAGTTCGACATCCGCAACCATTTCTTCGCCGGCCCGGTCAAGTTCCACAACATCCTGGGCATCCTGCGCGGCAGCAAATACCCCGATGAATACGTCATCAGCGGCGGCCATCTGGACGCCTACGACGGCGGTTCCGGCGCCATCGACGACGGCCAGGGCACCAGCGTGACCCTGGAGTCTGCGCGCCTGCTGGCGGCCGCGGGGGCGAAGCCCAGGCGGAGCATCATCTTCTCCATCTGGACGGCGGAGGAGTACGGCCTGCTGGGGTCGAAGTATTTCGTGGAGAACAAGACGGTTCCGCTGGAGAAGATCTCCAATTACTTCAACCGCGACGGCGGTCCGGAAGTGGCTGTGTCCGTGACGGTTCCGCCCGCGATGTACGATGATTTCGTGCAGATCTGCGAGCCCCTCGCGGACGTCAATCCGGACTTCCCGTTCGAGGTGATCAGGCGGACGGCCGCGCCGGGGCCCAGGCCCACGAGCGCGGGCGGATCGGACCACGCCTATTTCGCGATGAACGGCGTGCCGACCGTGTCGCTGGGCCTGCGCGACGTCAAGGGCTACGGTTTCAATTACCGGGACATCTGGCATACCGACCGGGACCTGTACGACAAGTGCATCCCGGAATATATGGAGCATTCCGCGCTGGTCAACGCCGTCGTGCTGTACGGGGTGGCCAACCTGGACCACCTGCTCTCGCGCGAAGGGCTCTACACCGACTAGACGGCGTAAAATGAAAAAAATCCCGGGGCGGCACCCCGGGATTATTCATTCAGTCAGGAGACTATTTCTTGAAGAGCATCGGAGCCATCTCGTAGAGGCTGCGGCGCCAGGTCAGGAATTCGTGGGCCGTGCCCTCGGAGACGTAACCCTTGGCGTTGTAGCCGGCTTCCTGCAGGGCCTGGGCGGCGCTGCGGATCTGGTCCGGGCCTTCCTTGCTGCCACAGCTGACGAAGATGCCCTTGACCTGCTTGGGATCCAGTCCGGCGTCGGCAAGCTCCTTCGGGTTGTAGGTGCCGCCGCTCAGCAGACCGTACCAGCCGAACACCTCCGGACGGGCCAGGGTGATCGTGTGGGTCTCCATACCGCCCATCGACAGGCCGGCCATCGCGCGGCTGTCCTTCTTGGCGATCGTGCGGAAGTGGCTGTCCACATAGGGGATGAGCTCGTCGCAGAGGACGGTCTCGAAGCCGTTGTCCATCATACCGCGGGCGCCGCCGGCACGGGGTGCGCCGGGACGGAAGCCCTCGTTGGTCATACCGTAGGTCATCACGATGATGAACGGATCGATCTTGCCGTCCGCGATCAGGTTGTCCATAATGAGGTTGGCGTGGCCCTGGACGTGCCAGGCGAATTCGTTCTCGCCCCAGCCGTGCTGCAGGTAGAGGACGGGATATTTCTTCTTGGTCTTCTCATAGCCGGCCGGCGTATAGACGAAGGCCTTGCGGAGCTGGTTGGTGCTCTTGGACCAGAAGAGGATCTGCTGGACGTTGCCGTGCGGGATGTCGCGCTCGGCGTAGAAGGCTTCGTCGTGGGCCGGGATCTCGATGCCGCTCTCCCAGCGGGAGGAGCCGTAGTAGTTCTCGGTGCCGGGGTCGTTGAACACGCCGCCGTCGATGGTCAGGTGGTAGTAATGGAAGCCTTCGTCCATCGGGCCCGCGGTGGTGCCCATCCAGCTGCCGTCCTCCGCCTTGTGCAGGACGGTGCCGCCGGAGCCGCCAAGACCGAGGCTGACGATCACGGAATTGGCTTTAGGCGCGTTGACCTTGAAGCGGGCGTAGCCCTGGGAGTTCACCATAGGATACTCCTGTCCGGGCTGGTTCTTGGAAGAGGGCCTGAAGTCCTCGATGACCACGGCGTTGTCCTGCTTCGGGTCGAAAGCCTTGACGGCGTTGTAGGCCTGCTTGACCTTGTAATTCTCGTCGATCAGGAGCGGGGAGTTGCGGACGCCCAGCCAGGAATCCTTGTCGGAGACGTTCCAGAAGGTGACGCAGTCGACCACGTCCTTGTGCTTGCGCAGCACCTTGAACAGGTTGACGTACTGGTCCTGCTGCAGGGTGCGCTCCCAGTCTGCGACCTGGCTCGCGCCCTGATTGAAGCGGAGACCGCCGCCCATATCCTCGTTGACGCGGATGTCGAGCTCGGTGATGTGGATGTGCTTCACGACCGTGGAATACAGCGCGATGGCCTTGTCCACGTCGTCCATCGACGGGCCGTAGATGTTGTAGTGGCCCTGCATACCGATGCCGTCCACCGGCACGCCGGCGTCTTTCATCCGCTTGACGAGGTTGTAGATGCGCTGGCTCTTGGCCGGCTCGGAGTCGTTGTAGTCGTTGTAGAACAGGAGGGCCGTCGGGTCGGCTTCGTGGGCGTATTCGAAGGCCTTGTAGATGAATTCCTCGCCGGCGATCTGGTACATCGGGGAGTTGCGCAGCTCGGGCGCGCCCGGATAGACGGGGCTGTCGGCGACGGCTTCATTGACCACGTCCCAGCAGTACACGACATCCTTGTAGCGGTTCACGATGGCCTGGATGTGGTGCTTCATATTGGCGTAGAACTCCTCCTTGGGCAGGAGCTTGCCGTTCTCGTCCTGGTACATCCAGGTGCCGATCTGGCTGTGCCACATCAGGGTGTGGCCGCGCATCTTGATGCCGTGCTGGCGGCAGAAATTCGCGATCTTGTCGGCGTCCTCCCAGTTGAACTCGCCCTTGCGGGGCTCGGTCGGCTGGGGCTTCATCGCGTTCTCGGCGGTGATGCTGTTGAATTCGCGGAGGACGACCTGGATCTGCTCCGGCTCGGTGACGTTGCGGATGTTGACGGCGACACCGATCTTGAAGTAGTCCTTGTAGGCGTCCTTGAGACCGTCCGTAGGCTCGGGAACGGTGCGCGGGCCGAACTGGGCCCGGGTCGGAATGGCGCCCAGGGCGAGGGCGCACAGGAGAGCAATAAGTACTTTCTTCATTATGATACGGGTTTAGACAGTGTTTTCGCTTGTGGACCGAATATAGGAAAAAACGCGCACAAGTACAAGCACTCTTCCGCCACTTTCAGGCAGAATTCCGGGATAGACCGAATTTTGAAAAAAAATGGAATAAAGATGAAAAAAGACTCAGGCCCCCAGACGTACGCGCAGGTAGGCCAGAATGTCGTCGGCGGAGGGGATCCCCTGCAGGTCCTGACTGGAAATGCGGATCGAGAAACGTTCCTCCAGGGCGGTGGCCAGCTGTATGAGCATGAACGAATTCAGGTCGGCGGCATAATGGATGGGGAGGGCCGTGTCCAGTTCGGAGACGGGGAAGTCGACAAAGTCCTGCAGGACGTCGTAGAATGCTTGCTCTATGTTCATTTCAGTGTCAGTAGGATTCCTGTCCCCGAACAGTCTTCCGGCAGGCCCGTCCGGCGCAGTTTGAGACTGGCCGTCTTGGGGTAAGCCGTATCGGGAACTTCCACATATTCAATGCGTTTGAAGGCGGGGAGACCTCGGTTGATGCGGTGCAGGTCCTCCTCGATGCGGGCGCGGTCCGCGCGCCGGGCTTCGTCCGGGACGTACAGGCCGGCGCAAAGGACCTGGCGGGCGGCCTTCCCGACCTGGAGCCGGGCGGCGTACACGACGGCCTCGGCGACGTAGTCGAGCTCCGTGCGGATGAGCTGCTCGATTTCCTGCGGATGGATGTTTTCCCCGTTGGGGAGCACCAGGGTGTTGGCCTTGCGGCCCATATGGACGATGCGGCCCAGCGCGTCGAGGCGGACGCTGTCGCCGGTGTTGAAGAAACCGTCGGCGCCGAACACGGCGCGGGTCGCCTCGGGGTCCTTGTAATAGCCCAGGGCGACGTTTTTCCCGCGGACGCAGAGCGTGCCCACGCCGTCCTCGTCCATATCGTCGAGCCGGATCTCCATTCCGGGCAGGGGCGGGCCGACCGAAACCGGATCGCCGGCGGTGTCCATGTTGATGGCGATGGTGGGGCTGCACTCCGTCGTGCCGTAGGTGTTGATGATGCCGATGCCGGCTTCATTCATATTCCGGATCAGCTCCGGGCGCAGGGCGGCTCCGCCGCTGGAAACATACAGGAGTTCTCCGCCGAACAGTCCCCGGGCGAGCTGCGGATCGGGCTTCGCGAGGCCCGCTTTGCGGGTTGCGGCGCAGATCTGCCGGTAGAAGGCGTCCACCATCATCGGAACGACCATGAGCCGGCCCGGCCGGAACAGGCGGATGAGCGACATACAGTCGCGCAGGTCTCCGCAGAAGCAGTTGTGCCTGGCGTTGGCGATGCCCGAGAGCGTGAAGCAGATGCAGGCGGTGTGGTGCATAGGCACCAGGGCCATCCTGCTCTTTTCCAGGGTGACCGCATCTGCGTGCAGGATGTTGTGGATGTTGGACAGAAGGTTGGTCTGGGAGAGCATCACCCCCTTGTTGGCCCCGGTCGTCCCGCTGGAGAACAGGATCATCCGGAGGAGGTCGGGATCCGGCTCCAGTTCGCGAAAACGGTTGCGGCCGCGTCCGGCGGCGAGCAGCCCGTCGTAGGACAGGGCCCCTTCGGAGCGGCCCTCCAGGGTGATTATGGTCCGGACCCGGGGGCAATGCCGCTGCGCTTCCAGCACCTTGGGCAGGCTGGGGAGGTCGCAGAAGACGGCGTCGGCGTCGCCGCCCGCCAGCAGCGTCTCCAGGAGCGGCGCGGGGGCCTGCGCGTCGATCGGGACCACGACGCCATCCCCGCAGAGAACGCTCAGAAGCGCGATGACGTAACGGCTGCAGTTGCGGGAGACGATGGCGATGTGCGCCGCGCCCAGGCCGGAGGCGAGGAGCCCTTCTCCGAGCAGGAGAAACTCCTCGTACAGTGCCGCCGCCGTGTGGGTGCGGATCTGTCCGTCCGGTCCCGTGTCGGACAGGATGGGCTGTTCCGGCAGGATGCGGGCCAGCCTCTCGAGCATATCCCGGAAACTCCGGTAGTCACCTTCTTTGTACAGTTCGGGCAGCATTCTCAGAGGATTTGGTCAAGGGGCGTGTCCGGCCGGGCGACGGCCTGTCCGACGATGCGCACGAAGCAGTCGAAGAAGGCGTCCGGCCGCTCCGGTACCACCTTTTCCTGCGCGCTGATGCGCAGGGACAGGGAATCGTCGGCCGTGTCGTGCAGGGCGATGACATAGGTGGGCATCGGGCTCTTTCCGTTGTTGTACAGGTTCATCCGCACGCCGTCCGGGTAGGGGCGGGAGATGAAGGAGAAGCAGAAACTGTGGACGTAGCCGAAGGTGGGGAAGTGCCATAGCCGCTGGAGCTGCGTCTCCGCCTGCCAGAAGTCGTATTGATAGTGGCGGTACAGGTCGTCCAGGTCCTCCCGCAGCCGCTGCAGGTTCTCCCGGAAGGACTTCCCGTAGTCCACGTCCAGGCAGGTGATCAGGCTCTGGACCTTGGTCCCGGCGGCTTTGCGTTCCGCCACCGTGGCGCGGCAGTCCACGAATCCCAGCGCCGTCTGGCAGGGGATGCGGCCGTGCAGCAGGGACGTGGCGAGGGCGCAGGCGTAATACAGGAAGAGGGACAGGGAGAAGCCGCTGTCGCTGCAGAAGGTCCGGATGCTCCGGAAGGCGGCATCGGGGACGGGGCAGACGAAACTCCGCGTCTCCGGATGCAGGAAGTCATAAGGAAGGTAGAAGAGGCCCCGCCGCTTCAGGCGCTGCCAGCGCTTGCTGTCCGGCCCGTGGATCCCGCAGTACTGCGGACGGCCCCGGCCGGCTTTCGCAAAGTAATCCCGGAAAAAGGCCCGGTGCGCCTCCCGGCGCTTCCCGTCGGCGCTCTGGGCGTTGTCCTTGCGGACCAGGGCTTCGAAACTGCCAGGGGGAGGAGGGAGTTCCTTTCCGTCGCGCAGCGCGTCGTAAACGGCCGTCAGGTCGGCGACCAGGATGGAAATGCCGTACAGGTCGGCCGCGAAATGGCTGGTCTTGCAGAGGATGCGCTGCGCTCCGGAAGGGAGGGTCGCGAAGACCAGCTGGAGGGTCTCTCCCCGGAAGAGGTCGAGCGAGCTCTGAAGGAAGCGTCGCAGGAAAGCTTCTTCCTCCGCACTGTCGGCAAAGCGGATCTCCGGAATGGGGGCAGGCTCCGCGTGGTCGCGGAATAATTGCCTGACGGACAATCCTTTATGAACAAACTGGAGGCGGAGGCAGTCGTTGCGTCCGTAGAGGTGGCGGACAGCCTGACGCATAAGCTCGGGATCGAAACCGTTCTGGAAATCCAGGCTGAAAGCGATGTTGTGCGCGTGTCTGACTGGGAGCAGCTGCGTCATCAGGCGGACGTCATCCTGAGAGTAATTCAGCCGGTGTAGTTCGGGTGCGCCGTGTCGCGGATCAAGGTTCATACAAGTCTCTACGAAAGGTACACAAAGAAAGCCAAAAAATCAGAATAAAACAAAAATAGCAGCCGAAATGGCTGCTATTGTGCGGTGCGGACGAGGCTCGAACTCGCGACCTCCGGCGTGACAGGCCGGCATTCTAACCAAACTGAACTACCACACCAGTTTCGAATGCGGATGCAAAGATAGGTATATTTTACTAATCCGCAAGCAAGTTCGTAATTTTTTTTCCGGAGGTACTGCTTTTTGGCTTTCTGATGAAAATGCATTATCTTTGTATGTTTTACATACACCCGCAAACGAAAGAAAGCAACTATATGAAGAGAATTGTACTGATTGCAGCCGTGTTGTTTTGCTCCCTGAGCGTGTCGTCCCTGTATGCGCAGATGACTGACGACCAGGTGATCGAATATGTCAAGTCAGCTTCGGCCGCAGGCAAGAACCAGGAGCAGATCAGCCGCGAGCTGCTGCTTCGCGGCGTTACACAGGAGCAGGCGGAGCGCATCCGGGCGCGTGTGCAGAGCCAGCAGGCCGCCGGTGCCCAGGGCGCAGGCCTGGAAGGGGAGAGCTATGGCCGCAATTCCGGCGCCCCCGGCCGGCGTGCCCTCCGCGGCGAGACGTACGAACAGGACTATTTCGAGACCCAGCGGACCGTCCAGCCGCGGAAACGGTCCCGCCGCACGGTCCAGACGGACCCCGACCGCGACCTCAGCCGTTTTGACCAGCAGACGCAGGCGCTCAACGAGCAGAAAAACGCCGACCTCTCCGGCCTTCTGGGTGCGCTCGTGCAAGAAGAAGAGATTCCGGACAGCCTTTGCATCTTCGGCCTCGACATCTTCGACGGGGACAACCTCACTTTCGAGCCGAATGAGAACCTGGCCACGCCGGAGACCTACCAGCTGGGCCCGGGCGACCAGCTGCTCATCGAGATCTTCGGCTACAGCGAAGGCTCCTACAACAAGACGATTTCCCCCGAGGGCACCATCAACATCAGCCAGATCGGCCAGGTGCAGCTCGGCGGCCTCACGATCAAGGAAGCGCGCGAAAAGCTCCGCCGTGCCCTGGTGTCCAAATACGCCAGCGTGGGCGGCAACAACCCGAATTCCACGGTCAGCATCACCCTGAGCAACATCCGCACCATCCAGGTGAACGTCATGGGTGAGGTGGAGATGCCCGGCACCTTCCGGCTCTCTCCCTTCGCGACCGTCTTCAACGCCCTCTACAATGCCGGAGGCGTGACGGAGAACGGTTCGATGCGTGCCATCAAGGTGATCCGCTCCGGCGAACAGATCGCCACGGTGGACGTGTACGGCTACCTCTTCAACGGCCGTTCCGACAGCGACATCACCCTGAAGGAAGGCGACGTGGTCATCGTGCCGCCTTATGTGAACCTGGTGCGTGCCGGCGGCAACGTCAAGCGTCCGATGTTCTATGAGCTTGCGGAAGGGGAGACCCTCTCCGACCTCATCCAGTATGCCGGCGGCTATTCCAGCAAGGCTCACCAGGACGACATCCGGGTGATCCGCCAGCTCGGCGCCGAGCGCCAGATCTATACGGTGAAGCAGGCCTCTGCAGCCCGTTTCGCGATGGCTGACGGCGACGAGGTCTATGTCGAAGGCACGATGGAGCGTTTCGCCAACAAGGTGGAGGTCAAGGGCGCCGTGTTCCGTCCCGGGATGTTCGAGCTGGGCGGCGACATCGCCACGGTCCGCCAGCTTGTGCGCGCCGCGGGCGGCCTGAAGGAAGACGCCTTCACGGGCCGCGCCGTGCTCGTCCGCGAGCGGGAGGACCTGACTTTCGAGTCGGTGTCCGTGGACCTGGCGGGCATCCTGTCCGGACAGGCGAACGACATCGCCCTGCGCAAGAATGACATCCTGACCATCTCCAGCAACAAGGAAATGGTCGATCCCGGCACGATGACCATCAACGGTTACGTGCAGAATCCGGGCATCTTCCCCTTCGCCGCCAACACGACGGTGGAAGACCTGATCGTGCTCGCGGGCGGCCTGCT
>JAEEGG010016477.1_pt1 | contig 15342 bp, 13 predicted proteins | sample 9134161 | NCBI WGS metagenome assembly JAEEGG01 (sample SAMN16246543, study PRJNA631951) | gut metagenome | biome: gut microbiome; feature: rumen; material: CR-attached | host: Bos | place: Iran: Karaj | collected 2018-10
GAGGTCGCGGAGCGGCAGGAAATTTCGAAAAAGTACCTTGAGGCGATCGTGAAGGACCTCGTGAAGAGCAGGCTGATAAGAGGCTCGAGCGGGAAGGGCGGAGGCTACGAACTTCTGAAGAAACCCGAGGAGTACACTGTCGGCGAGATTCTGGAGGCTACGGAGGGACCGCTCAACGTGGTCGCCTGCCTTGCGGATGACGCCGGAAAGTGCCCGCGCGCCGGAAGCTGCAAAACGCTCCCGCTTTGGGCGGAATACGACAAAATGTCGCACGACTATTTCTTTTCGAAAAAGCTGAGCGACCTGATGTAATGAAATGACAAGTTCCGCGGCCGGCGCGAAAAAATGTTTCCGGCCGCGGCTTTTTTGCCTAATTTTGTGTATTTTCGCGTGCGCGCGCAGTTGCGTGCGTTTATAAAGAAAAGTGTTGTTGTCGCGCCTGAAAACTGATAAAATACAATTAATAAATATCGCCGCATAAGACTCCGGACACCGCGACGAAAGCGCGTGACGACCGGGCGCGAAAAAGGCGAAAAGGAGATAAAAATGTCATCCAGATCAATAACCGCTCTCATACTCGCGATTGCGCTGCTGGCTTCGTGCTTTGCGGGCTGCGTTCCTTCCAAACCGGAGCCGGCCAATACCGAGGCACCCGTCGAGACTCTCAACCCGACAGAGCCGCCCGTATACGATATTCCCGACGAGGACCTGACAGGCCTTAACACGTCCGACGACCCGCTTCCCGACGACGGAAACGGCGAGGCCATTCTGACGCGGCTTGCCAAAGACAAGCTCATCAAGAACACTTCCGCCGACCCCGCGGCCAACGTGACGAGAAAGGAATTCGCGTACGACGTGATCTACTGGTCCGGGTTCGCGGCGCAGGAGAAGTACTACGTCTGCGCGAACGACTACGCGGACATCTATCATTATTCGGAAGACATGGCGCACGCGGAGATTGCGGTGAACCAGGGGTACATGCTGCGCCCCGCCGACAATATGTTCAAGCCGGACGAACCGGTGACCTACGGTGAAGTGCTGCGCGGCACGCTTTACGCGCTCGGCTACAGGGAGTACGCGGATTCCTTCGGTGTCGCGAAGCTCGCGGCCGAGACGGGTCTTTCAAACTACATCGACCTGGCGAAAAAGAACAGCACGACCGTTACGTACGCCGAATACGCGCAGGTCGTCTCAAACGCGATGCGCATGAAGATCGTTCAGTGCATCAAGAAGGACGGCGAGCTCTACACGGTGCCGCGCGGCGAGAATTACGTTCTGGAGACCGCCTACATCAAGAACAAGGTGCCCGAGAACGAGGCGATTTTCAAGTGCGCGAACGAGGGCTGGGTCATCTATCCGGGCGGCGGCTACAGGTACGGACCTTCGATGATCATTAATGAAGACGGCACGCTCGACGTGTGGACGGCGTCAAACTCGGGCGTGGGCGGTGAGGTCGACTGGGGCAAGTACAGACGCTCCTACGACGGCGGCATCACCTGGACTCAGGACACCGGTGCGGTCAGACCGACTTCCGCGGCAGAGGACTGGAACTGGTCCTGCGACCCGGGAATTATCAAAATCGGCGAGTACTATTACGCCACCTACACGACGATTCTGTGGCACGACGGCCTCGACAACAACCTTTTTGTGGCGAGAAGCAAGACTCCGCAGGGCGCGTTCGTGGAAAAGTGGACCGGCAAAGGCTGGGGCTACGGCGACCCGAAGGCAATCGTTACGTATGACGGTCCCAAGGCAAAATGGGGCTGCGGCGAGGGCTCTATGGTCGTGATTGGAGACACGCTCTACATCTATTGTTCGTGCAACGACAACATGGGCGAGTTCACGAAGGTCTACACGGCCGACGCGAACGACCCGAACTGGCCCGCGACAATGAAGTACCGCGGAATCATGTACAAGCACGACGGCGCCGAGGACAGCTGCGACGTCAAATTCGTCGACGCGTACAACTGCTTCCTGTCCGTTGCGACGGCGTCCCGTTTCAGCGACAAGTGCTACGTTCACATTATGACCTCCTTCGACGGCCTCTATTTCCGCCAGGAGTCGGTTCTGAGCCACACCGAAAAGGCCTCGATGATCCAGACGAACATTCACAACATGGGTATCACAGGCGACGCGGTCGGGCACATCGACATTTTCAACACGCAGCACTACATCGGCTACTCCTACCAGCCGGCGGGCTTTGACTGGGGCAACTGGCCGACCAGACTGACGCCTATTGTTTTCGCGGGCACGGAGAACTACGACCACACCGAGAACGTTATTTCGAGCAAGTCAAGCGGGAAAATGAACCTCGACAAGGAACACACGCCGGACGTTTCGCAGATTAGGGCGGAGTATTCCGGCTCGAGGAACATCGAGGTCAAGAACAAGTCGAAGTCGTACACGTTCACGATCGCGGCGCTGACCAAGGCGGGCGGAAAATACGAATTCACCTCCGACGACTACAATAAGCTCGAATACATTTACGACAACACGAAGCTCAGCGTGGACGCGAAGAAACACTCCGTCAAGCTGCTCTCCGACAGCGTCGAGAGACTCTACATAAAATACAACGACCTGATGTGCGAGATCGCGGTCGTTCCCGCCTACCTCGACAACTCTGCGCCGGTCGAGTTCTACCCCGAAGTCGACACGATAACGTTCTACTTCAAGAAGGAGCGCAAGCAGCCGGCGTTTATCGCGAGAAGCGCGCGCAACGAATACCTGATGCTCTGGGGCAACACCTCGAGCATTACCGACGCCAACTCGAAGGACTATCCGGCGGCGCTCGCGAACTGGAGCCAGGAGGTCGAGCTCTCGGGCTGGGATTCCAACATTATTTCGGTCGGCAAGAACGGCCAGGTGACGCCGAAGGGCGTCGGCGAGACGGTGATAATCGCGAAGTACATGGGATTTGAGGCTCAGATCAAAGTTATCGTCGCCGACATGGACTGACGGAAGCGCAGATTCCGGGCTTTTTACGCAGTTTGCTCGTTTTGCATGAAGGGCAAGAATCACAAGAGGCGCAAGGTGTCTTCGACGATTTCTAAGCAAACTGCTTTTCCCGCAAAAGCCATCGCAGTATATTCATACAGCTTCAAGCTTTTGCGAAAAAAAACAGCTCCGGACTTTGCACTTCCGAAGAGCATAATTCAAGTATAAAAAAGCGAGGTTAATATGAGCAAAGTTTTGATTATTTCATCAAGCCTCAGGGCTAAGAGCAATTCCGAAATTCTCGCGGCGAAGGTCGCGGAAGGCGCAAAAGATGCCGGCCACGAAGTGGAGACCGTCAGCCTCAAGGGCAAAAAAATCGCCTACTGCGTCGGCTGCCTCGCCTGCCAGAAGCTCGGAAAGTGCGTCCAGAAGGACGACGCGGCGGAAATCACCGAGACGGTAAAACGTGCGGACACGGTCGTTTTCGTCACTCCGATATACTACTACGAGATGAGCGGCCAGCTTAAAACGCTGCTCGACAGGATGAATCCGCTCTACGGCACCGACTACAGCTTCAGGAACATCTACCTGCTCACGACGGCCGCGGACGACGCGGAAGAGACGCCTGACAGGGCTCTCGGCGGTATCGGCGGCTGGATAGACTGCTTCGAGAGGGCGGAGCTCAAGGGCTCGCTTTTCTGCGGCGGACTGGAAGGTCCGGGCGACGCTCAGAAGAACGCGGAATACCTCGAGGCGGCTTACAATTTCGGCAAATCGCTTGAGTGAACGATATTAACGGGAGGACGACCGGCATGAAAACTTCTAACAGGATTTTGACGGCGGCGCTGGCTGCGACTTTGATCGTCGCGGCGGTGTTTTCGCTTGCTTTGACAGCGGGTGCGGACAATGAAAAAAAGGATATTCAGAACGTCGTCCTCGCGGAGGACGGTACGCTCACGTGGGATCCGTACGAAGGCGCCGCACAGTACTGGATAAGACTAGGCCCTGTTGCTTTCAACCCCGAAGGCACCTCGACCAACCTTTTCGAGCGCGCGGTCGGATTCCATCTTCTGACCGGTAAGCACGCGTTTTCGATCGTGGCGTGCGACGAAAACTGGACCGACTTGTCCAACTACTATTACGGCGAGTTCGATTTTGTTGCGCCGATAGGGCTTGACGCGCCGGCGAACCCGAGGTGGGAAGGCAAAACCGCCGTCTGGGACGCGGTCAACGGAGCGGTCGAATATGAGGTCTACGTTTACCGCAGCGAAGGCGGCGCCGAGTCGTCGTACAGGACTGAGGGCACATCGTACGATTTTTCGGACAGTATTTATTTTCTGACCGGAACGGAGTACTGTTTCAAGGTCGTGGCGATCGGCGCGGAAGGCGTCGGCGACAGCGAACAATCGGCGGCTTCGGGCAATATAGACGGCTGGTTTACCAAGACGGACATTCAGAACGTCACGCTTTCGGAGGACGGCATTCTGTCGTGGGATCCGTACGAGGGCGCGACGCGGTACTGGCTCAGGTACGACTCGGCGGCCATGGAACCCATAGGATACTCGGTGGACCTTTTCATGCTCAGTGCCGAAAGCGGGTTTGAAACGGGCGAGCACCACTTTTCGATCGTCGCCTGCGACGACAACTGGCAGGACCTTTCGTTCGCTTATTCGGGCACTTATCAGTACGAAAAATCATACGCGGTGATTTTCGAGACAGGCGAAGCGAGGCAGGTGCCTCCGCAGCGCGTGAAGGAAGGCGGCAAAGCGAAGGAGCCGGAAGATATTCCGGAGCTTGATGATTTCGAGTTTGCCTTCTGGATGCTGGACGGCGAGATGTACGATTTCAACACGGTGCTCACCGGAAACGTCTATTTGACCCCCTTGTACTATGTGAAGGCCGAGGCGCACGCGTATCCCGCTGAGGGCGGTTTTGTGTACACCGGCGAGGCGTTCCCACCCGAGACGGGCGATCCGGATATTTCCGGGAAATGGGCAGCCGACTTTACGGGTGATTCGCTCGCGGAGTTCAGCGCGAAGGCTAACGACGGCTACGTTTTCAAGGAGTGGCGGCGCGACAAGCCCACGGGATTCGTTGTCAACGGCAATTCAAACAACAGTTTATACGTCGATTCCGAAGAAAACACGCGCCTGTATTTTAATTTGAGCGATTCCGGATACGTGGTGTACGCGATTTTCGAAAAGATTGGCGGAGAAAACGAAACCGCTGCGCCTGACGTGACCGCGGAGCCGGAGAATACGGAAACGCCGGAAGTAACAGAAACACCCGAGATCACGGGTGCGCCCGAAGTTACCGCGGAGCCCGCAACGGAAGCAACGGATGATGCGGAAGCCACCGGAAACGCGGAAGATCCGACCGGAGACCCTTCGGAAACTGAGGAACCCGCGCCGACAAAGAACCCTGACGGCGGCGGACAAAACAACAACGGCAAGGGGCTCAAAGCGGCTCTCATCGCGGTGTCCGTGACTGCCGGAGTTTTGCTGGCAGGCGCCGCGGCGGTGATCGCGGTACTTCTCATTAAGCGCAAAAAGTGAGCGGGAAAAGACAGCGGAACACCCGCATAATAATTAAAAACTGAAGAAGAAAGACGGTTTCAAATGAAACCGAGAGGCAATACGGATGAAAATCTGTACGATAGCGAGCGGCAGCAGCGGGAATTCGACGTTCATTTCCGACGGCGAAACGTCCGTGCTTGTCGACGCGGGCATCAACGCGAAAAGGATCGGCGAGGAACTTCGCGACATCGGCGAGGCGCCGGAAAACCTTTCCGCAATACTGATCACACACGAGCACTCTGACCACATTTCAGGCGCGGGAGTGATCGCGAGGCGATACAAAATTCCGATCTATGCGAACGTGCGCACGATGGACGCGCTCGTGGCGATGAAAATCACCCGCAAGATCGAGCCGGGAAAGCTTGTCGTTTTCGAAAACGGCGTCGATTTTATCGTCGGAACGATGGTCGTGAAGGCGTTCTCGATACCCCACGACGCCGTCGATCCGGTCGGGTTTTCGCTGACGGGCTGCGGCGGAACGAAGGTCTCGGTGAGCACCGACATGGGCTGCGTCACCGACGAGGTCATGAAGAACATTTTGGGCAGTGCGGCCGTCGTTCTGGAGGCCAACCACGACCTCGAGATGCTGCGGACCGGGCCGTACCCGTACTATCTTAAAAAACGGATCCTCGGCAAGAGCGGCCATCTTTGCAACGACGACGCCGCGACCGTCGCCTCAAGACTCGCCGCCTCAGGCACGAAAAGGATCATCCTCGGCCACCTGAGCAGCGAAAACAACCTTCCCGAAAAGGCGCTCGAGGCGGTCACAGCGGCTGTCTACGGCGGCGGAAAGACGCTAGATTCGGGAACATGTCTTGCGGACAACGTCCCTGCCGACAACACTTCCGGCTGCATGATCACGGTCGCGCCAAGATTCGTTCACGGAGAGGTGTTTTTATGCTGAAAATCACAGTCGTCGCCGTGGGCACGGTCAAGGAACAGTATATGCGCGACGCGATCGCGGAATACGTGAAGAGGATGTCGCGCGAGTACAAGGTGACTTTTGAGGAGTGCCGCGAGTGCGCGACCGTTGCCGAAGAGGGCGAGCTCCTGCTGAAGAAGATCCCGAAGGACAGTTTTGTCGTGGCGCTCGACCTGCACGGCCGCCAGATGAGCTCCGAGAAGTTCGCGTCGTTCATTTCCGGAAAAACGCTCGAAGGCGTGTCGCATTTCGCGTTCGTGATCGGCGGCTCGGAGGGCATCGACAAAAAGGTAACGGACGTCGCGGGCCTCAGGCTCTGCCTCTCGGAAATGACGTTCACGCACCAGATGACGCGGCTGATCCTTGCGGAGCAGCTCTACCGCGCGATGAAGATCAACAACGGAGAAAAGTACCATAAATAGGGAAAAACTGAAGCTGCTGCGCCGCCGGGTGATATTTCCGGGGGAGCACCCGTTTCAGCGGATAAGACTCTTCTTGTTGGAGGCTGATTTTTATGAGAAGGAACATTTCGTTTTTTGTCAGAGGCTTCTTTGCCGTCCTCGCGGCGGCGGTGTTTCTGACACTGTTCGCGTGCGTCCCTTCCGAGAAGGTGAAAGGGGAACTGCCTGAAGGATACATTCCCGAGGTAAAAGGACGGCTCAAGGTCGGCGTGCGCCAGAACGTATTCCCGACAGAGAGCTCCAGAAAAAGCATCAACAACTGGCTCAACTGGTTCCGGATAAAACACCCTGACGTGACGATCGAGGCGAATTATACGGTTCCCGACGACTACGCGGCGCTGATCTCCTCGCGCACCATAGGCGACGTTTACTGGCTCAGCGACGAGACGCTGAACTACTACGCGCTGACGCATGAGGCGCTGATGCCGCTCGACTCGTATATCGAGGCCTTTGAAATCGACCTGTCGCAGCTCTACTCGGGCATTCTTGCGCTTTGCGAAACTGCCGGAAAATACTACTTCGTCGGCGCGACCTGCGGAAATATCACGCTCACGTACAATATGGACGCGATGATCGAGGCCGGAATCCTTTCCCCGGGCGAGCGCGTCGCGGACGACTGGACGTGGGAGGACTTCAAGGACTACGCCGAAAGACTGAAAAAATACGACGTTGACGGCAAAACGCTGACCCAGGTCGGCGGAAGCTGGCCCCTCGACTGGTCGAACACCTTCAGCCCGTTCATTTACGCGTACGGCGGAATGTGGGCCGACAAAATCAACAAGAAGGTCATGCTCTCGAACGACCTCGTGCGAAAAGGCATCGGCGAAGTGATTTCCGCGCTCGACAACCGCTGGCTCTTCCCGACCGGCATCAGAATGAGCAAGGAAATGGCGTCGTCATACGGCAGCATCCAGATGCATAGCGGCCCTGTTTTCGTCTCCAACAACGCGTACACCGTGCTCACATATAGCGGTGACTTTTACAACCAGACGGGAACCGCCTGGGACGTCGCTCCGTGGCCTCTCTTCCCCGAAAAGGCCTCACCCTGCGGCACGCTCGGCTTCGGCGTTTTCAGCTACACCAAAAACTCTGACGCGGCCGCCGCGCTCGTTCTCTCGCTCTGGACCGAAGAAGGGCAGCTCGCGTTCCACAGCCAGGAGGGCGGCGACGTGCCGGTCATCAAAAAGCTGGGCGAACAGGACTTCTGGCACCTTACCAGGGAAGGCTACGACCACGTTAACTTCGGCGCGTTTACCGCAAACTACGACAGATACGTGGCGGGCCAGGTTACCGCGACGGTTCCTCCGGATATCGCGACGCTGATGAAAGCGGGAATTAAGGACCTGTTTGAGTCGTACTGCCTGGGGGAGAGCTCGTGGGAGGATAAGCTGGAGAAGCTGGAAGCACAGTGTAACGACCTCTGGGAAACGCTCTACGACTGAAACGCAGATTCTCGGCTCTTTACACAATTCGCCGGAAGAAAATGATAATAATGTGCCGAAGGCAATTGCTCGGCGAATTGTTTTGCGCGAGAGAACCGCTTGCAGTACTTTCGTACAGCGTCGGGTTCTCGCACGCAAAAATAGCTCGAGACTTTGCGTTTCAGCTGAAATCGCTGATCCCGGGCTCTTACGCAATTTGCCCGAGTTGAAGGATAAAGATTAATAACTGAAAAAGTGGGCTTTGACTCGAATTGGTAAAAGACACATCAAAGAGTATTACAGGAGGAAGACGGGTATGAGAATAGGGATGCCTATAAAAGGGGTTTGGATTGGCGCCGAGTGCTTGTTGGCGCTTGCATTGAGCGAAAAAGAGGTGCTATTTAAAACGTTAGATCCGAGTTTTCCAAATATTAAGATGATAGGAATGGACTCGAGAACTGTCATTAAGAACATTGCTAAGTATGGCAATTTTGTTTGGGAGAGCACATACGAATGCCGTTTTGAGATGATTCCAAAAGAAAAAAAGGATGAATGATTCAACAACGAGCATTCTTATAGAACAGCATTTGATATGAGTTCTATGTTAGTAAAATGCAACCGCTCGCGCACCAATTCGGTTCGCGAGCGGTACTGCATTAATTATTGAATTGATCTTTCCGATGATACGTTTTATGAATGTCAATGGCCTCGAAAGCCGTGGACAAAACCCGCGGACAAACGGGCGTCTTTTATCAAAAAAACGCTTGCAATCGCGCAATTCATTTTTTATAATATAAAATTTATTTCAGAGGGGGCTGTTTCCGGCAAGGTGATGCCGGCAGAGCAACCGTCCGACTAAGGCAATTACATCTTGACATATTTTGAATATTATTTTGGAGGCTGTTATGAACGTTAACGAATATATCGAATCGGTTTTGACAACGGTTAAAAAGAGAAATCCGGGCGAGGCTGAGTTCTACCAGGCCGTGAGCGAGGTTCTTGATACGCTGAGACCGGTTCTCGAGGCGCATCCCGAGTATCAGAAGGCGGGTCTTATCGAGAGGCTTGTGGAGCCCGAGAAGATCATCAAGTTCCGCGTGCCGTGGGTCGACGACAGCGGCAAGGTTCAGGTGAACCGCGGCTACAGAATTCAGTTCAACAATGCGATCGGACCCTACAAGGGTGGCCTGAGATTCCGCGACAACGTCACCGAGAGCGTTATCAAGTTCCTCGGCTTCGAGCAGATATTCAAGAACAGTCTGACCGGGCTTCCGATCGGCGGCGGCAAGGGCGGTTCCGACTTCGACCCCAAGGGCAAGAGCGACGCGGAGGTTATGCGTTTCTGCCAGAGCTTCATGACTGAGCTCTTCAAGTACATCGGTGCGGACACGGACGTTCCCGCGGGCGACATCGGCGTCGGCGCGAGGGAGATCGGCTTCCTGTACGGTCAGTACAAGAGACTTACCGACCTTTACGAGGGCGTTTTGACCGGCAAGGGCCTTACTTACGGCGGTTCGCTGGCGAGGAAAGAGGCGACCGGCTTCGGTCTGTGCTACTTCACCGAAGAGATGCTCAAGGCCAACGGGAAGAGCTTCAAGGACCATAAGGTGGTCATTTCCGGCTCCGGCAACGTGGCGATTTACGCGGCGGTCAAGGCGACGGCTCTCGGCGGAAAGGTCATTGCGATGTCCGACTCGAACGGTTTTGTTTACGATCCGGACGGCATCGACATCGAGCTCGTGAAGCAAATCAAGGAAGTCAACCGCGGACGCATTTCCGAATATCTCAAGGCGAGACCGGGCGCGACCTACGGCGACAAGTGCAGCGACATCTGGGGCATCAAGTGCGACATCGCGCTTCCGTGCGCCACCCAGAACGAAATCGACGGCGAGTCGGCGAAAAAGCTTGTCGAAAACGGCTGCTTCTGCGTCAGTGAAGGCGCCAACATGCCCTCCACGCCCGAGGCGATCGAGACCTACCAGCAGGCGGGAATTCTCTTCGGGCCTGCCAAAGCGGCCAACGCTGGCGGCGTCGCGACCTCCGCTCTCGAGATGAGCCAGAACTCGATGCGCTACTCCTGGACCTTCGAGGAAGTGGACGAGAAGCTCCACGGAATCATGGTCAACATCTTCAAGAACGTCGAGTCGGCGGCGGCGAAGTACGGCATGCCCGGCAACTACGCTGCGGGCGCGAACATCGCGGGCTTCCTGAAGGTGGCGGATGCGATGATGGCGCAGGGAATCGTGTGATTGGAAGAGCTTTTTAGGATATTATAGCAAAGGGCGCGGCCACTTTTGATTCAGCGGCCGCGCCCTCTTTTTTACCTATATATAGGTATTTATCTCACCACTGAGGAGTGGCTGTAAATGTAGAATTCCTCCTGGCTGGGCATCCATTTCTTCTCCTTCGGCGGGAACGTTTTGTCAAACGCCTCGACCGCTTCGGTGTCCTCGCAGCAGTCGGCCGCAGTGCTCGGAATGTACATCCATTTTCTGCCGTCGAGAGCGCCGGGAACGAGTTCGGCCACAAGCAGCGCTGTCGGGAAGTTCCCGTAGGCAAAGCAACTGACGTTCTTCTTTTTGCAGCTGACAAAGCCGCGGCTGACGTAGTTGCCCGGGTTCCCGAAGTTGATATTCACGTCGTAGCCCATCTTCCTGGCGACGTCGAACGAGTGCTCGATGAGGAGCTTGCCGAGCCTCCGCCGCTGAAATTCCGGCGCCACACACAGGGGTCCGAACGACACGATCTCTTTTCTGAAACCGTTCTCGTCCTCAAGCCACGCCTTCGTGTACATTATGCTGCCGATGATCCTGCCGCCGTCTTCGAGCACGAAATCCAGCTCGGGAATGAAGTCAGGGTGGCTGCGCATCATATGCGCGTAGTAGTGTTCGTCGGCACCGGGTTTGTAGACGTTCCAGAATGCCTCGCGGGTCAGCTCTTCTACAGCCCTGTAGTCTTTTTCGGTCTCAAGTCGTATAGTCATTTCAAATCTCCTATAAGTAATTATACCGCTCCGCGGAGTTGCGAATTTCTGCGAAAAAGTCTCCGAGCAAAGCGGCGCATTCGTTTTCGAGAATCCCCCCGAGGCAGGGAACGCGGCACGCTCCGTTAGAGCCGGAAGGTCTCCGTGCGCCGTAGAAAACACTTTTGATGCCGGCGGATTCGATGGCTCCGAGGCACATCGGGCAGGGCTCCAGAGTCACGTAGAGCGTGCAGTCCGAAAGGTTCAGCGAGCCGCGCTTTTCGGCGGCTTCGTTTATCGCGAGAATTTCCGCGTGGCCGTGAACGAGGAGCGACTTCCCGGGAAGGTTGCGGGCGCGCGAAATAATGTTCCCGCTGCCGTCAGTGATTACGCACCCGACGGGAACTCCGTTTTCCGCCGCAGCTTTTTTTGCCTCGGCCAGGGCTTCGTTCATATTTGTAGTCACTTCTTTAAAACTGCAATCAGTAATCAAGCTTTTTCCTTTTCCGGCGGATTCCCGCCGCGCCAAGCCGCCGCAAAGGCGGCATTTCAGCATTTTTTCAGAGACAGGGGCGATAATAAAACGCGCGATTGCGTACGTATGCGGGCCTATATAAATAAAACGCTTTTCGGAACCGCGAAAAAATGATACAATTCCTACTGCCCCGTGTGTGATTATAACAAAGCGGGGCGCGGGCCGCAAGCCCGTGATTTTGAGAGCTGTTTACGAAAGCAGGTTACGGAGGCGGAAATGCTCGAGATTCCGAAGAAGAAAAACGGTGTCAAATACGATATGGAGGAGCTTCGCGAGATAGTCGAGAAGCTGAGAGGACCGGGCGGCTGCCCGTGGGACCGCGAACAGACCCACTATTCCCTTATCAAGCCGATGATCGAGGAGGCGTACGAGGCGGTCGACGCGATCGAAAAGAACGACGTGACGAAAATGACGGAGGAGTTCGGCGACGTGCTTCTGCAGGTGCTTTTTCACGCGTCGGTGGGCAGGCAAAACGGCGAGTTCGACCTGGAAGACATTACCGACAGGTGCGCCCGGAAGATGCTCTCGCGGCACACGCACATTTTCGGAACGCAGCACGCCGACAATCCGGCCGAGGCGCTGGCTAACTGGGAAGCCGCCAAGATCAAAGAGAAGGGGTTCACGAGCCTTTACCAGGACCTCTGCGACATTCCCGAGGTGTTCCCGGCGCTGATGCGGGCGCAGAAGGCGGCGAAGAAGATCAGGAAAGCGGGAGATTCCTGCGCGGACGTCAATGCGTTTGGCGGAGAAAACTGCTGCGGAGAAAACGGCTCATTTCCCGGAAATATCGACTTTTCCGACGAAAAGCAGGTCGGCAGACTTTTGTTCGAGATCTGCAGGAGGGCGGAGGAGAACGGCGTGGAATGCGAGCTCGCGCTCAAGAGAGAGACGGACGGCGTGATCCGTTCGAAAAAGGAGAACTGAAATGAGAATTGACAAATTTCTCAAGGTTTCGCGCGTGATCAAGCGCAGAACGGTCGCCAACGAGGCGGCGGACGGCGGCAGGGTCAGCGTGAACGGCAGGCAGGTCAAGGCGAGCTACGACGTGAAAGTCGGCGACGTTGTCGAGATAGCGTTCGCGAACGGACCGGTGAAATTCAGAGTGAAGAGCATTTCCGAGACCGTCAAAAAGGCGGACGCGCAGGAGATGTACGAGCTGCTGTAATTCAGGCAGGCGCTTGGCGGCGCAGTTCACAAGGCCGCCGGACGAAGAAAGGAAGATTAGATGAACAAATTCTTGAAAGTGATTTCGGTGCTTCTCTGCGCCGTGATGTTTGCGGCGCTTTTTGCCGCGTGCGACAACGGAAACGACCCGTCGAATCAGACCGATGTACCCGCTGCCACCGCCACGCCGGAACCCGTTTCAGACGAGCCGGAGACGACGCTTGTGATTGCGAAAACGGGCGGCGAACCGGTCTACGAGAGCGAATTTTACTATTTCCTCTATCAGGGACTCAGGGAAATCTACTACAAAGAGGGCAAGATCTACGACGAAAACCTGACCGACGAAGAGAACCTCGCGAACATGAAGGCGTTTTTCTGCTCCGAGGACGAAGAGGGCGTCACCTATTTAAGGCGCGCCGCGGACCGCACGATGGAGGTTGCGCAGGGCTTCAAAGTTGCCTATATTTTGGGGAAAGAAGCAAGTGAGAAAGAGGGCTCCGGGTACAAGATCTCCGAGGAGGAGCTGGCGCAGATTCTTGAGTACATCGACAGCGAGGCGGATTACGGCGCAAGTCTTTACGGCTGCACCCGCGACGAGTACTTCACGTACGTCTACGGAATGAGCGTGAACGACGCGAAGCGCTACACCCGCCAGCAGATGTACGCGGAGATGCACGAGACGGCCTGGTCGGACGAGAACAACTACTCGTTTACATTGGAGCTTCCCGAAGAGCCGGAGGAGCCGACAGAACCTTCCAAGCCTGCCGACGACGCCGACGAGGAGACGAAAGCAAAGTACGAGACCGACCTTGCCGAGTACAACACGAAAAAGGCCGAGTACGACACGAAATACGCCGAATACCGGACGAAACTCACCGAATACGAGGCGGCTTTCGACGAGTACATGGAGAAATTCCGGCCCGAATACGACGCCGATCCCGACGCCTACCGCATCAAGACCGTGCGCTACCTGTTCCTGTCCAAGCTGGACGGCGACGGCAACCCGCTCTCCGAATCGGCCTGCGCCGAGAAGAGAAAGAATGCGGAGTCGTACGTGAAGCTGGTTGAGGACGGACTTGCGTTCGAGAACGTCGTGAAGGGCTTCTCGGAGTCCGACACGGTCGCTTCCGACCTTGGACTTATCGACGTGAACTTCTACAACGGCGAGGCGGGTTCGCTCTCCTCCGCGGCGATCGACTGGGTGCACGAAGCGGACGCGCTTTCGGAAAAACCGGAAATAATCGAATCCGATAGGGAAATCACCGTGATAATGGTGATCGGCATCACCGACTTCGACCAGACGGTGGGCCTGATCAGCGACCCCGAAAAAACGAGTGTTGACAACGTGCGCGCGAACGCACAGTATTCGATGCTCGCGCGCCTCTACAACGAGGAAATTGAAGCGAGAATGAAGGACGAGCGTTTTGCGCTGACCGACGTGAATGAAGAGCGGATGATGGAACTGGCGACGAGTTATCTCGAGTTCGAGGACAACGGACCGGGCGGCAGCGCGCAGTGATACTTTGGTAAAGAATAATTGATTTTGGGGAACCGGGGCGGCGCGGTTGAGTTTAAGAGGCCGCCCCGGCTCTTTTTTTATAAAGAGACTGACGGCCGTTCCAAGACGCTTGGTGCGTTGGTTTTCGCTTGAAAAACGGGGCTCTGCGGTGGTAAAATATTATGAGGAAATATGCCCGGATCAAAGCGCAGCCGCAGGTATGGCTGCGACTCATTTCCGGGGAAAGAGGCAGAGCGTGGATGATCTTCTCAAAATGAATATCGCGGAGCAGGTTCAGACCGCGGAAACGCTTTCGGGAGACGCTACAGCAGTGCTTTCGGGAGAGGACGCCGAAAAGGAGGCGAAGCTTCTCGACGCCAAGCGCAAGCAGTCGCTTCAGCACATTCTGAGCCTTGTCAGGAAGGCGGTCCAGGACTACGACCTGATCGGCGAGGGTGACAGAATCTGCGTGGGCATTTCAGGCGGCAAGGACAGCGTGGCGCTTCTTTCCGCGCTGGCGGCGCTGAGGCGCTTTTACCCGAAAAAGTTCGAGTTGCGCGCGATGACGGTCGCTATGGGCTTCCCGGAAATGGATTTTTCGGAGATCGCCGCATATTGCAAATCGCTGGACGTTCCTTACGACGTTATCGAGACCCACATAAAAGAGATCGTTTTCGACCTGAGGGACGAGAAAAATCCGTGTGCGCTGTGCGCAAATCTCCGCAGGGGGGCGCTCAACGACAGTGCGGCAAAAGCGGGCTGCAACGTGGTCGCGCTGGGACACCACCGGAACGACGTCGTCGAGACCGCGTTCCTGAGCCTTTCATATGAGGGGCGGTTCTACTGCTTCATGCCCAAGACGTACCTCG
>JAEEGG010016486.1_pt1 | contig 15337 bp, 10 predicted proteins | sample 9134161 | NCBI WGS metagenome assembly JAEEGG01 (sample SAMN16246543, study PRJNA631951) | gut metagenome | biome: gut microbiome; feature: rumen; material: CR-attached | host: Bos | place: Iran: Karaj | collected 2018-10
TCGGCATCGTCGAGACGGTCGCCATCTTCGCGATGGTGTTCGCGCTCATCGCGCTCGGAAGCATCAACTAAGATGCGCATCAACCCTAAATGGGGGTGGTTCGCGGCGTTCACGGCGGTCTTCGCCGTGTGCGCCGCTGTCGTTTTCTGGGGGACATGGAGCACCGGCATGGCGCCGGTCATGCCCGACTGCCCGACATCGTACTCCACATACTGGTTCCGCGACTTCCTGCGCGGCTGGCTCGAGAACGGAAAGTTCGCCCCTGCCGAGGCGATAAACTGGATTGGCAGTCCGTACATCTGGACCGAATTCCAGTATGCTTTCGCCGCCTACATGTCCGCGCTCGGGATGGTGTATTTCCTTCGCGGAAGGGGTCTTCCCCGCGTCGCGGCTTACGGCGCGGGGCTTCTTTTGGCGTTCTCCGGCTACTGGTTCACGCTATTCTCCGCAGGGCACCTCGGGTGGTTCCCGTGGATGACGTACGGAGTCTTCGTCTTTGGACTAATTGACCGTGCGCTCGAGAAGGGCAAGCCGCGCCACTGGCTTCTCCTCGGCGCATGTCTTGCTTGGGGATCAATGCGGCAGGCCGATCTCTGGCTGCTCTTCTCGGTCTTTTCGGCGGCGTATTTTGTATTTAGGTTGATTGTCGTCCTTCTTGGCACGACGCGCGCCGCGCGGCGAGAAACGATTGTCAAATGGACGAAGGGCTCCACACTTGCGCTTGTGGCGCTTCTCGCGATTGGCGGCGCGAGCTTCAGAAGCGCCTTCGTGAACGATCTTGTCGGACGCGACAAGCAGATCGAGGAGGGACAGACCCTCGGCGCGAATGGTGCGAAGGACGACGCCGAGAAGCGCTGGATATTCACGACCAACTGGTCGATGCCGCCTGAGGCGACGAAGGAGTTCTGGCACGCCGGCGTCGAAGGCGACACGAGCTGTCCGTATACGCTTGCTATCGGGCAGAAGCGCGTCAATGGGATTCGTCAGTATGTCGGACGTCTTGGCCGTCCGCTCGGAGCGACGCAGGGCAACTACCGCCAGCACTCGCTCTATGTCGGGTGGGTGACGTGCCTGATGGCGCTGGTGGGCGTGGTGACGCTTTTTTATCGCAGGAGGGACGAGGGACAAGAGACGGGCGACGGGCGACGGGCGGCAGGGGACAGTCTGTTAAAATCAAGTAATTCAACAATCATCTTCTTCGCCGTTTCGGCCGTTGTTTTCTGGTTGTTCTCGATGGGGCGCTACTGCGAGCCTGTCTACCGTCTTGTCTATGCGCTGCCCTTCGGCGACTACTTGAGAGCGCCGGTCAAGTGGCATCACCTCACCGAGTTCTGCCTCTGCGTTCTGGCAGGCTATGGACTTGCGGGAATATGGAGAATTCTGAATCATAAATTGAGAATTTCGGATTGCATGAAGTCCGATCCGCCAATTCATCATTCATCATTCATAATTCATAATTTGTCGATTGCGGTTCCTGCAGCGCTCGTGGTGGTAGGGGTGATCTGCCTTGTGTCGAATGCCCGCCTCTATTGCGCGCCGCATCGCGCCGACGCTGACATGCAGTTTGTCGACGGGCGCATCACGCAGGATCCGCGAGGCATCGCGCAGCTAAACCAGATGCGTGCGCGCGTGTTGGGTCAGTACGGCAATATGGCGCTCGTCGAGATTCCGCACGGACCGAAAAAGGACGAGAAGCCCGAGATGCCGAGTCCGCAGCCGATCACCCTCGCGCTCGGCATCCTCTCCCTCGTCGGCACGATAGCCGTCGGCGCCTACGGAGCGAAGAATTCATGAGAAGCAGTGCTTGCGAACGGCTGTGCGTCGTCATGCCTGTCTACAACGAACAGGACGCGATAGGCGCTGTCCTTGAGAAGTGGGATGCGGCGCTTAATGCATTGGGCGTAAGCTACGAAATCCGTCCGTACAACGATGGCTCGAAGGATGACTCCCTCAATGTGATGCGCAGGGTTGCCGCGTCGCATCGTGCGATTAAGGTTGTGGACAAGCCGAACGGCGGACACGGGAATACCGTTTTGACAGGCTATCGCGATGCTGCCCGCGATGGATTTGACTGGGTGTTTCAGGTGGATTCTGATGACGAGATGGGACCGGAGCGATTTAATGAGCTCTGGCGGAGACGGCGCGACTTCGATTTTCTAGTGGGCACAAGAGATGGCAGGGTCCAGTCGCTGTCGCGAAAGATAATAAGCTTTGTGTCTCGGCTTTGCGTTCGGCTTTTCTACGGGAAGGGAGTTTGGGATGTCAATACACCGTACCGGCTTATGCGCGTCTCCGCCTTTAGGGATTTCTACTCGTCCATACCTTTGACTACGTTTGCTCCGAACGTCATTCTGAGCGGTCTTGCCGCGCGACATGGACTACGGTGCTTTGAAGCCAATGTGCCGCAGCGGGATCGCACGACGGGTGAAGTGAGCATAAGGAAATGGAAACTGTTTCGGGCGGCGCTAAAAAGCCTGTGGCAGACGGTCTGGTACGCGTACCGTGACCGACGGAGCCGGGTGCTTTGGCCGCTTGTCTCATTCGCGCTTTCGATGCTTGCGAGTCCTGTCTGCGGACGATCTCTCTGGATCGACGAGATATTGAGGTGCGTGTGCCAGAGGAAATACACCGTCGGACAGTTGATGGCGTGCCAGAACCTGGCTGACTTCGATTCGCAGTCGCCCGTAGGCTACCTGCTGTGGCGTCCAGTTCAGGCGTTGCTTGGCATTGAACTCGGCGGATCTATTCTTAGCGCACTGGCCGCCGCGCTCTTTGTTCATGCCATTCTGAATATAGCCCGATTAGTCAATGACGGTAAGGAGCTATCGCGTCTTTCGTGCGCCATTGTAGCCACGATGCCTATAGTGACCTATTATGGCGGGGAACTCTGGTTTTACATGCCATGGGCGGCCGCCTACGCAATGGCGATGGCGGGGATTCTGCGGCTTGCGAGTGATGATGCGTTTTCATGGCGGCGTTATGTCTTTCCAATTGTGTTCGCGTCGCTCTTCGTTGCGCTTCATTTTGCGGGACTGTTTTTCTGGCTGCCCACGACAGGTGTGTTTGTGCTGTTGGCTCTTGCCCGCGGAGGCTTCAAGTCATCCTTGAGATGCGCTTTGCTGATGGCCGTGCCTGCGCTTGTGAACCTGCCGTTGTATCTAAAGGCCCAGTTCGCCGCTGCTCATCTGGACGCATCCGGCGTCGATTTTTCACGACTGCCGGAGCTTCCCGGATTCCTTCTCCGCTTTTTCTCGCAGGTATTCCCCCTCCTTGTCGGTGGATGGTGGATTGGCGTCGCGGTCGCGGCGGTTGGACTTGTCGTCGTCATCTGTAGAAGAAGGGCGGGATTGTGCGCTTTCCTTGCTGTCGTCGCGTTTTCGGGGCTTGTCTACACGTCGTATGTCAGGTTGCGCGGCTATTCAATCGTTTCGGGGCGGTTCTGGCTCCCCGCGATGTGCGGGACGCTTCCGCTGTTTGTCATTGGCGTGGATTTCATTGCGGAAAGAATTCGACTTGGAGTTGCTGTCGCTACGGGCCTATTGGTGTGCAATGTAGTGGCCTCGACTGCGGTTGTCCAAATGGAGGGAAGGTCTCTGCCGGCATTGAAGTTTGCCAGGGAGATTTCGTTGCAAAAAGCTCAAGGGTTGGTCTGTCCGAATCATTATGAGACTCGTCCATTTTCGCTTTATGCAATGATTGGTAGAGACATCCCGCTTCTGTTTCCGTCGTATTGGGAACAGGGCGCGTCTGTCCGTGCGAATGGCATGGAGGCGATAAGGCGCATTGCCCCGCTGACGCCAGTGTTCGCACGTGCGGACGATTTCAGAACCATCAGATGGACAGGCGGGCGCGTCTTGGGGGAGATTCGCACCGCGTTCCAGAAAATCGCGATTCACGCGGGGCTGTTCCCAGAGCCAAACACTTTCCCGCTTGAGGGAGCGTATCAGCTGCTCGTCCCCGACGAAGACAAGCTTGTTGCCGATGCCGAGGCGGCGAGGGTGCCGGTGTTTGCGCCTGGGGACGGATGGTCCTTGCGCCAAATGCCCCCTCGCGACAGTGGCAGCCCGTGTATGCCTTTCTTGTTTCTTGGGTCGGGAGCATCTGCGGGGCTTCGTGTCTATGTGCCTTCCGAATTCGAGGGGGATGGCCTTGTCCTTGACGTGATGGCCGGTTCGGATCGTCCATGCACAGCGTCATTCGCGGGGCGTGTCGTCCGTATGGAAAAGAACCTTCGGCGTGTCGGTATCCCGATCTTTTGCATGGCGAGGGGGAAGTGGAATGTCGTCGATGTTGTCGCAGGACAGTCCTTTGTCGCAATCGCGTCGCCCAGTGTCCGCAGGGCGGCGCGTCAAGGTGAAGCTGACAGCGGGACGAGTGGGACTGGTGGAGGCAATGTGACTGTTGGAAGGAGCGGAAGCGGTGAGTGAGTCCAGCGAGATGAAAGAGACCGGCGTGGCACAGCCCGCCATGGACCGCGAGGCGTTCTTTGCGCTCGCGGCGCGCGTGTTCGGCGTCGCGCGCTGCGAGATCGACGAGGCGACGGCATACGAGTCGATTCCTGGATGGGACAGCGTCAACCACCTCCGCCTCGTCATGGAGACGGAGCGCGAGTTCGGCGTGAGGTATCCGCTCGAGCGCATCCCATCGATGAAGACACTGCGGGACTTCCTTGTGTGACCCTTGTCGCGTTTGCGACGAATATTTTTTTGCAAAACAGACGGCGTTCGCTTGCGCGGCGGGGCCTGGCTGTGGTATAATTGCCGATGTGAAAACTAATAACATCATCGTCATGTCGGCCGCGGCGCTCGTCGCGGGAATTGTCGTCGCAGGTTGCGCTTCGCTGGGCGCGCGTCCTTCAAGGATGCTCGAGGCGAAGTCGGCGTTCGAGCTTTCGGCCCAGAAGCCGCTCGAGTCCGCGAAGCTCGTCTTCAAGGGGACCGAGGGATGGGACGTCTACAACTGCTCTGTTCCGTTCCGCTTCGACGGCGGGCGCTACATCTTCGGACGCGTCGAGAAGCACGAGAAGTGGGTCGCCTCGCACATCGCGCTTTTCCGCGAGACGGCCAAGGACGAGTGGACGCGCGACGAGCGCTTCAACGAACTTGAGCTCGAGGATCCCTATGTGCAGATCGTCAAGGGCGAGCTCGTCGTTGGCGGAACGTTCATCAAGCGCGACGCGCAGGGCAAGTTCCTCACCTACATCGGGCGCTTCTTCCGCGGAAAGGACCCGCTCTCGCTCAAGCACTTCGCGGACGGTCCCGACCAGATGAAGGACATCCGCATGGTGGAGCTCAAGAACGGCAGGATCGGCGTCTTCTCTCGTCCGCGCGGCGAGGATGTCCGCAAGAAGTACGGCTCGGAGGCGGTTGTCGGCTACTTCGAGATCGCGAGCCTCGACGAGTTCACCGCCGAGAAGGCGCAGAACGCGGAGATCATCCCCGGCCTCTTCGGCAAGGACGAGTGGGGCGGGTGCAACCAGGGCTACGCCATGAAGGACGGCAGGATACTCCTCGCCGCGCACTTGAGCTGCAGCGGACCTGCCGCGACGAACGGCATCCCGCGCCAGATCTACATGAACGCCGCCTTTGTGTTCGATCCTGCCGCCTTCAGGGCGACGGAGCCGAAGATCGTCGCGACGCGCAGCTTCTATCCGGCAAACGAGCCCAAGGCCCCGTCGCTCGACGACTGCGTCTTCACCTCTGGGTTCGTCTTCCGCGACGATGGACTTGTGGACATCTACACGGGGCTCTGCGACGCCGACGAGGCGCGCTGCACCGTCCCCGCCTCGGTGATCGGCGTTTCGAAGTGCGAGTTGCTCGCCCCGCTGGAATAACTTCCGCTGGCGATTGTATAGGCGCGCGGGATATGATATAATATCCCGCGTGTTTGATCTCGGACTTTAGCTCAGTTGGTAGAGCATCTCACTTTTAATGAGGGGGTCGCGGGTCCGAGCCCCGCAAGTCCGACCATTCCCCGTCCACGCGCCGATTTGCAAAGGTGCGCCGGGAAATGGTAAAATGTGTGGCATGTCAGTAGAAAGATTAGAAAGGGTCAACAGCCTCCTCAAGCGCGTCATCGCGGAGTCGATGTTCACCGTGATGCAGGGCGATACCGTCGCACCTGGTCTCATCACGGTGACGGAAGTGCACTGCGGCAGGGATCTGAGGGACGCGACCGTCATGGTTTCCGTCTTTGGCGACGATGCGCTCAAGGAGACGGCTATCCAGCACCTCAGGCACAACGCCAAGAGGTTCCAGCAGATCATTAACCGGGAGGTCCGGCTCAAGTTCACGCCGCGGCTCCTGTTCCAGCTCGACCTCTCCCTCGAGAAGGGCGACGAGGTTCTTGCAATAATAGACAGATTGGAAAATGGCAAACCTGACGCAGCTAAAGATGCTTGAGGACCTCGACGGGGTCCTTCTTGTCGACAAGCCCGCCGGAATCGCGTTCTCCACGGTCGTAAAGACGGTGAAGCGCAAGTTCGGTCTGGTGAAGGTGGGGCACGGCGGCTCGCTCGACGCGATGGCCACTGGACTTCTGGTCATACTCCTCGGCGACGCGAACAAGTTCGCGTCCGACGTGATGGGGGCGGACCGTTCGTGGTCCGGCTCGCTCAGGTTCGGCGAGACGACGGATACAGGCGACAGATACGGTCGCCCCGTTCCGCTTCCCGCGCGCGTGATGCAGCCGTCCGAGGCCAAGGGCGACCTCTTCCAGGTCGAGCCGCGCTTCTGCTCCGTCCGCCGCGAGGGCTCCGCAGAGTACGAGGTGGCCGACACGGGCGAGCACACGCAGTTCCTCGCGCACGTCTACCGCTTTGACGTCGCAGAGCACGACGCGGAGCGCGGCACGAGCGACTTCACGCTCGTCGCGTCCAAGGGCGTGATCGTCCGCGCGCTCGCGCAGGACCTCGGCGCGACGCTAGTCTCGTTGAGGCGCACGAAGGTCGGCAAGCTTTCCGTAGACGACGCGGTTGCGTTCGACAGACTGCTCGAAACCGAGCCGAAGGACTTCCCTGCGCTCGTCCAGCCGATTTCGAAGGCGCTTTCGAGATGACGGTCGCTGTCGGGTTCTTCGACGGAGTCCATCTCGGACACCGCGCGATCCTCTCCGGCGCTGACGTCGCGCTGACGTTCCGGAACCATCCGCTTTCGGTCGTCGCTCCGGAGCGCGCCCCGCGGCTTCTCATGGACTTCGATGCGCGCGTCGCCGCCATAAGGGCGTGCGGCGCGGACGAAGTGCGCGCGTTCGACTTCACTCCGGAATTCGCGCGGCTGGAGCCCGACGAGTTCCTGCGCATCGCCGGCATCTCGCCGGGCACGACGGTGCGCTGCGGCGCGAACTGGCGCTTCGGACGCGGCGGAGCGGGGGACGCAGAGTACCTGCGTGCGCGCGGAATAGACGTCGTCGTCGCGCCGTACGTGTTCCATGGCGGAGAGCGCGTCTCTTCGACGCGCATACGCGCCGCGCTGGAGCGCGGAGAGATCGAGGACGCCAACGCGATGCTGGGGCGTCCGTTCTCGGCCCGCGGAGTTCCGTTCTCCGGCAAGGGCGAGGGATCCCGCCTCGGCTGCCCAACGCTGAACCTCCGGCTCGACTCGCTGGAGATAAGGCTTCCGCGCGGCGCATATGCCGCGGAGATCGGCGGATCGCGCGCCGTCGCAAACTGGGGTGTAGCGCCGACGTTCGGCGAGAGGGCGTGGGAGAAGCCGGTTCTCGAGGCGCATTTCCTCAAGCTTCCGCCCGATGGCGTTGGCAAATCCCGCGGCGGAAACGCCGATTCGGGAATCACAGTTGAATTCCTCCGTTTTCTGCGTCCGGAGAGGAAGTTCGGCTCCTTTGAAGAACTCAAGGCGCAGATCGCACGCGACTGCGAGGAGGCGCTTAAATAGGCGGCGCCACTGAACGCGCCGACTTCACTCCGCGTAGGCTCTTCGCCGTTTTGCGCTTCGCGGGACCGCGAATCTTGGCAGGGGGTTGCGTCGCTCCGCGACGCAACAAGGAAGGGCGTTGAGCAGTTGACTAGAAAGTCATTTTCCATTCGCTTTTCTCGCGCGCTCCCGATTCTTTTGAGTGTGTGCGATAGCTGCGAATGTCCGTCGCGGAGCGACGGACCCCCTGTAGGGTGGCCCGGTAGTGAACGGATCGCTTGCAGGGGGTTGCGTCGCTCCGCGACGCAACAAACACATATACGCCAATATATGCGCTATGTGCAGATGCCTGCACTTTGCCGTATCCTTGCATAAATCGCCCGTTGCACCCCTACGTTTGTAGGGATTGTCCAAATCGGCATTTCAACTTATAATATGTGGTAGAAAGCCCGTCAAAGGAGGTCGACGGCTTTTGAACACGAATATTTGAAGCAAAGTTGGAAAGGTGCCAAGCAATGAAATCACGCATATTCCATCTCCTTGCGGCATTCGCCGCGCTGTTCGCCAGCACTGCCAGTGCGACACCTGAACTCGGCTGGACCGTGGGACCAATGAGTTCGAGCGGAGATACGATTCGCACGGACGGGGAACTCGTCTATGCGTACGCATTCCATAATGTGACGGTTGGAGGCGTTACATTTTCTGCTGCCAATCAGATCACTGATGCGAGTAATATCACCGTCTCGGAATCTCCTAGCGGGAATAGCGGTGGTTCCTGGGGAGATGAGGGAGTGACGGGCGAGTTTGCCACCATGCTTAGAAATGGATGGAAATGGGGAAGCAACGGGGATGGTAATTATCTTACTTATACGCTCACACTAGGGGGACTCGAAGTTGGCAAAACCTATCTTGCCCAGTTTGTATTTCATAGGCAGTCCAACAGCATGCTGGTCTCGGCCAACGGCACTACGCCAGCCCATGTAAGGGGCGCTGATGAGGCAAACTATAAATATGGTGCATCTATTGTAGGGGTGTTCAAAGCTACGACAACGACAGAGGCCGTCACTGTAGAGTATACGAATCAAACCGGCGACCGACCTCTTAACGCCATCCAGGTGCGCGAACTTGACGGAAGCGGCGGCGGCGAGTCGGGCGGAGGAGACGAGCCTGCTGTAGACGGCGTCGCGCGGATCGGCGAGAACCACTATGACACGCTTGATCTGGCGCTTGAGGCGGCTGTTGCGGGCGATACGGTGACGCTTCTCAAGAATGTGGCGGTTCTTCATTCCTATGCTATAGACAAGGCGATAACGCTCGACCTCAACGGATTCACGCTGACGCGCAACGACCTTTCGTCGTACATCCAGTCCGAGACTCCCGGACTCGTTGTCTCCAACGGAACAGTCGCGGTCGCGCACTCGCTCGGAGTGTTCCCGGGGAGCTCCTCCGCGAATCTTCCGCTCTTCAAGGTTGCGGAAGGGGAAAAGGCCGCCAACTCTCTCACGCTTTTCGACGTCACTGTCGGTGACACGAGCGGATACGAGCCGTTCGAGCTTGCGATGGTGACGGGCGGCGACGAGAAGATCACAATCTCAGGAGGCAGCTATCACGCAGGGACGCTCTTCGCGTCCGGCACGAGCAAGAGCGAGATCGACATCACTGGCGGAAGGTTCTTCATCCGCGGATGGCGCAAGCACAATCCGAACGGAGGCAGCGACCTGCGCCAGGGGAACATCCACATCTCCGGCGGGTCCTTCTCGCTTGCGCCCAAGGCGAGCTGGCTTGTCTCTGGATATGTGATACTGCACGACACGACGGACAACGAAACGCCGTTCCACGTCGTCCCCGCTGCGGAGGCTCCATACACCAGAAGCGGATGGAGCTACTGCTATGCGAACCAGGCCGCCGCCGAGGCAGCGGCGGTCGCGAAGATCGGCGACGACATCTACACCTCGCTCGCCGACGCGGCCGCGGCGGCGAAGTCGGGCGACACGATACTCATGGTCGCGGACGAACCGATGATCGGGAAGTCCGTCACGATCGCGAGCGACGTCGTGCTTGACGGCAACGGACACATGGTGAGCGTGCGCGATCCGTTCGTCGACGAGTCCGGCTACGTCTCCAGCGGCTACACGCTCGAGTTCCCGCAGGTCATAGAGGTCGCGCAGGGGCACGACGTGACGATACGCAACATGCACATCAGGAGCGGCGGAATCGCCGAGCCCGCGGTGAACAACAACGGCAGCCACGGAATACTCAACAAGGGTACGCTCAAGCTTGAGAACGTGACCATCACGCGCTCTAACGGCGCGATACTCAACATGCAGAACGCGCGGCTCTATCTCGACGACTGCCGCATCGTACGCAACTGCCGCTACTGCGCCGGCGGACTCTTCAACAAGGGCTTCGCGGTGATGGACCGCTCCAGCCTTTCCGAAAACCGCTCCCTCTACGCCGAGGGCGGCGGCGGCGCGTGCGAGAACGGCGGGACGCTCTTCGTGAACAACTGCGTCATCTGCAACAACTCGTCCACCGAGATCGGCGGCGCCATAAACAACTTCAGCTCCGACGAGCACGTGAAGCTCTACATGATGAACACGACCGTCGCCGGAAACTTCAGCGCGTCGCGCCCGAACATCGCCGACTGGGGCGGCGGCATCGGACTGCGCCTTGCGCACAACCACAATGGCCTGTTCTACTCCGTCAACAGCCTCTTCTGCGACAACTACCAGATCGACCTCCAGCAGTCCGGGGAGATCCACCGCTCCGACGTCTGCTCGCTCGACTTCCAGGGCGTTGCGCCGGGCGATCGCATGGTCAACGACATCCGCTACAGCGTGTACACCAGCATATTCCAGCTCGAGACCGGCGCCAATCATCTCACGCTCGCGAACGACGTGGCGCTCTCCGGCGACGACGCCGATTCCAACGTGTTCAGCTCCTACTTCGCGACGACGCGCATATACCAGAACAGCGAGTCCACGACGATGCCGGTGAACGGCGCGCGCCTAGTCTCGAAGGACGACGGCTCGCTCAACGCCGAGCTCGCGCGCTATGCGCCGATTCTCCGCACTCTGCCGGACTCCGACACGCCCGGCAAGGCGCTTATGGGGACGGACGGAGTATACACTTACTTCGACGCGTCGGACTGGAAGAGCGGCGTCGTGAAGATGTCCTACGCGACTGTGTCCAACGCGTCCGCCCACTACGGGGACCTCGACTCGGCGGGCACGCTTGTCGCTGTCGGAGACCTCCAGGCGGCCGACGCGGACCACATGGTGACGAACTACTACGAAAGCGCGTCGGGACGCTCCTTCGGCGTCACGGGTGCCTCCGGATGGCTCGAGGACGAGAAGGTGTACTACACCGTCAAGCTTGCGGGCGAGGTGGTCAACGGAACCGTCACCGGCATCACGCTCTACGGCGACACGTACGAGGAGGGCACACCGGTAACACTCACCGCGACGCCCGCTTTCGCGCGCACGTTCCTCGGATGGTTCGAGCCGGGCGCGACCGAGCCCGTCACAAACGAGGCAACGGCGACGGTCTGGACGTTCAACGTCTGGAAGGACCTCATCCTCGAGCCGCGCTTCTCCGAAATGTCCGAGCTCTTCGAGCCCGAGCCGAAGGTGCACGTGCGCCAGGCGATCGGCGAGACGGACTCTCCGCTCTTCCCGATCAAGGTGACGACGAACTGGATGCTCGCGCAGTATCCCGACATCGCGGAAAGTCTCTCCGGCAAGACGAAGGAGGAGCAGGAAGCGCTCATCACTGAACTCCTCGAGGAGGTCGACGCGGATACCGGACTCAAGATGTGGCATGACTACGTGCTCGGCATCGAGCCTGGCGACAGGAACGCCGCGCTATGGATCGACTCCCCGCAGTACAGGACAGTCGGAGGAAACCTCATCCGCTTCAAGATGAACGACCTCGCTCCGGTGACGGGTTCTGGCTTCACCGTTCTCTATCGCCTCGACGGGAAACTCGGCGACGCAACGGAGTTTTCGCGCGGAGCGGTCAACGACACAGGCGTTTTCGACGTCAACGTCGCGACCGACCCGAGCGGACTTTACGTCATAGACCTCATCTTTGTGCCGGACCACGAGAAGACGTCCGAGGAGTTCGTCACGTCCGTAAACACCGCAGGCGTCCTTCGCGTCGACACGCGCGCCGAGCGCGCGGCGATCGCCGTGCCGTGGTCCGCGCTCGCGCCGTCCGGATCGTCTCCCGTCGCAGCCGCGAACCTCGTCAAGACGATGAACCTGACGCCCGGCGACAAGCTGTACGTCTACGACCGCGGCGGATCGTCCGACGGCTACAAGGCGTGGGAGCTGCGCGACAACGGACTGTGGGATCCGCTCGCGACGTTCCAGCTGCATGCCGGAATCCTCGACATGTCGAACGCCGGAGACGCATCTGAGGCTTCTGCAGTCGCTCGCGGACTTGGCGTGTGGCTCGAGCGCGCCGACGTAGAAGGGTACGTCTATCTCGTCGGACAGCACGACGGGGCTGCAGTGGCGACGCCGGTGACGTCCGGATGGAACCTCGTCGGCAATCCGTCCGGAGCGCCGCTTGCGCTCTCCGGCCTCGCTCCGCTTGCTGACGGCGACAGGATCGTCGTCCCGACGGCGGGCGCGCCGTGGAACATCACGTACTCCAACGGAACGTGGGGATACCACGAGAACCGCGTGATCACCGCGCCGGGCGGACGCCAGTTCGCGAAGTCTGTGCTGGTCACGGACGTCACGGTGCCGGCGGGCGCGGCGTTCTGGTACATATCCACGGGAACGGGCACGCTGAACTGGAATTCCCAGAACACCGCAAACAACCAGGAGGGCGAATAATGAACAGGATGCTTGTGATTCTTGCGGCAGTTCTTTTGGCGACCGCGGCGCGCGCCGAATACATGCTATGGCTAGTCGACCAGAAGTCGCAGTCCGATCCGATCGACTTCACCTACGCCAAGCTCGCCGTGAGCGGCGAAGGAGTCGAGAGCGGAACATACCTTGCCCTCGACGGAACGGACGGATGGACCGAGGTCTACCACTCGGACTATCCCGACACGATCTCCGGCTACTCAACGGACGAGGCGTATTCCATCCTCGGCGCATATGCCGCGGACGGATACAGCTTCGCCGTGGAGCTGTACCGCGAGAACGCGAACGGAGAGTCCATGCTCGTCGGCGTGAGCGATCCGGTCTCGTACGCGATCCTCAAGGGACAGTTCCACACGTACGAGAACATGGGGCAGACAGGAATCGTCCCGTACGCCTACAGTGCGTTCGGCGCCGTTCCGGAGCCGACGTGCGGAACGCTTCTGCTCTTCGGCGCCGGACTGCTCGCGCTGCGCCGCCGCCGTTTCGTGAACATTTGCCAGTGACATAAAGCGAAAGGAGTGCATCCATGAAGAATACAGCCATTGCGGTTCTTTCGGTCCTCGCCGCGGCGCTTGCGCATGCCGCTCAGGACGACACGCTGCTGACGTTCTCCACGCCGGGCGTCGACCTCTATGCAGACGGATCGCGCGTTCTCAACGGAGAGTGCTATGCGCTAGTATGGACGAAGGACGGCGCGTCGTTCGGCGGACTCACGGCGGACGCGAAGACCATCGCCGAGACCGACCGGCTTGTGCTCGTCGCGCCGCTCGCGAAGGCGGGGAGATGTCCGACGACCGTCCTGGAACTCGACGCCGCCGCTGCGCGCGAGTACGAGGGAGGAACGTTCTCGCTCTACCTGCTCGACACGCGCGTGCGCAACGACGACGGACGCGTCGCGCTCGCGCCTTTCCGCGACGGCGCGCCACAGCTCGTGAACTCGCTCGGCGCGGCGACGGACGAGGGCGCCGCTCCGGCAGCCGGTGGCAAGATCAAGGCATCGGCGCCAGTGAGGCTGGGGAGCGTCGGCGTCTATACGGAAATCGAGCAGCCCAGGATAACCTCGATTCGAGTTGAGTCCGCGAAAGTGACGATCGAGGTCGACAGGATGAGTCCGACGGCGGAATACTTCGTCGTCCCTGGAAGCGCGCCCGGAAGCTTTGCTCCGGCGCTCGACGCGAAGGCGGAGGACGGGGCGTTCACCTTCCCGAAGCCGGAGGGCGCGTCGTTCTTCAAGGTCATCGGCGTCAGGAAGTTCTGACGTAAGGAGGGACGGGATATGATCACGCGACGTTCTTTCGGAGGAATGGCATTTGCCGGCGCATTTGCTGCGGCGATGAAGCCGCTTAGGGGTGTCGCCGCGGAAAGTCCGTGTCGCCTCAGGCTCGGCATACTTAGCGACATACACGTCCCCACGATGGAGGAGGGCGAGCACTTCCGCAAGGCTCTCAAGTGGTTCGACGCCCAGAAGGTGGACGGCGTCGCGATCTCGGGAGACCTCGGCTTCCACGGGCTCATCAAGGAACTGAAGTGCGTCGCCGACATCTGGTACGAGGTGTTCCCGAACGACCGGCGTTCCGACGGCGGACACGTCGAAAAGCTCTTCGTAACCGGCAACCACGATGTCGACGGATACTTCTACCACCGTCCGGAATTCCCGAAGGTGAAGTTTCCGGTGGACGAGGAGTCCGCGAAGGAGTCTTTTGTCTGCAACCGCGAGCGCGTGTGGGAGGAGCTCTTCCACGAGAAGTACGAGACGGTGAAGGTCAAGGAGGTCAAGGGCTACAAGTTCGTGCTCTTCCACTGGTTCGCCCACCTCGCGAGCGACATCTGCTCCGAGCGCTGGACCGCCGAGCCGCCGGACACGCCGTTCTACAACGCGCTCAGGTACGAGCACAGGAAGCTCGACGAGTTCTTCGCGACGCGCGGCGCGGAGCTCAAGGGCGAAAAGCCGTTTTTCTACGTGCAGCACCACCATCCGGCGGACACTGTTTTCTCGCCTTTTCTCTATGCGTCGCCGCAGGGCTGGGGAGGACACGACTTCGGCCGCTCGACAAAATACCTGAAGAACTATCCGAACTGCATCGCGATTTCCGGACACACTCACGTCACGATGAGCGACGAGAGGGCGATATGGCAGGGCGAGTTCACCTCCATCGACGCGTCGGCGTGTCCGGGGCTTCCGTTCGCCGGCGTGATCGGCGGACGCTCCAACGCGCACCGCGCGCGCAAGTTCCCCGAGGAGACGCTCTTCGACTGCGAGACGCCGAAGGTCGGACAGCTCCTCTCCGTCTACGACGACCGCATCGTCATCCAGAAGCGCGAGTTCGCCTTTGACGAGAACCTCGGCGACGACTGGGAGTTCCCGTGGCCGATTTTGCGCGGCAGGCCGTATGCGTACGACGCGCAGGCGAAGAGGTCCGTCGTCCCCGAGTTCCCCGAGGGGACCGTCCTCAAGCGCACCGAGAAGGACGGCAGGCTGATCCTCGAGTTCCCGACTGTTCGCCGCGAGAACGCCGGCGCGCGGGCTCTCGACTACGAGGTGATCGCAGAGGGACGCATCGAGGACTTCCGCCGGCAGATCGAGTGCCG
>JAEEGG010016488.1_pt1 | contig 15336 bp, 11 predicted proteins | sample 9134161 | NCBI WGS metagenome assembly JAEEGG01 (sample SAMN16246543, study PRJNA631951) | gut metagenome | biome: gut microbiome; feature: rumen; material: CR-attached | host: Bos | place: Iran: Karaj | collected 2018-10
CGCTTGAAGAGAAAGCAAAACTGATGCTCGACGAAAGTCCGGCAATTCCCCGACTGGGCATTAAGAAATTCTTCTGGTGGAGCGAGGCCCTGCATGGTGCTGCCAATATGGGCAACGTGACCGTGTTTCCTGAGCCGATTGCTATGGCTGCATCCTGGAACCCAGATATGGTGTACCGTGTTTTCGACGTGGCCAGTACCGAGTTCCGTGCCCAGTACAACCATCGTATGCACGACCTGAACGGTGAAGACGAGAAGTTCCATAGCCTGTCCGTATGGACCCCCAATGTCAACATCTTCCGTGACCCCCGCTGGGGACGTGGTCAGGAGACCTACGGCGAAGACCCCTACCTCACGTCAGTGATGGGTGTACAGGTTGTCAAGGGTTTGCAAGGCCCTGAGGATGCCAAGTACCGCAAACTCTGGGCATGTGCCAAGCACTACGCCGTACACAGCGGTCCTGAATACACCCGTCATACAGCCAATCTGACAGACGTGTCGCCACGTGACATGTGGGAGACCTACATGCCAGCATTCAAGACCTTGGTGCAGGATGCCAAAGTACGTGAGGTGATGTGTGCCTACCAACGCCTGGACGACGATCCCTGCTGTGGCAGTCAGCGCCTGCTGCAACAGATTCTGCGCGACGAATGGGGCTTTGAATATCTGGTAGTGAGCGACTGCGGTGCCGTGAGCGATTTCTATGAGTCTCACAAGTCATCCAGCGATGCCACACATGCCTCTGCCAAGGCCACCATCGCAGGTACCGACGTGGAGTGTGGCTATGGCTATGCCTACAGGAGTATCCCAGAAGCCGTGAAACGTGGTTTCATGACTGAGGCCGAGGTTGACAAACATGTCATCCGCCTCCTTGAGGGACGCTTTGATTTGGGTGAGATGGACGATCCTTCACTGGTAGAATGGTCAAAGATACCCTATTCTGCTATGTCTACAAAGGCATCAGCCAATTTGTCTCTGGATATGGCAAGACAAACCATTGTACTACTGAAAAACAGCGGGTCTGTGCTGCCCCTGAAAAAGAATGCTGAGAAAATAGCCGTCATTGGTCCCAATGCCGACAACACCCCAATGATGTGGGGCAACTATAATGGTCAGCCCAACCACACCATTACGATTCTCGATGGCATCAAGGCGAAGCAAAAGAAACTATTCTATACGCCTGGCTGCGACCTGACCTACGACAAGGTGTTGGAGAGCCTGCTTGGCTCACAGTGCGCCTTCGAGGGCAGGAAAGGCATGAAGGGTACCTTCTGGAACAACCGTACGATGGAAGGAAAGCCCGTCACCACACAATTCTACACCCAGCCCTTGGCTGTAACCACCTTTGGTATGCATAACTTTGCCCCTGGCGTACAGCTCGAGGATTTCTCGGCCAAATATGAGACCGTCTTCACCCCCGCTGAGGCAGGAGAATACGTAGTAAATGTAGATGGATGTGGCCAGTTTGAACTCTATCTTGACGGAAAACGCCAGTTCCACCATCGCATCTGGCGCACCACCCCCAACCATATCGTCATCAATGCCGAGAAGGGCAAGAGCTACAATATCGAAGTACGATTCTCGCACGTACATACTTACAACGCCAACCTGGCCATTAACATCGCCAAGGAATATCCCATTGACTATCAAGCCATTATCAATCAGTTGAAAGGTATCAATAAAGTGATCTTCGTAGGTGGTATCTCACCTGCGTTGGAAGGCGAGGAGATGCCTGTGGACATCGACGGTTTCAAGGGTGGCGATCGCACGCATATCGAGTTGCCCAAGGTGCAGCGCGATTTCCTCAAGGCACTGAAAAATGCCGGCAAGACCATTATCTTCGTCAACTGTTCCGGCTCATGTATCGCTCTCGAGCCTGAGACAAAGACCTGCGACGCCATCGTGCAGGCATGGTATCCTGGCCAGGAGGGTGGTACGGCAGTGGCCGATGTGCTCTTTGGCGACTATAACCCAAGTGGCAAACTGCCCGTCACATTCTATAAGAACAGTAACCAGTTGCCCGACTACGAGGACTACTCAATGAAAGGACGCACCTATCGCTACTTCACCGATGCTCTGTTCCCATTCGGCTATGGACTCAGTTATACGAACTTCGAAATTAAAAATGAGAAATTGGAAATGGGCAGTGACGGCAATGGCAAACTCTCGGTGGATGTGACCAACACAGGCAAACGCGATGGTGCAGAAATCGTACAGCTCTATATCCGTGATCTTCAGGATGCCGAGGGACCATTGAAGACACTCCGTGGCTTTGAGCGTATCAACGTGAAGGCAGGCCAGACCACCACAGCCACCATACAGCTCAACAGACGGTCGTTTGAGTTTTGGGATTCCGCATCCAACACCATGCGTGTGAAGCCAGGCAAGTACGAACTCCTTGTCGGCACCAGTTCTGACGACAGCAACATGAAGAAATTAACAATAACCATACAATAACTAAAGGGATGATTAAGAAATTATTTGTATTGTGCGTGGCATTGGCCACTATCACTGTAGCACAGGCTACCGAGCGATTCGTAAAATTCACACCTGTTGAAGGTGCACTGACACTCAGCAATGCCTCTATCAGCTATAGCGCTGACGAGTATGAGGGTGTCAAGATAGCCATCAATAATTTGAAGACAGATATTGAGAAGGTGCTGGGAAAGGCTCCCCGCCTCTCTGAGGGGAGCGGTGATGCCACCATTCTGATTGGTACCATTGGCAGAAACAAGGATATCGACAAACTGAAACTTGCCAACCTGAAAGGCAAACGTGAGAAATATATCATCACCACCGTGGGCAATCAACTTGTCATCGCTGGTAGTGATCGTCGTGGCACCATCTATGGCATCTATGAATTGAGTCAGCAGTTGGGCGTCTCTCCTTGGTATTTCTGGGCTGACGTACCCGTCACCAAGCGCGACGAGGCCTATATTATAAAAGGTACGTATACCGATGGCGAGCCTGCTGTAGAGTTCCGTGGTATCTTCCTCAACGACGAGGCGCCCTGCCTCACCTCATGGGTCAAGAACACCTTCGGCACCGACTATGGCGACCATCATTTCTATGAGAAGGTCTTTGAACTCATCCTGCGCCTCAAGGGCAACATGATGTGGCCTGCCATGTGGGGATGGGCTTTCTATGCCGACGACCCAGAGAATGGCAAACTGGCCGACCGCATGGGTGTGATGATGGGCACCTCCCACCATGAGCCTATGGCACGCAACCACCAGGAATATGCACGTAACCGTGGCAAATGGGGCGCATGGAACTACCAGACCAATCAGGAGAAGCTGGACCAGTTCTTCCGTGAGGGCATAGAGCGCATGAAAGGTACTGAGGATATCGTGACCATCGGTATGCGTGGCGATGGTGATGAAGCCATGAGCGACAAGGCCGACACCAAACTGATGGAGCGTATCATCAACAACCAGCGTCAGATTATCAAGGAGGTGACAGGCCGTCCTGCCGAGAAAACCACACAGGTGTGGGCATTATATAAAGAGGTACAGGACTACTATGATGCTGGCCTGCGTGTGCCCGACGACGTGATGATTCTGATTAGCGACGACAACTGGGGCGATATCCGCCGTGTGCCCAATGCCAACGAACGCAAGCGCAAGGGCGGATGGGGCATCTACTACCACGTAGACTACGTGGGTGCACCACGTAACACAAAATGGCTCAACGTGACCCAGACACAACAGATGTTCGAACAGCTCTCGCTGGCCTACGACTGGGGCATCCAACGCATGTGGATACTGAATGTGGGCGACCTGAAGCCGATGGAGTATCCTATCCAGTTGTTCATGGATATGGCCTGGAACCCCAAGGAATACAACCTGCAGAACGTGACCAATCATACCACTAAGTTCTTCCGCAGAACATTGGGATGCGAGGTTGCCAAGGAAGCAGCTGATATATACAACCAGAACTGCCAGTACATGGCTCGCGTCACGCCCGAGATGTTGGATGCACACACCTATAATGTGGAGACTGGCGAGTGGAAACAAGTGGCTGACGAGTATCAGCGCCTGGAGGCACGCGCCCTCCGTCTCTTTGCAGAGATTCCTCAGGAATCACAGGATGCTTATCGTCAACTGATTCTCTTCCCCGTTCAGGCCATGGCCAACCTCTACGACATGTACTATGCACAGGCCATGAACCAATATCTGGCAAAACGTAATAGTCCTGATGCCAATATGTGGGCGAAGCACGTTGAGAAGTGCTTCAAACGCGACTCCCTGCTCTGCGCCTATTACAATAAGGAGATGAGCCAAGGCAAATGGGATGGTATGATGACCCAGAAACACATCGGCTATCGCTCATGGAACGATAATTTCCGTCGCGACATGCTGCCACAGACCACCACCGTTGCCGATAGCACCGCTGGTGGCTATACCTTCACCCCCAGCAATGGCTACGTCTCGATGGAGGCTGAGCACTACTACAGCGCCACGGCCCCCCAAGGCATGCAGTGGACCGTCTATCCGTATTATGGACGCACCCGCAGTGCTGTGGCCTTGACGCCCAATACGTGCATCTCTACAGGCAATTCTACACTGACTTATCGTTTCTCACTGCCAGCTGACGCTCCCAAGACGGTGAAAGTACATGTTATTGTGAAGTCAACGCTCGATTTCCTGAATATCGGAGGTTTCTGCTACAATGTCAGCCTCGACAGTTCTGAACCCCAGAAGGTGAACTTCAACGAGAAACTCGTAGATCGCCAGCCCTATATGTACTCAGATTTCTATCCCACCATTGCCCGTCGTATAGTAGAGAAAGTGGTGGAACTGCCTGTTGGCGACCGTGGTATTCACGAGTTGAAACTTCAGCCCCAACATCCTGGCATCGTCTTCGAGAAGATCGTGGTCGACTTCGGAGGCTATCGCCCCTCTTACCTCTTTATGACAGAGTCTGACTATAAAAAAGAATAGCAGAAACGTAAAAAAAGAATAATTTGCTGCCGTCTAATATGAATACATATTTAAAAAATATTAGGCGGTAGCATTTTTTTTACCATTCACTTTTAGTTTTTACCTTTTTTTAGTACCTTTGCGCCCAAATTGTAACAAGAAAGAATGAAAAAACTTACAATTGCCCTTTTTGCAGCCGGATTGCTGCTCATGGGGCAAACTGTTTATGCGCAGGATTCAACCAAACAGACGACAGAGGCCGTTGTGGTTGACAGTAGTGACGCCGACATGTCTATCGAAGATATGATTGGCGATGAGGATATGGCTGAACTGGCCGAGATGGCGGCAGAAGACATTGGGATGCACCAAGAGTTGAAGAACAAATTCATCGAGGGCGACCCACGTTATATGTCGCTGGTTGCCATTGTCCTGATTATCGGTCTGGCTCTTTGTATCGAGCGCATCATCTACCTCACCCGTTCTGAGGTCAACACCAAGAAACTACTCTCTGACATCGAGAAAAAGGTGGAGAGTGGCGATGTGGAGGGTGCCAAGACTATCTGTCGCAACACCCGTGGTCCTGTGGCCAGCGTCTGCTATCAGGGACTGATGCACATCAACGAGTCTGCCGAGGATATCGAGCGCAGCATCATCAGCTATGGCACAGTGCTCACCTCACGTCTGGAGCGTGGTTGTTCATGGATCAAGCTCTGTATCGCCATTGCCCCCTCCCTGGGTTTCCTTGGAACCGTGATTGGTATGGTGATGGCTTTCGACCAGATTCAGGCCGAGGGCGATATCAGTCCTACCATCGTGGCTGAAGGTATGAAAGTAGCCCTGATCACCACAATCTTTGGTATCATCGTGGCATTGATTCTGCAGGTGTTTTACAACTTTGTCAACTCGCGCATCGACCGTCTTACCACGCAGATGGAAGAGGGAGCCATCAATCTGATGGATATCTTTGCGAAAAATAAGCATTAAGCATTGAATATGGTTGACGTTCTACTCTATACGATTTATTTTTTGATGGGCCTCTTGGCAGGTCTCGTCATTTGGTCTATTGTGCATCAATACACCACCCATAACGACTAAAAGTTCTGAGTCATGTTCACGAGGAGAAAAAAGGAGATGCCCGGTCTGAACACCACATCGACAGCAGATATATCGTTCATGCTGTTGATCTTCTTCCTCGTAACCTCATCGATGGACACCGACTGGGGACTGCCACGCCAACTGCCTCCGCCCGACGATCTGACGAAGGAAGAAGAACTGGTAGTCAAACAGCGCAACGCCCTCTGCCTGAAACTCGATGCCAACAATCAGCTCACCTGCAATGACGAGCCGATGGCCATCGGTGATTTGACAAAGCGCGTGGAGGATTTCGTGGCTAATGCAGCCAACGACCCTACCCTGCCCGAGCAGAGCACACGAGAGGTGCACCTTCTAGGACGCTGTAAGGTCAGCGACCGTCACGTCATCATTGTGGAGGTAAGTCCCAAAGCCACCTACGATGCCTATTTCCAGATGCAGAACGCTGTGGTGGCGGGCTACAACAACCTGCGCAACGAATTGGCACTCAAACAATTCCGTCACCCCTACTCAGAGTGTAATGCAGAGCAGCGCGATGCCATTGCCCTAGTCTACCCGCAGCGCATCAGCGAACAGGCCCTTGAGGAGAAAGGAGGTGAGTCATGAAGCGAGGTGTGTTTCGCAGAAAGAAGCACGAGATGCCAGGTCTGAACACCGCAGCCCTGCCCGACCTGATATTCACCGTGCTGTTCTTCTTTATGATTGTCACCCACATGAGGGATGTCGACTTGCAGGTGCGCTATGACGTGCCCCAGGGCACGGAAGTCAAAAAACTGACCCACAAGTCAGCTGTCAGCACCATCTATGTAGGTCGTGTGCCTGGTCAACCGGCCGATAGTTTTTACATCCAACTAAACAACAAACTGGCCACCATGTCGGACATCAAAGCCTTCGTAGAGTCGGAGAAAGCCCAGATGAATTCCGAAGACCAACCTAGAATGACGGTATCCATCAAGGCCGATCGCGATGTTCCCTTCGGCATGATAGCAAAGATTAAAGAAGCCTTGCAACAGTCGTTTGCACTAAAAATCAATTACTCTGCAACGCAAAGAGTTAAGAATTAAGAAATAAGCGCTCGGCCTTGCCGCTTTTACCAAGGCGGTACGCCGACTAAAAGAAATAAAAGTTAAGAAAACAAATATGGCAAAAGAAAAACTTGACAGACTAGACAAGCAGATCCTGAAGCTTGTCGCCGCCGACGCACGTATTCCTTTTTTGGAAGTAGCACGTGTATGTGACGTGAGTGGAGCAGCCATTCACCAGCGTATCCAGAAGTTGACCAATATCGGTATCCTGAAAGGCTCACAGTTCCTCATCGACCCAGAGAAGGTGGGCTATGAGACCTGTGCCTTCATTGGTCTGAACCTGAAGAATCCTGAGGAATTTGATCAGGTGCTTGAGGAACTAAAGAAAATTCCCGAGGTAACGGAATGTCACTATACCACGGGAAATTTCGATATGTTTATTAAGATCTATGCTCAGAACAATCATCATCTGCTTACCATCATCCACGACAAGCTGCAGCCCTTAGGACTCAGCAGTTCGCAGACGCTGATTTCATTCCACTCTGCCTTCGAGCGCCAGTTGCCCGTGATGGACATGGTGGACTTAGAGGATTGAGATTTGAGGTTTGATGTTTAAGGACTAACCTCGTCTCACATAGTCGACAAACGCATAAGGATAGGCGTGACGATCATCCACTGGGTGGTCTTCGCGCCATTTTTCTTGCCATTCGTCTGCATATTCCGGGAAGAAGGTGTCGGCCTCTGCTGGTGTGTCGTCAATCTCCGTCAGACACAGGCGGTCCACCTTGTCCAACAGGTTGGTATAGAGGGTGGCACCACCGATGATATACACATCCTCATCAGGCTTGCAACTCTTGATAAAATCGTCCCAACAGGCAAAGCACTCGCATCCCGGCAATTCCTTTACGCTCGTTGTCAGCACGCAGTTCCTACGATTGGGGAGCGCCCCCTTAGGCAGACTCTCAAACGTTTTGCGTCCCATCACGATGGTATGTCCCGTGGTCAACGCCTTAAAACGCTTCAAATCATTGGGCAACCAGTAAATCAATTTATTTTGGAAACCGATGGCACGATTCTTGGCCACCGCAGCAATCATACTAATCATACGCTTACTTCTGCTTTAATGTGTGGCCAGGGGTCGTAATTCTCCAATTCAAAATCCTCGTACTTAAAGTCGAAGATACTCTTCACGTCAGGGTTGATCTTCATGGTGGGCAGAGGGCGAGGCTCACGCGTGAGCTGCAAGCGGGCCTGTTCCAAATGGTTCAGATACAGATGCGTATCACCCGTGGTGTGAATAAACTCACCTGGTTTCAGTCCACACACCTGTGCCATCATCATACACAACAAGGCGTACGATGCGATGTTGAAGGGCACGCCCAGGAAGGTGTCTGCACTACGCTGATATAGCTGCAATGACAACTTGCCGTCAGCCACGTAAAACTGGAATATCGTGTGACAAGGAGGCAGCGCCATCTTGTTCACCTCGGCCACGTTCCATGCCGACACAATCATACGACGCGAGTTGGGGTTGTTTTTGATCTGATCCACCACATACTTTATCTGGTCTATCGTGCCACCGTCGTAGTCGGGCCATGAGCGCCACTGGTGTCCATACACCGGTCCCAGTTCGCCATTCTCGTCAGCCCACTCGTTCCATATCCTCACGCCGTTGTCCTGCAGGTATTTCACGTTTGTGTCGCCATTCAGGAACCACAACAGCTCATAGATAATGGATTTCAGGTGCAGTTTCTTCGTGGTGAGCAGGGGAAATCCCTTGCTCAGGTCATAACGGCTCTGCGTGCCAAAGATACTCAGTGTACCCGTACCTGTGCGGTCGCCTTTCTGCGTACCCTCTTTCAGAATACGGTCCAGTATGTCAAGGTATTGTTTCATTTCAGTAATTTTGTTTTTATGGTACAAAGGTAGTGCAAACCAATTGAAATGCAAAACAAAATAGCATTTATTTCGTTTCCCCGACACATTTTGGGGTTCTTTTTCCGCATCTTTCTTTGCATTTCATTTTCTTCATCGTACCTTTGCACACACAATACTGAACCATTATGATGAAGAAACTTTTTCTGATGACTGTGCTGGCCTTGTCGATGTGGACAAGCCAGACCTCTGCACGCGATTATAATATCATGGCCTATGGCGCCAAGACCGACACCACGAAACTCTCTACGAAGGCGCTGCAACAGGCCATCGACGACTGCGCGAAAGCTGGAGGCGGCAGGGTCATCGTGCCCACAGGCCAGTATAAGATTGGCACTATCATCCTGAAATCCAATGTGCACCTCTACCTCGAACAAGGAGCCACGCTCTTTGGTAGCACGAACCTGAAGGACTACCTGCCTATGAAGTCTGATTACGTATCATTGCGCACGCAGACCTCAACCATCCAGTTGATTTATGCCGACAAGGTGAGAAACGTGGTGATCGAGGGTTTCGGCACCATTGACGGACGCGGACGCGCCTTCAAGAAACTCACCTGGAACGATGAGGGTATCACCCGTCCCCACCTCATCCGTTTCATCCAGAGTCAGGATATCACCATCAAGGATATCACCCTCAAGAACTCCGGATGCTGGATGCAGCATTATCTGGCCTGCGACCGTCTGAAAATCGATGGTATCAAGGTGTTCAATCGCAACAACTACAATAATGACGCGCTCGACATCGATGGCTGTCACGACGTCATCGTCAGGGGCGTCATGGCCGATAGCGACGACGACGGCATCACCCTGAAATCCACCTCTCCCCGCCTCTGCGAGGATATCCGCATCTCTGACTGTGTGATATCCAGCCACTGCAATGCCGTGAAACTGGGCACCGAGACCAATGGCGGTTTCCGTAACATCAGCATCTCGGGCATCGTGGTGAAGCCCAGCAGCGACCAGTCGAGCCAGTTCTTTGGGGCGCCTTCAAAGATAGGCACATCGGCCCTCTCGCTCGAGATCGTGGACGGTGGCATCATGGAGAATGTCAGCGCCTCTGATTTCACCGTCGAGGGCACCGAGTCGCCCATCTTCATCCGCCTGGGCAATCGCGGACGAGGCTATAAATTGAAAGAAGCAGGGAAAGCGCTCAGTGGCACGGGCAATGATGACACCATCACCGAACTGATTCCCATCGACCACATAGGCCGTATCGACGGCATCCGCCTCGACAATTTCCAGATACGCCATGCCGGTTCTGTGGGCTGTTCTATCACAGGTCTGCCAGGTTATCCAGTGCGCAACGTGTGGCTATCGAATATCTCCATCCAGCATCAGGGCGGCGTGAAGCACAGCGACCTGCCTGCCATCAACGACTCTGTGGCCAACGAGAAGGCGAAGGCTTACCCTGAGGCCACGATGTGGGGCAACCTGCCTGCCAAGGGCTTTTATTTGCGCCACACCCGCAACGTCCACTTCGACAACATCCAGATTCTGACTGACCAACCCGACGTCCGCCCCGACTACGAACAATTCGACTCCGACTCTACTCTCACACCTCTCACCTCTCCCCTCTCCTGGGGTGACCAGGGCGACGGCACCTACCGCAACCCTGTTCTCAATGCAGATTTCTCCGACCCCGACGTGATTCGTGTGGGCAACAAATACTATATGGTAGCCTCCGATTTCCATTTCCTCGGCATGCAAGTTTTAGAATCAGAAGACATGGTTAACTGGCGGTATATCAGTCAGATATACAGTCGGTTCAACGAGCCCGGATGGGATGCCAACCTGCACTATGCCGGTGGTTCGTGGGCACCCGCCATCCGCTATCACGATGGTCTCTACTACGTCTATTTCTGTACGCCCGAGGAAGGACTATTCATGAGTACCGCCAAGGATCCTCACGGCCCTTGGGCACCCTTGCATCTGGTCAAACGTGTGGCAAAATGGGAAGACCCCTGCCCTTTTTGGGATGAGGACGGACAGGCCTACTTAGGTCGCAGCAAACACGGTGCCGGTCCTATCATCGTGCATCGGATGTCGGCCGACGGTAAACAACTGCTCGACGAGGGCACCGTGGTCTATGAGGGTCCTATCGCCGAAGGCACTAAGTTCATGAAGCGTAATGGCTATTACTACCTCATCATCCCTGAGGGCGGTGTGGGCACAGGGTGGCAAACCGTTTTACGAGCCAAGAATATCTATGGTCCTTACGAACGTAAAATTGTGCTCGAACAGGGCTCTACCGCCATCAACGGCCCTCATCAGGGCGCCCTGGTCGACAGTCCCGACGGCAGCTGGTGGTTCTATCATTTCCAGGAGACGCCCGTCTTAGGTCGCGTGGTGCACCTGCAACCTGCCCGCTGGCAGGACGACTGGCCCCTGATGGGCATTGACCTCGATGGCAACGGCATCGGCGAACCCGTTGCTGTGTGGCAAAAACCAAATGTTCAACTGAGAGTTGAGAACGGAAAACTGAGAGTTGAGAACGCAGAACTGAGAGGTGCAAGCGATTACCAATATGTCACAGACAACTTCTATGATGACTTCGAGGACGACTCTCCTGTCTGGCAATGGAACCACAACCCCGTGGATTCCCATTGGAGCCTGAAAGAGAAAAAAGGATGGCTCACGCTGAAAGCCCTGCCTGCCGACAGTCTGAAACTCTGTCGCAACATGCTCACACAGAAGGTCATAGGCTATCAGAGCGAGAGCACCACCCTACTCACCGCCTCGGGCAACTGCTATGCCGGTCTGTTCTGTAGTGGCAAGACCTTCCGTGGCATCGGTCTCTGCAAAGAGGGCATCTTCGTGGAGGCTCAGGGGGAACGGGAAATCATCGTCAAGGGGAAGTTCAAGGAGCTCTGGGCGTGTGTCAACAACGACTGCCAGTCTAATCGTCACCAGTTCTCTTATAGCACCGACGGCATCCACTTCATAAACGCAGGCGATGCCTTCCCAATGCGCTCAGGCTATTGGAAAGGCATCCGCGTGGGCCTTTTCTGTTATGGAAACAGTGGCCAGGCCGCATTCGACAGTTTCAGTCAGAAGGTGTGTCAGTAGGTAGGCCTCTTCTACTTACTCAGAAGACATCACCCCCTCGCCATCGTCCATCCTTGCAGCATGGCAAACATATCAAATCCCTCGGTGCCGCACTCCTGAATGCCCATTGCTGCGCCTACCATCATCCAGCGTGCAGGCTTGTCGCTGGGGATGCCCAGGGGCTCATCGGGATCGATGCCCGTGAGCCTGCTGACATTCCTGATATACGCCTCCGTATTATTCTCGTTTGGCGGTGCCCAGCGCGTGATAATTGCCCTGATGGTATAGAGGCGGTACGTGTGATAATACGTGCGGGTGAGCAGCACGAACGCTGCCCGCCATCCATACGCCATTGTTTCAAACTGACAGAACGATGCGTCTGTCTGCAACGCTTTCATACCCTGCCATTTATCCTTTGAACGTCTCACGTTCAGCGGATTATTATTACGAATTCCTCTTGCAATCATAATTTTAGACCCCCTCCCTACCTCCCCCTGAATGGGGCGGAGTAGTTAGTTGGGGAATTATTAATTAGTTAATTGTTAATTGAAAAATCTATTCACTCCCCTCTCTGCTCAGAGAGGGGCTGGGGGTGAGTCTTTTTTCCTTTTTTTATTTACGTTTATTGGTGTACTATTTGGAAAGGCTTCACTATAAGCCTTATCGAGCGCTTTCAGATTGACTTTCCGATAGCTGACGCCCGTTTTTACAGCCACGATAGCACGCAATAGTTCACGGTGCTTGCGCGGATAAAGACTCGGTATCGGCAGCTCGTTCCAGCCTTCCTGAGGCTCGTCGTCGACCACAGCCATGTGACACACCTCCCAGATAAAATCGTCGGTGGCATCGACGCCGAACCATACCTTTAATATATTGCGGATGCAATACCGCTTACACTGACCTCCGAGGAGGCGCCTCGTGCGCTCCAGCCTGCGCCAGAGCAACACGAAACAATCCTGATTATTTTCAATTTTGACCATTTTGACCTTGACCATTTTGACCACTTCTTAATTCTTAATTTTCCTATACTTCCCATCCTCTTCCAGTACCACCAGCTTTTGTTTGCGCCAATTCTTCAGCATCTGCCGCACGGTGTTATGGTTCACGTTGGCACCCTTTACCGCCACCGATTGCTGCATAGCCTGCTCGAAAGAGAACTGGATGTCCAGTCGCTCAAAGATGGAGTCGTTCTTGCCGCGCTTGATGCGCTCACCGTTCATATTGCCGGCGTAGTCGCGACTCTGGAAGGCGTTCTCTATGCGGTCGCGGAAGAAGTAGAGCGCGTTCTCCAGCAGCGAGTCGGCTATCACGTCGTAGACCTCCAGCATCGTGGGCGTCTGCGCCTTCAGCAGCATCTCCTTCCACAGTCCCGGCTGCTGCTTCAACTGTGCCTCAGCTCCGGTCAGCCCGTGCTTCTGAATCAGCCCTTCGCACACCTTGCAGAGCATCAGACAGCAGGTCATTCGCTGGGCTGTGACGCAGACGCGGAAGCGCTGACGGGCACGGGTGCGGTCGTCGTTCTTCATCGTCTCCAGTCGGATGCGCTCCACCCATTCACGGCCCTTGGCCTCCAGTTTGGGCAGCACCACCTCGCCATACATCAGCGGCAACAGATGGGCTATCTGCTGGATGCGGTCGCGCTGGCGGTCGGTCAGCACAGGCGGCTTGTCCTGCAGCGGTGCGAAGGTGTTATCGGGCGTGCGGGCCACGGCGATACGGCTCTGGAAACCGTCGGTATAGTTGTTCACCACGCGATACAGCGCATCGGGCGTGCCGCACATGCACACGTTCCACAGCAGTTTGTCGATATGCACGTTCACCGCGTCAGCACTGCGGGCCTCACGCTCGTACTTCGTACCGTCGTAGCTCTGGCGCAGCATCACGGAGAAGTCGCTCATCGTGGATTTCCACTTCTGCGCCACGGTATCGGCCTCGGGGGTAAACGAGAAGGCGTGCTTGCCCTCCGTGTTGGCCAGACGCTCGGCCAGGTTGGCCACCGTATTGTTCAGCGTCAGACAGCGCACGGGCAGTTTCGGTTCCTCGGGCTGCTCCTTCTTATTCTTCGCCGCCCGCTTCTTGGCACGCCACTCATCCTCCTGCACCTGGTACATCTTGTCGAGCGCCTGCACCTCACTCATCCACGCCTCCACCACGGGGTCGATGCCACCCTTGCCGCTGGCAAAGTCGCCGGCGATATAGGCAATCAGGTTCAGCCCTCGCTTCTGCCCGTGCACATCCAGCGTCACGCCCGTGGCCAGCGTGCCGATACAGGGGCAGATGGCGGTGATAACGGGCATGGAGAGCTGAGGACCGACGGCATCGATGGAGTCGCGGATGCCCATCGGCATTCGCTTAAGGGAAGAGGGAAGAGTGAAAAGTGAAGAATTTGCTACCGCATCTTCATTGTCATCCTCAAGACTATCCCCTCCCCTCCATTCAGGGAGGGGCCGGGGGTGGGTCTGTAGGCTGCTCAGTACATTCCTCAGCCTCTGCGGAAATCCGTTGTACTCCGAACTCAGTGCACTCTTGATCTTCGCCCGTTTCTCCTCTACGGGGAACCCGTTGTAGCAGGGAATCACCTGATCCAGCCAGTCAGCATTCTTGCCGCAGATATGCCTCAGGTCGCAGGCCAACTGATAGGTCAGCGTGTCGCGGTCGCCAATGGTCGGTTCAAACCCGTGGTTGTTCAGCTCCCAGTACTTCCGGATGATATCCGTGAAGGGGATGCCGTGATAAGAAGAGGGGAAAAGAGTCTCCCCCAGCAGACTCTCCCCCTTCCCCTCTCTGTGAGAGAGGGGCGTAGATAGCTCTTTCGTTTGCTTCTGCCCCTGAGTCTGACCACTCCCCTCTCTGAGCAGAGAGGGGCTGGGGGTGAGTCTGCTGAATATCTCATCATCCAGAAATAGGAGATCCTCGGCGCTCCCCGTTGTCGTGAAAAACACTCTCGTGATGTCCTTGGCACCATCGTCATATTTGACCTCCAGCAGCTCACTCGCCCACTTCAGGTTCTCCTCCTGCGAGAGCTCCGGCCTGCGCTTGAACACCAGGTGATAGCCACCGCCGCGGGCACTCTCCTCCAGCATCAGCAGACCCAGCTCCTCCTTCTTCTGCAAGATGCGCTCACGCACCGCGGGCATCTCCTCCTTCGACAGGTGGTCGATATCCATGCCCACCGTGGTGCTCATCGTTTTCGAGCCCTTCAGCGAGCCGTCCTCATTGGGCAGGCACGAGTAGTTCATCTGCACCAGCTTCGATTTCAGACCTTCCTCGCCAGCCCGGATACGCTCCACCAGCCGCCGCTGCTCGCCGCCATTCC
>JAEEGG010016489.1_pt1 | contig 15336 bp, 9 predicted proteins | sample 9134161 | NCBI WGS metagenome assembly JAEEGG01 (sample SAMN16246543, study PRJNA631951) | gut metagenome | biome: gut microbiome; feature: rumen; material: CR-attached | host: Bos | place: Iran: Karaj | collected 2018-10
ATGAAGGCCAGAAGGTTGCGCTTGCCGAATTTGTCCGCCAGCTTGCCGCAGAAGGCGCTCAGGATGATGCCGGGGACGAAGCCGATCAGCATGACGTAGGTGAAGATCATCGAGTCGTGGAAAATGTAGAAGCCCAGGAAGCTTTCCACAGCGGTGCGGGTGCAGAAGATGGTGGAGATGATGACGGCCAGGAAATAGACCAGGATGTACTTGTTCGTGAACACACAGTTGATCATGTCCTTGAAGCTGTAGTTTTCCTGGGAGCCCTCGTTTTCCACGTTCTTGAGCTCAATATTGTGCTCGTTGACCTTGAATACCATGGGGAGCATGAAGGCCAGGAAAATCACCGCGCCGCCGATACCGATGTTCTTCAGCGGCACGCCCACCTTTTCGCTCATCAGCGCGGAGACGACGGTCGCCATACCGATGGCCGCAATGACAGTGATCACGCCTTTTACGGTCAGAATGCTGTTGCGCTCGGAGGGGCTGTCCGTCAGCGTGGTGATCATCGACTGCATCGGGACCTCCGTCAGCGTGCAGGTGAAGTCATAGAACAGATAGGTCACGAAAAACCAGACGATCTTCAGGCTGTCCGGCGCGCCCTTGGGCATCAGGAAAAACAGGATCGTCGCGACCGGGAAGGTCCAGAAGAACAGCCGGTACCAGGGCATATACTTGCCTTCGCCGGCAAATCTCTGAAACAGCTTCCAGTCCTTGATGTGGATCCGGTCGATGATATAGCCGAACAGCACATCATCCACCGAGTCAATGATCTTGACGAGCAGGATCGCCGTGGCCAGGGACGCGGTATTGATGCCCTGGAACATCAGAAACACGGTCATGTAGGAGCCCACCAGGGAAGTGCAGAAGAGCCGCGCCGTGTCGCCCACATAGTACCAGTTCTTTTCCGACCGGCTCAGCCGCCAGTCGGGATACTTGTTCACGCTTTCTTTTCTTGCCATCGTTCTCTACCCCTTTATATGTATTTTTGAATGAAGTTCATCATCCGGTCAAAGGCTTCTTTTGCATGCGGATCTGTGTCCATCCGGTCCATATAGCCGTGGGGCAGCTTGGCCCCGGGAAAGAAGACCAAATCGTTTGGGACGCCGATCTCATCCAGCTTCTTTTTGAGGCCCCGCCCCTCCGTGATGAAATAGCCGTTCTCGTCGCTAGGCTCGTTGGAGGCGTTGATCCAACTGGGAATGAAGCTGTCGCGGATATAGGTTTTCGCATTGATGATCGCCACGGCCTCCGGCGTGTTTTGTTTCGCTCCTGTGGCGCAGCCCAGCATCGCGTACATGTTTTTGTCAAAGACGCTTGCGTCAAGCGCGGCCTCGTCGATGGCCAGCACCTTCAGGCTTTTCTGTGTCATCACGGGTTTGACACCGAGCATGGCGGCGTAATCGGGATTACAGACGCAGGCGGCGTAAATAGCTGTCATATTGGCCCCGGCGCTGCCTCCGGAAAGGCAGACACGGGACATATCCAAATGCAGTTCTTCCCGATGCGCGATCAGATAGCGGAACAGTTCGTCGCACTGCCGGATCGGCACCGGAAACCGGTGCTGCGGGGCCAGGGCGTAATCCGCGTTCACAAGAATGTACCCCGCTTTCACGATGGCTTCCAGCTTTCCTACGCCGCCTCCGCCGGTCTGCAGCGGGTCGCCGGAGGACTTGTTGCCGAAGATGAAGCCTCCGCCGTGAAAGTACACCACCACGGGCCGCTTCTCCCCGCTGTCATCGGGATACCAGATGTCCGCGAAGCTGTTCGGATACGTTTCGCCGTATTTGACGTCGCTGCGGCAGATCATGCCGCTTTCCAGCTTCTTCACTTCCGGCGTATGCCAGGGCTCCCACTCGTTGGGCTTGTGCCCCTGGTAGAGCTTTGCATAGACCGCCTTCTGGATGAGCGTACATTTCAGATCGTTCAGAAGCTTTGCCATCTCACTTTTCCTTTCGTAATACAGGCTTTATATGTCTTGGCATATTTTATTATACTGATTTCGCTTTATAAAAAAATACCGTTATTTTTCTTCTTGAATAGGTTGATTTTTACCTCGCCATCCTGTATTGTAAATCTTGAACAAAAGGTAAACGATGATTCAATACGGCGAGAGCGAATGCCGAGCAAATTTTTGTCAGATCGAGGCACAAAAACGCAGGAATACTTTGTGTATTTCAAGTTTTTGTAACGAAGAGCTGGCACAAATTTGCCGGCAGGCGCCGAAGACGTATGAATCAGCGTTTACAAAGGAGGCGGAGCCTATGGCCGACTATACCCGCTTAGTGGAAGAGCTTCGTGAGCTCAATCCCTATGAACGAGTCGGGAAGGACTTCTATGATCAGACCGGAAGCCCCCTGCGCCATGGTCAGTATTTATTTCTGGCAAAGCACCGGCTGAATGCAAAACTGCTCAGCACGATGAACAGCCCGTCTGCCTTGCGCGAACAGGGGCAGATCGTAGCCGCCTTTCATGAACGATACGGGAAAACCGGTCTGACAGAAGAGGATTTCATCAGCCCCGGCTGCGATATTGATGTCGAGCAGCTGTTACGGTATGTGGAGATCCCGACCCATTCCCATGAGTTTGTGGAATGCGCGTTCGTACTCCGGGGCAGCTGTATCCACCGCATCGACGAAAGCGAGGTCGTGCAGAATGAGGGAAGCTTTATCCTGGTCCCGGTTCCTGTTCGTCATCAGCTGATCGCGCAGGACGACGCCGTCTGTCTCACGATCAAGATCCGTTTGAGCTTATTCGTAAAAATGTCCATTCCCCACCTGCCCGCCATGGTGTATCCCCTGAGCTTTCAATGCGGCCAGGATCCGGCCACCGAAAGCATGCTTCTGTTTTTGTATGAACAGCAGCAAAGTCAGCTGCCCTATCGGAAAGAGCTGATGGAGTCCACGCTGACCTGCCTGATCACCTATATTCTACAGAAATACCGGGATACGATGCAGCCGCTGTATAACATTCCGATCCGGGATCAGCAGCTTCTCGACATGGTCAATTACATGTACGATAACTATCGGACGATCACTCTTCACTCCCTTGCAGCGCACTTTCACTACAACGACTCCTATCTCAGCCGGATGTTTCAGGAACAGGCCGGACGCTCCTTCTCGGCGACCGTCAAAGATTTCAAGCTGAGAAAGGCCGCCGAGCTTTTGAAAAGCGAAAACTGGAAACTGGAACAAATCTGCGAAGAGATCGGCTACAAGGACACGCGGCAGTTCATCCGCAGCTTCAAGGCGATGTTCGGCATGACGCCGGACAAGTTCCGAAAGCGAAATCAGGAGAATCTGCAGAAAGCTTGATTTTTCGGCCCGTAATACAAGGAAGCTCTCAGATCGTTTGGTCTGAGAGCTTCCTTGTATCAAGCTTTTACTTCTTCAATTCTGCAATCTTCTTGTCAATATCCCAGAACCACATGCAGAGAAAGCACACAGCGCTGGCGATGGTGGGAACGATGAAGAGAAGGAAGCTCTCCGCGTTCAAAGCGCTCTGCGCCTGGGTGGCAAGCGCGCCGTCGTAGCCGCCCGCGTCCAGGCCCCAGCCCAGGATGGCGCTGCCCAAGCCCGTGCCGACCTTGGAGCCGATGGAGCTGACGGAGGTGACCAGGCCCTCGTAGCGCTCACCGGTCTTCAGTTCCAGATAGTCGATGATATCCGAGGCGAAGGTAAAGATCGCCGCCACAAAGGGAGCCAGCGAAGCGCCATGCAGCGCGGTGGAGACGAAGACCAGGATCACGTTCAGGCTCTTGGCACCAACATAGCCGAGGATACCGCCCACGATGCCGACCACGGCAAAAACCAGCAGGACGTTCCGCTTGCCGTGCTTTTGAAACATTTTCGGCGCAAAGGCCATGACGATGACCGCGACCAGGATGGAGATAATGGCGATCAGAGAATACATGTCTGCATTGCCGAACACATCGCGGGTAAAGTACACGGCGGAGGAGAGGAAGATGCCGTTGATGATGAAGCAGAAGATGAAGACGAGAACGGTGATGTAGAAGTACTTGGTGTGCAGAAGCTCCTTGACGCCCAGCTTCACATCGTGGGGCTCGGCCTTGACTTCCCCGGTGCTCTCGGTCGCCGCGATCTTCTCCTTTGTGCCGAAGTAACAGATTCCCTCGAAGACGAGGCAAAGCACGCTGTAGATCAGGGCAACGGAGGTCCAGGAGGACTGCACTTTCTCACCGCCGCCGGCAGCCAGAAGACGCGGGGTCAGGATCGCCAGCAGCAGGCCGGCAATGAAGGAGAAGATGCCGCGCAGGGAGCTGACCTTGTTGCGGTCCTCGCTGGTGAGGCTGATGCGGGGCAGCATGGCGTGATAGCTGACGTTGTTGATGGTGTAGGCCACGACAGTCAGCAGGAAGTAGCTGACAATGATCCAGGCGATCTTGGCGCCCATGGCCATGGATCCGGGCACGTTGAAGACCAGAAGCTGGATGACCACCAGGGGGATGATGCTCCCACCGAACCAGGGCCGGGCTTTTCCGCGCTTGCCCTTGGTCTTTTCGATCAGCAGACCCGCGCCGATGTCGGAGAAGCCGTCAAAGATGCGGCAGATCAGCATGATGGTGCCGACGAGGCCGGCGGAGACCAGAACGCTGTCCGTATAGTACAGGGTCAGGAAGGACGAGCAGAAGGTCCATACGAAGTTGCTGCCCAGATCCCCCAGTGCGTATACCAGCCGTTCCAGACCGGAGGTGGTGCCGAAGGGACGTTCTTTTTTTGCTTTCATGTCTGTGCACTCCTTTATGTTTTTATATGTTCTTGCTCTCAAAACACAGCGATTTCCGCGCAATCGCTCTCCAGGCCTTCCGCCTCGGCGGTGATGCGGATCGTGCCGGGATTCCCAAAGCTGCGGACGACCGCCAAAACGCGCCCCTGATAGCTTGTAAAGGACTCGCTCTGGTATTTCTCCTCCGTAATCGGGCAGGCACTTCCCAGCGCCAGGAGCTCACCTACACCGGCAACTTTAACGGTGACACGCTTCTCCGCGCTCATATTGCGCCGGCCTTCAGCGTCGGTCAGATGAAGGGGGACATAGACGATCTCACCGGCATTAATCCGGCTCTCCTCCGGCAGGACTGCCAGTCTGACCGCCTCTCCAGTACTCTTCAATTCCGAACGGGAGAGTGCGGCACCGTTTGCATCGTATGCGATCGCTGTCAGCGTACCGGGGTGATAGATCATCTCAAAAGCCGCCTTGCAGTGGTCAAGAGGCTTTCTCCCGAGGCTCTCGCCGTCCTGCAGAAGCTCAATCTCCGTACCCGGGCTGAACACTTCGATCTGTGCCGTCCGGCCTTCGCAGCCGGGCCAGGTCCAGTTTGGCACGCTGTCGGTCATGCGCCAGTTGCCCAGAGCATATTCCTCGCCGCTGTGGTTCACCGGGCGGATGCCGATGTAGGGCTTGTCATAAGCACCCCAGAGGATGGCAGTGTACATAGCTGTGCTCTCCGGCAGGCCGGTCAGATCCACGCTGCCGCAGTTGGCGGTGAAGGCAGGATAGCTCTTGGAGAAGGGCGCTTTCGAGGTGCCGTACACCGGCAGGCCTACGCCGGCCTCGCCCAGGTAGTCCCAGGCTGTCCAGTGAAAGTCGCCGATCACATAGTCGTTCTGCAGCACCATGTCCCAGTTCGTCCCCATGCGGGCCGGGAAGGTCTCGCTGGAGAGGATCACCCGCTCCGGGAACTTTTCGTGTGTGCCCTCGTAGAGATTGTGGCCGTAGTTGTAGCCCACGATGTCCACGGCCTCCACACAGTCGTGGATGATGGCTTCGAGGCTGTCTGGCGTGATGGAGGCCATGATCTTCGGCAGCAGGGCCACGATATCGTTGACCTCCTTGCTGCCCACGTTCTCGCCCTCCTCTTTCTTCTCAGCCGCCTGCCTGGCTTTCATGGCGGCGAGCGTGGAGAGCATACTGTTGATGGCGATCATGGTGGGCCTGGTCGGATCCAGCGACTTGAATTTGGCGCAGATCCCCTTGCAGATCGCGCCGCCGAAGGGCAGGCCGGTATCGGTGATCTCATTGCCTACGCAATACATGACCACGCAGGGGTGGTTGTAGTCCTTGCTGACCATGCTCTCCACGTCCTTCTGCCACTCGGCGTCGAAGTGCAGGGCGTAGTCGCAGGCGGACTGGGGCACCTTCCATTGGTCGAAACTCTCGTCGATCACATAGAGGCCAAGCTCGTCGCAGACGTCCAGGAAGTTCTTGCCCGCCGGGTTGTGGGAGTAGCGGATCGCATTATAGCCCAGATCCTTCAGCGTTTTGGCCCTGCGGGTTTCGGCTTTGTCCCATGCCGCGGCGCCAAGAATGCCGTGGTCGTGGTGGACGCAGCCGCCGCGCAGCTTTACGGTCTCGCCGTTGACCTGGAAGCCCTTCTTTGCATCCCAGGCAAGGGTCCGGATACCGAAGCGGATCTCCTCGCTGTCCTCGCCGCGCTTCACATGGGCGGTGTACAGGTTCGGCGTCTCCGCGCTCCAGAGTCTGGCGTCGGGGATCGTCATGGTGAAATCCGTCCCCTCGCCGGACACGCCGTCGACCGTGACAGCGACGGGCTTGGGAGTCTGGATGCGAATCACTGCAGGATCGATGCTCACTGTGCTGATCTTCACGCTCTCCGGTTCGATCCCGTCCTGAGGCCCGACCCAGAGGTTAACCGGGCGGTAGATCCCGCTGCCGGAATACCAGCGGGAGTTGGGGCAGGCGGAGTTGTCCGCAATGACGAGCAGACGGTTGTCCTCCCCGATCTTCAGCTTTCCGGTCAGGTCAACGAAAAAGTTGGAGTAGCCATAGAGACGTCCGCCCACGGCCTCGCCGTTGAGCAGGACGGAGGCGTTCATGTATACGCCTTCAAACTCCAGCATCACGTGTTGCCCGGCCCATTCCGGCTTGCCGAACAGCTCGGTCTCGTAGAAATACTTCCCCCCGGGGAGGAAACCCGTGGCCGTCCCGTTGGGGCAATCCGGCGAACGGTCCTCCAGGATCATGGCGTCATGGGGCAGCACGACGGCCTTTTTTTGATCTTCGTGCCCTTCCTTCCAGAATGACCAGGTCTGGTTCAGTCTTTCTTTTTGCATAAGCGTTTCTCCTTCCGCTGGCAGTATGGATTCTTCTGATCCTATCTTAAGGAAAAAGGCCGCACGGGACAATGTCACCATGCGACCTTCTGGGATTTTAAAACTATCATATTCCGATATTTGCAAAAAGCAGCTCTTTGAAATACAACATATTTCGACATTTATCTGTTGTAATCATAACATATTCCGACTACCGTCTTGTATGCATCGACGTATTATGATATATTTTTCGTGGTGATGTATATGAAGATCACAGTCAACGCTCTGCAAATGGCGGGCCATCAGAGATATGAGGACATTATTGCTTTCCACAGCTCGGAGAACAGCAAGGTTTTTGTTCAGGAGAGTCTGGTTCCCTTCTTTCTTATGCTCATGTCCGTGGAAGCGGCGCACCCGGAAAAGACCTCGTTTTCTCTGTGTACGCCGGAGTCCCAGCTGCTGGTTCCCTCTGCCGCCGGGATCAAAGGGCGCGGCGCGAACACCCAGCACCAGCACAACTGCTTTGAGTTCACCTACGTGCTGGAGGGGGACTTGTATCAGATCGTGGAGGGCAAGCGGTACTATTATCCCACGGGGAGCTGCTGCCTGATGAACCGCAACACACTCCATACCGAGGAGTTTTCCTCGGATTATACCTGTGTGTTTCTCTCCATCAGCCCGGACTTTGTGCGCAAGCTCATGAACAACGGCAGGCCGCTGCTTTTCCCTGGGGAGCAGGCCTTGTTCAATAATCTCGTTTTCGACTTCTTTCAGAAAAACCTGGAGGATTCAAACACCGACCGCAAGGACTTTCTGGACTTCGTACCCAAGATCACCCAGACCGAGCAGGTAGCGCTGGTGCACCAGATTTTCGAAGACCTGCTGCAGACCCTGCTGGCCCCGGATTACGGTGCCAGCTTCCGCCTGCTGGAGCTGATCTCCCGCCTGATCGGGGTTTTGGGCGATCCGAATTGCTACAGCAGCGAGCATGTGACGGCGCAAAGCAACATGGAGTCCCTTCTCTTTGCCCGCATCAACCGCATCCTCAGTGAGCGGCACGGGCGCGTGACCAATGCGGAGCTCGGGGAGCTTCTCAGCTACAACGGCTCTTATCTCGGCCGGATCGTGAAGAAATACACCGGCAAAAGTCTGTTTGACTACAGCATAACCTTTACCATGGAATATGCCTGCGATCAACTGCTCCACTCCTTAAAAACAACAGCGGAGATCGCCGCTGAGCTGCATTTCAGCAATCTGACCCACTTTTACAAGCTTTTCAAGGAGCGATGCGGCGTCACGCCAAAAGAATACCGGAAAGCGCATATGGACAGCAAAAAAGGACTTTCGTGAGGAAAGTCCTTTTTTGCATATTGTATCGCTTCTTACAGCCCGGCGAAAACGCGCATGGCCTTTTCGGCGTCGGCGCTCATGGCCTTTTCCGCGGCCAGGGCCAAGCCGTGGAAGAAGGTGACGTCTTTCTTCGCGGCTTATACGGCGCGCAGGGTCAGCACGGCGGGTTCAACCCCCTCTGCGGAGACCGTCACGCGCACTTCCCCCGCGCCCGCTCCGGAGCGCAGGACAGCCAGGGCACGGCCCTGGAAGCTGCGGATGGTTTCGCCGCAGTAAGGCATGGCGCTCTCCTGCTGCAGATCCGCGCTGCCGAGACCCAGCAGCGTCGCCGCGCCTTCGACCTTTACGGTAATTTCGGTATCAGTAAGCACCTTGCGGTTGCCCTTCACGTCCGTCAGCTCGATGGGCAGATACAGGAGATCGCGGCCGCCCGCGCGCAGCGTCTCCTTCTCCGGAGACAGCGTGAGAACATTTTCCGTTCCGGCGCTGCAGAGGATATCGCTGCCGCAGGGCTTGCCCATAAGATCATAATGGACTGCCTTCAACTCACCGGCAGCATAGGGCACCCGGAAGTTGGCCATGCAGCGTTCCACAGGCTTTCTGCCCTGGGAAGCTCCGTTCAGAAACAGCTCCACCTCACGGGCGTTGGAATATACGTCCACGTCAGCGGTTTTGCCCTCGCAGCCGTCCCAGGACCAGCTGTGCAGCGCATCGGTGGAGCGCCACTTGCCCCAAAACGCTTTTTCACCGGAATGGTTCACCGGGTGTATCGCCAGATAGGGCTTGTCATATTCCCCGTAGACCACCGCGCAGTATGCCCCCTGAGGTGTGAGCTCACCGCTCAGATCGATGTTGCAGCAGCCCGCGGCAATGGCCGGGAAGGGCTGGGTAAAGGCACCCTGCTTGCCATAGTGGACCATGCCCACGCCGCACTCGCCCAGATAGTCCCAGGCGGTCCAGAGGAAGTCACCGGTGACCCAGGGCATGGCCTTTACCGCCTGCCAGTTGTCATAGATGGCGGCCGGGAAGGTCTCGCTGCCCACCAGGACACGGTCCGGATAGTCCTTGTGCTGGGCCTCATAGAGGAAGGTACTGTAGTTGTAGCCCACAATGTCCAAGGGCTCCATGACGCCGTTGATCTTACGCATTTTCTTCTCATTGCCCACAAGTCTCGTGATTTTACCGATATTGGAGACCAGCACATTGGCCAGAGTGCTGCCGCTCAGACCGCTGGGCTTGCCCACTTCCCGGGGGTTGACGCTGTCCTTTCGGGCAGCTTCCGGCTCCTTGGCGTCGCCCATGATGACGGTCAGGGGATTGAGCGCGTTGGTCACAGCCCGGCTGGGATCCAGCTTCCGGCACAGGGCGGCCATCCGCTGCGAATTCTTCGCGGCCCGCTCCGCGTCCTTCAGATACACCTCGTTGCCGATGGAGTACATCACAACGCTGGGATGATTGTAGGAGACGCGGATCATGTCGCTCAGATCCCGCTCCCACTCCTGCTCAAAATACATGGCATAGTCGTAGGGAGACTTGAGGCCGAACCAGGTGTCAAAGCTCTCGTTCATCACGTACATGCCCAGCGTATCACAGGCGCGGAGCATAGCCTTGGAGGCGGGGTTGTGGGCGATGCGCACCGCGTTGAAGCCCGCCTCTTTCATGATCCGGACCCGGCGCAGACAGGCCTCGTCATACTCGGCCGCTCCGATAAAGCCGTTATCGTGGTGGACGCAGCCGCCCCGCAGTTTGACGGTCTCGCCGTTGACCTGAAAGCCTCTGGAAGAATCCCAGACGATCTGCCGGATACCGGTGGAAGCACTCGCACAGTCGATGACCTCTCCGTCCCGGATGATCTCCGCCGTGATCTCATAGAGCTCCGGCGTCTCAGCACTCCAGAGCCGTGCCTCGGGGATCTCCACCACGCAGTCCGCGCCGCTTCCCTCGGCAATGGTTTTGCCTTCCCTGCCGATACGGACACGGATCTCATCGTGTTCACCGAGCACCGCGTCGGTGCGTACCCGCAGCTTTGGCGGAGCGATCGACTCGGTGCAGACTTTCAGTCCATCCGGCTGAATATATGCCTCGCCGCCCGTGTGCAGCCAGACGTCGCGATAGATTCCGCTGCCGGAATACCAGCGGGAGTTTGCGCACTGAGAGTTGTCCGCCACTACCTTCACAGTGTTCCTGCCCACCTTCAGCTTTCCGGTCAGATCCACAAAGAAATCCGAATAGCCGTAAATGCGGCCGCCCAGCTTCTCCCCGTTGAGATACACGGAAGAATTCATGTAGATGCCCTCAAACTCCAGTACAGTCTTGTGGGCAAGCTCGTCTTCGGAGACGGTCAGCTCTTTTTCGTAGGTATACACGCCGCCGGGATAATAGCCGCTCTGACTGCCGTCCTTGAGGCCGGGGATGCGCGCTTCCGTCTGCATGGCATCATGGGGCAGCTGTACCTTGACAGGCTGGGGATGGATGTCGCTGGAGAAACTCCAATCGTTGTTCCAGAGAGTCTTTTTCATGGTCGGATCGTTCCTTTCTTTTTATTTCATCATCTCGCTGAAATAGGCGAGGAAATCTTCATTGGCCTCGATACTCTCCTCGTACTGGGGGAAGAGCACGTTGAACACATGGTCCAGCTTATGGGAGCGGCCCTTGTATTCCTTATACACATGCTCGATGCCGAGACGATCCAGAAGCTCATGGATCTTTTTGGTGTCCTCGTGGACCAGACCGTCTGTGGGGGTGGTGGAGAGAAATACCTTCGGATAGTCGGACAGCTGAAAGATATCCGGTGCGGAGACGTGGTGCAGATACTCCTCATTCCGGTAGATCCGGCTCTGAAATGCGACCCTGCTTGTGAGCTTCCAAAGGGCGCTGTTGGACTGTAAGATTGCCCGGACGTCCGCCACAGGGCAGGAGGCCGCCACACCCCGGATCCCCTTTGCGGCAGGGGTCACATTGTAATAGCGCTGTAGCTCCGCGCTGTTCTGCACCGCCGCCATCAGCAGGACCAGCAGACCGCCGGCACTGTCCCCGGAGAGAAAGAGCCGATCCGTGTCAAAAGCGTACTTCTCTGCATGTTGCTCGATCCAGTGCAGGGCCTCAAACAGCTCCTGTATCTCTTCCACAAAGCTGACCTCGGGCTGCAGGGTGTAGTTGACGTTGATGACTTTATAGCCCCGGGAGGCGTAGTACAGCCCGTGTCCTTCGTTGACGAGCTTGGCACCGGTCATGAATCCACCGCCATGCACCTCGAGAATGACAGGGAGCTTTTGCTCCATGGCGCCTTTGGGAGAATAGAGATCGCAGAGGTGATTTTCATTGCCGTCGTCCATGTAGTTCAGGTCACAGATTTTTCCACAGCCATAATCCGTACCAAGAATCTTCTGACGCTTTTTCGCATCGGCGATCTGTTTCCTCCTCATGAACTGAATAAACCAATTATATTTCATATATTTTCCCCCTGTTTAGTCTGTTTCCCCTTTACCATAACCTGTGTTTTTAGTATAATGCAGACATAGGCGCAGAGAAATTGCAAAAGACGAAATTTCCATATAATTCGTACCAAATTCCGACTTCCTGTGAAAGGGAGCATGTGCTCATGGCGGAACGAAAACACATTGTCATCGATCCCGATTATGCCGCGCTGGCCTCTTCCATCTCCCAGCTGCAGATTCAGAACCTGCAGAGCGACGTGCTGCAGTATCAAAGTATTTCGGCACCCTACGCCTTTGTGCTGGAGACTTTCGATCCGGCTCAGCAGACCGGCACGGTGGAGATCCTGGACGAGCAGCGGCATCAGATCCTCGCTTTGGGAAAGAAGGAGTACCGTCTGTTCCAGAAACGGCGGTCTCACAGCCATGCCTATCTGGAGCTGATGGTGGTGCTCTCCGGCTCGATCCGAAATCTTGTGGAGGGCGAGGCCTTCATCTATCAGCGCGGACAGGGCTGTCTGATGAATCCCCAGATCCACCATCAGGAAGAACCGATCACCCAGGCGGAGGTGCTGTTCGTTGCGCTGCGGCGGGAGTTTCTGGCGGAGCTTTTGCATGCATTGAAAGAGGAAAAAACGAGCCTGCGCGGCGCTACCCTCACAGCTTTTCTGCAGGAGGTCCTGGAGGAACAAAACGTCGGCAGCTTTCACAAGCGCTATCTGGACTTTTCCCCCTTTGGGAGCATCGACAGCGCCGTCTCTGGGCACAGCCTGCTGTGCGTCAGCGCGGTGGAGGCGCTGCGGAAGAAGCGGCCCGGCTGCGGCTTTCTGGCCCGCGCGGCGATCCTGGGCTTTCTGAACGATCTGGGGGACGCCTCACTGTATACGCTGCTGAGCACCGCTTCCGCCCTGAGCCATCAGGAGTTTCTGGCGGCGAAGATCGATTTGCTGATTCGGGCCTCTCATGGCGGCGTCCGGATTCGGGAGCTGGAAGAGCAGCTGGCCTACAACGGGGATTACCTCAACCGGCTTTACCGACAGCAGAAGGGCGTCAGCATATCCGAAAGCTGCCGACAAGTCAGAATACAGGACGCGGCATATCTGCTCCGACACACGACTTGGAGCATCGACAAAATCATGCAGGAACTGGGCGTCACCAGCCGGGGACACTTCTTCTCCCAGTTTCAGGAGATGGAGGACATGACGCCAAAAGAATATCGAAAAGCGCACATGGACAGCAAAAAAGGACTTTCGTGAGGAAAGTCCTTTTTGCATATTGTATCGCTTCTTACAGCCCCGCGAAGACCCGCATGGCCTTTTCGGCGTCGGCGCTCATGGCCTTCTCGGCGGCCAGAGCCAGGTCGTGGAAGAAGGTCACGTTCTCCCTTGCCAGCAGCTCCTTGACCGCCTGGGTGCCCGCCTTGGACATATAGCTGTAGTAGTTGATTTTCCGTAGGCCGTTGGCAATGCCGGTGCAGTAGTCCTCCGGGGAGACCCCGCTGCCGCCGTGCATGACCAGGGGCAGGCCGGTTTTCTCGGAGATCACCTTCACGCGGTCCAAATCCAGCACCGGCTTTGACTTGTAGATGCCGTGTGCCGTGCCGAAGCTGGGGGCCAGGGCGTCGATGCCGGTTTCCCTGCAGAAGACCAGGGCCTCGTCCGGATCGGTGTAGACCGGGCCGGTGGCGTTGGCCGCGCCGCCTTCGCGGGAGGCAAGCGCGCCAAGCTCCGCTTCCACGCCGCAGTTGTAGGCCTTCGCCATGGCGACAGCTTTCTTGGTGTTGGCCAGGTTTTCCTCGTAAGGAAGTGTGCTGCCGTCGTACATCACGCCGGTAAAGCCGATGTCCAGCGCCTGCTGCATGTAGCTGAGAGTCTCGCAGTGATCCAGATGGACGCAGACGGGGACTTTGGCGTTCTTCGCCGCCTGCACCATGACAGGGCCGATCTTGGTGAGGGGCGAGACCTCCTCGTGCAGCTCCGCGTGGGAAATGATCACGGGGACGTTCAGCTTTTCCGCCGCGGCGAGCACCGCGTTGACGCACTCCAGATTCGGGGTGTTGAACGCGCCGACCGCGCATTTCTTCTCCTCGGCCAGCTTCAGAATTTCAACCAGATTGACAAGCATGCTTCTTCTCCTCACATCAGTGGGCGGACTGCGTTGTAAACGCTCTTGTACCGCTCGTAAATTCTCATATACATCTCGTGCAGTTCCTCGCGGGGATAGTAGGTCTCCATCTCCTGCACCATATGTGCGGCCGCATCCCCCAGATCCCGGAACAGTCCCGCGGCAATGCCGGTCAGCATGGCCGAGCCCACGGTGCCCGCGTCCACGGTTTTCAGTGCCGTGATGGGGAGATCCAGCACGTCGGCCTTCATCTGCATCCAGAGCTTGCTTCTGGCCCCGCCGCCCGTGGCGTTGAGCTTCTCAAAATGAATGCCGGAACCGTTAAGCGCTTCGTAATTCAGGCGCATTTCATACGCCACGCCCTCCATGCAGGCGCGGTAAATGTCCGCGGCAGACGTGGCGGTGGTCAGACCCAGGATCGCGCCCTTGGAGCCGGTGTCCATGTAGGGCGTTGCCGCGCCTGCAAAGTGGGGCAGCACCAGCAATCCGGTAGGCGCGTCTTTGCCATAGGCCTTCTCCATGCTCTCGTTGGTTTCATTCTTGCCGAAGGTCTCCATGGCCCACTGGATCAGCGCCCCGCCGGTGTAGGAAAAGGCGTAGGCAACATATTTGCCCGGCACCACGTAGGGCACCACGGAGAAGAAGCCTTTGGCCATCACCGGGATCTCCGGGATGCTGTCGTAGATGGGGGTCAGGCACTCCACGGTGCCCGCGCCGTCCACCGCGACAGAGCCGTCAAAAGCGCCCGCGCCCACCGCAGCGGCCACCTGGTCATGGGAGACCGAGACGATGACACAGTCCTTATTGAGTCCCGTCCGCTGCGCAGCGGCCATGGTGATCGTCCCGGCACTCGTTCCGGTGGGGACCGGCTCGCTCATCAGCGAAACGTCGATCCCGGCGGCTTCAAACACTTCCGTACTCCATGTGAGATTGTGAATATCAAAGGTCATGGTGCGGGTGGCCAGGGAGTAGTCGATCTGGGCCTTGCGCGTCAAATGCCAGACCACGAAATCCTCGATCAGATGGATGCGCTTGGCGGCGGCGTAGACCTCCGGCTGGTGCTTTTTGATCCACATCATTTTGGAGATGGAGTACATCTCGTGAGGCGCCAGACCGGTGACCTGGGCGATATGGTCCGCGCCCAGCCTTTCCGTAAGCTCCGCGCATTCCTCTGCCCCTCTGGGGTCGGTGTAGAGCATGGCGTTATGCAGCGGCTCGCCCGCGCCGTTGGTCATGACGAACGTTTCACCGAAGCTGGTGACGCCGATTCCGCCAATGTCCGGGTACTGCGCGGCCATTTCTTCAATGACCGTGTAAACGCTCTCCATCATGGTGGAGATGTCGATCTCGTGTCCGCT
>JAEEGG010016492.1_pt1 | contig 15334 bp, 9 predicted proteins | sample 9134161 | NCBI WGS metagenome assembly JAEEGG01 (sample SAMN16246543, study PRJNA631951) | gut metagenome | biome: gut microbiome; feature: rumen; material: CR-attached | host: Bos | place: Iran: Karaj | collected 2018-10
TTGTCTATCATCAGTGCTCCCAGCACAGCCTTCTCCACATCTGGAGCCTGAGGCATCACATGGCCGTATGTAAAATCTGCGACTTTACCCATTGCTGGTCACTCTTGTTTGAATTTCTGAATGCTTCAGCTATCTCGTCTTTATCCCGTTCAGCAAGATACCGCTGTTTTAACTCTTCTCGGCATAATGACACGTTACCGTTCTTCTTGTTCTGAAACTCCGCAATTAGTTCTTTCGTTTCCATATTCCTGATTTTCTCCTCACGCTTGCCAATTTGGTCTTTGAACAAGATATTGAATATGGACTCTCTCAGTACAGTGGCCTCCTTTGTCCATTTATTCAAAGACAAAGCTGTCAATTCTTGCCGTGAGAGATTGGGTAGCATGTCTACACACTTCCGTAACTCCTCATCCGTCCATTTTGAATAATGGAACTTCCTCGCTTGCTGTAAAATGTACTCGTAATCTGTCATAACTCCAAAATTTAATTTGGTTGCAAAGTTAGGCTTTTACCTCTTTGCAACCAAACAATTTTGTACCACAAGGCTTGTGGAAATGTGATTTTATTCCCAGACCACTAAGTCACGAGGCAGGGCGATTTTCTTTTCCTCTCCACTCTTACCTATTATAATATATTGGTCTAAAAGCGATGCATCAACTATAGGCAAGAAGGCCGCCCTAATACGAGAACATTTCTCATTGATGGAGTTCAATAGCGGATTGGTCACATCTTCAATACTTCTAATCGCCCTTTCTGTTAAACCGAAAGGCTTTATCTTCTGATAGAGGTCAGCTAATTCCTTTCTGTAATCAGGCAAATATTTAAATGAAATACCCTCTGGATGATTCATATAAAGCAGATAGACAGCCTTGACAATAGGCTCCAACTTCACCTCTTTGTTATAATCTGAAAGCAAAAGTATATAGTCCTTTGTAATAGTCAGTTTGCTGAGTTTGATTTGATTCTTCAGTTTCTCCTCATGGAATCCCAAACGCTTGATAGTTTTATCGCAACGCTTTCCCTCATAGTATTTTTCCAATACTTCATTGAAGATATCATTGGGGGAAACGAGATCAAACAATGTCATACACGATTGAACTTTCAGCACATCTGGAAATCCGAGGATATTAAAGGCAGACGGATTGCTACAATCCAATAAGGCCCTTGTTATCTCCCTAAGGCGCTTACCCAATTCCGGATGTTCAAGATAAGCTTTGGCCTCATGCTTACTGCTGATGCCATAGAACTCAGAGTTATAACTATGCCCCAATCCTTTAATTTGTGGGAACACATACCATATCCAATGCCCACGCTTATGGCCTTCTTTGATCTCACTCAATGCTCCTGAATAAGTAGCCCATCCAGAATCCTGCGCCTTAATAAACCTATCCAAGTCATAATTGACTTCTCCACCACCAAGTGCATCCACAAAGCTCTTAGGCAGGCTGATATTCTTCAGATCCAATGCTGCCTTGAAATATTGGGCCATCTCTTCATCGTGATAGCCAGCAATACCACAACCCACACGTGTCACAAAGAAAAACAAGTCTTCATGCTCTTTGGCAAAGGCAATGAATCTATCCACAGCTGCTTTGACCTCTGCATCCTTACGGACATTCTTGCCGTAATCCACCGGGATAGCATAACTCTGACCCTGCAATCCCTCAGGCAGCCCCCATACTGCTCCAAACTTCTTACGGGCTGTTCCAGATGCACCACCAGTATGATAACCCAAGGCATTGCTACCGAAGACAAAGATCTGCCTGGGTAATAAAGCGTCAATATAGTCTGGTGTAAAACCTATGTATTCATTCCCTTCCATATCCTAAAATATTACAAGTGAATAATCATCATGTCCAATAAATCCCCATCTTTTCAAGCGTCCGATATGAGATTTTAACTGATTCTCATATTTGCAATTCTCCAATTTCTGCATCACATCCTTGGGAAAATCTCTTTTCCTTAGACGCATGGCAGCCTTGATGAAATTGCTGTTTTTTGTCTGGGCATTGATGGCCTCTTGCAATTCATCTTCGTATTGATCTTCATGAGTCACCTCATACATCATTAATATATAATGGGCCAATGTGTCACTGGCAGCGAAGACGACACAATCCTCTCGAACATCAAATCGCCCACACTTGAACCCCTCCTTATCCGTAGGATCTTTACAATTCACTAAGTAAGGAGGATTATTGAAGTCCACGATACGCCCAAATGAATGTTGCAATTCTCCAGTTTTCCGGTTATAACAAAAAGCCACACTGTCACCATAACTAATCCAATGTCCATCATTCCATACTGCCACTATCGTAGCAAATGAGCCTTCATCATAGAACTTATTCAGGAACATGCCCCCTTCTTTCTTCGCGACCTCTTCGTATTCATTATAAAATGGTTCCCAAATGCCATCTATCCAACTATCGAAAGCCGAGTAATCCGTGATAGGTTTATTTGGTAGATGATCCACCAGGTATTTGGACCATTTTTCCGCGAATACACCTCCACCACCTGCTCCATCAGAGACTGCTATTACTTTTTCCTTTGCAATGGCAGCATCCTCATTGATAATGCCCTCTTCAAATTTTGCTAATGATATGGCTCTCATTTATTCGGATTTATATTATTTGTTGGTGTACCAATATCCATCAATTGTATGAGTGTTGAGAGATCGGTATTTGTTGCCATTGCCACGTGTCTTCTATTCTCTGCATCACCTCGCAGATCTCCAATTGGTTGATTATATCGCGATGGTAGCAAGCTCGACATGTCATAAAGCCAATCGGAGTATTTGTCTTCATTAAGTTCTGTTTTGCTTACAGGAAGTAATATTTGCTCTTGGCTATCGGGCGTAACATGTATATTCCATACAAGTACATTACCATCATTAGTGAACAATGCTTTTAATTCATTCGCCAACTGAGTATTAATCTCACGAGGATTTGCTATACCATTAAATGCGCCATCAGTGATATTAATAATCGTTGGAGGGTAGCAATCTTGCTCGTGATGATCTTTCATCCACTTATCCAGCAAATCCTTTGCCAGACCAAATGCTTTATGGGCCCTTGTGTATTTGCCAGCGGCAACAGGTTCTACCCATTGTACTTTTTCTATCTCTTTCAGCTCAACACCCCTCCTGGTCTTCTTTTCTTCTTTTACAAATATTTTCTTAAAAGGATTGTTTTTAAGTTCCTCTGGTGTAACAAAATCACGACCGGCTAATGCTCCTTGCCATCCATAATTGGCATCATCACCATAACCAATAACCGCAATATCATAATATCGTCTGGTTTCTCCCATCTTAATGCACCTTAGAACTAATTCATTAATCTGGTTATTTACGATTCTTGCCACAGCGTCAGCGAGTGTAATAAATTCACCTTTATAGTTGAGTTTGCGACTCATAGAGATAGACTGATCTATCATAAAGATAAATGCGGTAGGTGTATTTCTTGTGATCTGGGCTGTGTATGGATTCCTGATTTGCAATTCCTTTGGTTTTGAAGGAATAGGAATACCAAAGTGGCCGATATTCTTAATATACTCTAACGGGATGAAATTCTTAACCAATATCTCCGCTTGATAATATGGCCATTCTTCCTCTGGCAGATCAAAATGCTTTCTGGCCTTTACGGATTGAAAGTGAATCTGTTTAAAATCTGAGATAGTATCACCAATGTTGGGCCTTATTTTGTGAATCGTTGCATTCATATTTGAATAGCACGAATCTTTCCAATATATCACCTCTGGATCAATTTCTAATATGACAGGATTAGATATCCTCCCATCCTTCATGGCCACATACATCATGGGATGTTGGGTCGTAAAACTGACTCTGACGTAATCTTCTAAATTCCTGCCACTATCCAATTGACGTGACAGATTTCCGCCTCCTGGTTTAGCAATCTTTATTCCCTTTCGCTCGCAATCCATCCACGAATACAAACCACCATTCTTAATGATGGACTCCAGATTATCGAAATCAGTAAAATGATATAGCTTCACTATTCTATGCTCATCGAGCACAGCCTTATAATCCTGCCAGTTACTTTTCTTTTCCATATCCTTTGCCCTTATTGATTAAACAGATCTAATTCTATAACGTCACCTTTTGGTATATTATTATGTGAAACAGCAACATCCTCATACGGATAGATTCCCTCTACGTATGCCTTGATTAGCGAAGCATGCGATAGAGGTTTTTTTGCATTCTCCACATCTGCATTCGTATCATAATCTAGCAGTATAATCGTCTTTGTTTTACTTGCTTCTCTCAGTCGATCTATGATATTAGCCACATTATTCTCTAGCACCCATTTATATGTAGGAATATATATTAGCTTGCGAGCTTCAATATAACCAAGCAGTTCTGTTCCATTCACACCTTTACGATGTCCTAATGGCTTGCCAAACCTTCTGACTGTTCGTTTGATATTCTTCATTGTATCATTCTTGAACATCTCAATATCTACATCACAACCCTCAAACACTTTTAGTCCTTGCCAGATGGCTTCCACACAAGTAGCAGTATATTCCTCACTAAATGGTACTGGTATACCACCATGCGGATAAAATGGACTCAGTTTTTTTAAGTCATTAGGCGATCCGCTTGTCACATCTGCCAATATCGCATTTGGATATTTCTTCATTATTGTTGCTGGCTTCTTTCGTTTAGACTCTATTATAATCATACGTAATCAACTTTTGAAAATGGAATAAAGAATATTAGAACATATAAAATAGTATTAATTACAAACTCTTTCACTCCCAAATTATATGGGGGTATTGAAAGTGTAAATGTGGAATTTAAGAATTCGGTAAAGCCTGCAAAGGCAAATGGTATTGTAATCATAGGGAGAAATACCTTCGTAAAAACCAAAAATGAATATACTCTTTCTGTTTTATGGGAATACACAGCATATTTATCTTTTAATATTGGCTTTATTAGAAATGTACTTCCTAATGATAATGCAGCAATGATTACGTTTGTATAGATTAAGTCTAGATGCAGGAGAAAGAAACAATATAATGTATATAAGAGCCCCAATACAACAATTATATTAACATAGATAAGATTGCGCAAGCGAGAATCTTGGAAATCCTTTGAACAATTATAATTGTACTCATCTTCACTCAATTTATCTATAAACTTTTCTTTCCTATCTTGATATCTTTTGTTTTTAAAATCATATTTTAATGTATCATAATCGTAAACATCTTCCATTGCCATTGACAAAGAAATTTGATTGCTAATAAGAAATATAAACCAAATAGCAACAGTAATATACCATGGTTCATCATACGCTGGTATATGAAGCCAACCAACATTGTTGTTTATTAAATCTTTTGTCAAATCTGACATGAACAACACTGGCATAAATAATCCTAAGCTGCCTAAGCAACCAAAACCCATATAGCGATCATCGCCAATATTAAGGTGAGACTTCTTGTCAGGCCTAAATGATGCTATCGTGAAGAGCAATAGACATAACGCAACGCTTGAAATAAGCATGATTATTGAGACGCTCAACAAAGTCAGTTGAGTGTATGAAATAAGTATAAATGGTGTGACAAATGCCAAGACACAAAATGCAGAGGCAAAATTAACTAAAAACTTCTCTAATTTCGCGTTTGGCCCTTCATATCGATAGTTATGAGGATCCTCATCTTTAGATAATCTGTCTTTGAACAAATAGTTTATTTCTTCTTTGGAAAAGATAATCGAGCGCAATTGCTGCTTAAGACAAAGAATGAATGTACTTAATTTGTAATCCCATGAAAAGCATTTGTCAATTCTTTTAAAAAGATAACTTTTATCTAAATCTGTATAGTCCTCTTTTTTCAAAAAAAATATTCTTCCATAAAAACGATTTCTATCCCATGTCTTTGATATAGATTCATATTTATAAATCAACGAGATCATAATTGAAACTAACGAGAAATTATCTATATTGTTTTCGTATTTAAAAGATGTCTGGCATGGATTGCAGAAATCTTCATCTTTCATTTCATTAGTAGATGCAGGCATCTCTTCATCCCTAAAGACCACATTATCATAATCTATAAGCAATAAGTTATTGTCTTTTGTTGTAATAATGTTCTTAGGAGAAATATCGCCATGAGAGAAACTCTGTTCTAACAACCAAGACGACATGGTTTTATAGTTGTGAATTAATTTCCCAAAGTCATCTTTTGCTTTTTCAGATTCAGGAATGTAATTATCCAATGTAACTCCATCTATCCAGTCCATTATAACTACGGGGAAATAAATGCCCTCTTCATCTATGAGGTCGTTAACATAAATATTTATTTCATTGTACACAATATCAAATTTAAGAAGATAAGGGGACTCTACCAAATTCAGTTTAGTTTTCACCAGCTCTAATCTGTTATAGATGCCATACTTTACATCAGTGTAACATTTTGTAGCATAATATTTCCCTGTTAACTCATCTTGAACCTTGAATACAACCGAATTAGCCCCCCTTACATAAGTAACTCGATTGTTTTCTGTTATTATCTTAAAGTGCTCTAATGTTCTAAAATAAAAAGCAAAATTAGAGATCGCATTTATATACTCTTCTGCACTAGGAAGATCTCTGTCTTTATTCAAGGTATAAACTACGTCACTAGATAATATTCTTCTAATGCTATTTACGACGAATAAAGAGATTGGTTCACCTTTACATAACTTATAAAATATATCTGTTATTTTTCTTATTTTCCCATTTGATGGAAATGAATTGATAATATAATTAAAGAGTTTGCTTTGCTGCAAATACAAATAGTCATTTGTAGAAAAGAGCAACCTGTCTTCCGCCCCATAACGTACTAATATATCACTATCGTTGGCAATGAGTGATAATGATAGAAATATGGAAACTAAAGAGAACAGATCAATATTTTCATCAAATTCTTCCGCTTTATTATGAGGATTTTGGAAATCTGGGCTTCCCAATTCCCTTCTTGTCTCTCCTTTCATAGAAGGAACAAACATGCCATCATAATCAACCAAGACTAAAGAACCATTTTGTTTTACTAAAATGTTGTCTGGTTTAAGATCGCCATGAGCAAAAGGCTGTGACAACAACCAAATTGATAACTTTTTAAAATTGTGTGAAAGCTGCCTTAGCAAACTTGCTTCACTAATATTTTGACGAATATAATTGTTCAATGGCATCCCATCAACCCAATCCATTAGCAGCACGGGGAACTCTGTTTCTGTTGTCTGGTCAGTATCTACAAACAATTCCTTCTCCAAATATCGGATAGAAACCAGATAAGGTGACGAGAGATCTTTTAATTCCTTTGTTATCTCACGATAAGCCTCGGCCCGCCCTTCCTGTTCTTTAGTGAAGCACTTCACAGCATAGAGTTTTCCACTTTGTCCGTCTTTCATCTTAAAGACCACAGCAAAGTTCCCGCTTGTCATCACAGGCAAGCCATCATCACCCAATACTGGCCTCAGATAACTCAGTTCCTCGAAGTTATCCTCTGCCGACTTAATGGCCTCTATATATTCTGATACTAATGGGTAGTTCATATTAAATACCTTCTATAATATTTTGGAACATAGGTAACTGTTGCATGTAAGAATCTCTAGCAGAATATGGTACTCTTATTTTGGTTAGACTTGTGCAGCCTAAGAATGCCCTATTCCCAATACTTGTCACGCTATCAAGGATGGTGATGCTGGTCAGACCACTGCAATCAGAGAATGCGTTACTTCCGATACTTGTCATGCTAGCAGGAATAGTGATGCTGGTCAGACCTCTGCAATCATAGAATGCATAACTCCCAATTGTTGTCACGCCATCAGGAATGGTGATGTTGGTCAGATGAAAGCAACCACGGAATGCTTCATCCCCGATACTTGTCACGCTACCAGGGATGGTGATGCTGGTCAGACGAAAGCAACCACGGAATGCTTCATTCCCGATGCTTGTCACGCCATCAGGGATGGTGATGCAAGTCAGATTACTGCACTCAGAGAATGCTTCATCCCCGATACTTGTCACGCTATCAGGAATGGTGATGCAGGTCAGACCACTGCAATCATTGAATGCATAACTCCCGATGCTTGTCACGCTATCAGGGATGGTGATGCTGGTCAGACCACGGCATCCGCAGAATGCATAATTCCCAATTGTTGTCACGCCATCAGGAATGGTGATGGATGTCAGATTACTGCAGTTTTGGAATGCCGCATTCCCGATGCTTGTCACGCTATTAGGGATGGTGATGCTGGTCAGACCACGGCAACCAGAGAATGCCCCATCTCCGATTCTTGTCACGCTATCAGAAATGGTGATACTAGTTAGACCACTGCAATCATAGAATGCATAACTTCCGATGCTTGTCATACTATCAGGAATGGTGATGCTGGTCAGACCACGGCAACTAGAGAATGCCTCATTCCCAATGCTTGTCACGCTATCAGGAATGGTGATGCAGGTCAGACCACTGCAATCATCGAATGCATAACTCCCGATGCTTGTCACGCTATCAGGGATGGTGATGCTGGTCAGACCACGGCAACCAGAGAATGCCCTATTCCCAATGCTTGTCACGTTATCGGGAATTACGGAATTCTTGCAACCGACAGCCAAAGCGTTACTACAAGTCTCAATTATTGCGTTACAATTATTTCTCGAATCGTAAATAGCATTATTAGTGTTAACAATTATTTCTGTCAAATCATTGCAGCCATCGAATGCCCCATTCCCAATACTTGTCACGCTATCAGGAATGGTGATGCTGATCAGACCATGGCAATCAGAGAATGCCCTATCTCCGATGCTTATCACGCTATCAGGAATGGTGATGCTGGTCAGACTAAAGCAATAAGAGAATGCATGATTCCCGATACTTGTCACGCCATCAGGGATAGTGATGCAAGTCAGACCAATGCAGCTCTGGAAAGCCCCATTCCCGATGCTTGTCACGCTATCTGGTAGAGAAACACCATGTAACCCTTTTCTACATAACGAGTAGTCACACACGATTATTACACCATTTCTTACTTTATAATCTATACCATAAAGGGGCCTCGTTGCTTTCAGTAAGCGCTTTTTATCTGCACTATACATCACTCCATATTCATCTGTCCATGCATTTACCAAATCTTCGTCCGTCACTTTTGTGGAAAGATTCTCTTCTACAAATTGTGGCTTCTCTGGCCTGGAAAGATTGAAAAGCCGGAAAGAGACTTGGGATAGATTATTCTGCGAGAGAGCTAGGATAAATAGTGAATAGAGCGATGCCAGCTCTGCATCTTGCAGTTGTGGTCTTAATGCCTCTAAAGTTTTGTTTTCAGAGAGATTGTGATAATCCTGCTCTGAGAACAGCAAACGATATGAGGCTCCGTATTCTTCCAAAAGCGAGGGTTGGAGGGAAATGGCTTTAAGAGAAAGTAATATTGACACCAATGAAAAATCATCAATATGTTTATTGAAATCATTTTCCGTCCTAATCGGATGACGGAAATCGGGAGAACCAAGTTCGCGAGCCTTTTGGCCTTTCATGGCTGGCACATACATCCCATCGTAATCGACAAGAACAAGTGTTCCATCTTCTCTAACTAAGATGTTGTCTGGTTTCAGGTCTCCATGAGCAAAGGGCTGAGGAATAAGCCACTGAGCCAACTGGCTGAAACGGTATGCCAGCATCTCAAGGGCATACTTGTCATCAAGGTTCTCACGCAGATATTTGTCGAGTGTTTTGCCTTCCAACCAGTCCATCAGCAGTACAGGAAACTCTGTTTCTGTAGTCTGATCAGTATCTACGAACAGTTCTTTATCCAAGTAGCGGACAGATGTAAGATAAGGTGACGAGACATCTTTTAATTCCTTTGTTATCTCACGATATGCCTCAGCGCGCCCTTCCTGTTCCTTCGTAAAACACTTCACGGCATAGAACTTTTCACTTTGCTCATCCTTCATCTTAAAGACCACTGCAAAGTTTCCACTTGTCATCACAGGCAAGCCATCATCACCCAATACTGGCCTTATTAGATAACTCAGTTCCTCGAAGTTATCCTCTGCCGACTTAATGGCCTCTATATATTCTGATATTAGTGGATAGTTCATGATTTACTTATTCTAATATTTGTACTTCGTTATATAAATCCTTCAAAAAGTCCAAAGATAAGTCTATAATCGGTTCAAACATAAAGTTGTTTAAATGTATGTTTTCGGAAGTCATCATCAAGACTTTCTTTATTACTTCATGTTGCTGACAATTCAAAGGATATTCTTTCCTATATTTATCAAACAATAATCGTGTCTGATTCCGATTAATATCCAAGTCTAATTTTATTCTTTCATTCAATTCATTTGTCATAAAGATCTCAGCTTTCATTCTAATTGCCATCGATAGAATTAATTTATTCTCTATAGCGATTACATCATCAGAATTGAAAGCATTTTCTGCTTCATAAAACAAAATATCAATATACTTACCAACATCACATTTACACACTTTATTTGTCAGATGAAAAGTCGCAGACATTATCTTCGTTAGCGCTTCTAATGTTAATAATTTTGTATTTGTATTGTAATGAAGATAATCCGTTAATGTAATATATTCATACGAATTTTCTCCTTTTGTATATTCAACAATATTACGAGCAAATGGTATCAATGCTATTAAACATTTGGGAGTATCTATATTTTTTATCAACACGTTTTTTATTATGTCTCTTACATATTTCCCTTTTTGAAGTATGATACGACCTTCTTTATTTCTATTTGCTATATAAATATTTAATACATCAAGTCTGGAATGAATTGTTCTGTAAAAATCAAAATTATGGGTTAGAATAATCAAAATTAGATTCTTGCATTCCTTTAATTCTGCAAGATATTCTACAATTGCATATTTATTTCTATAATCAAACGATTCTGCTATGTCATCTATAACGATAATTTGTTTTTCCTTACTGTTTTTCCGTTTTTCTATTTCAAACAGATTAACTAACAAATAATAAGCTCTCTTTTCACCTGTACTTATGAAATTAAGAAAATGATCTTTGCCTTTGTACTCTTTGGGGCCAGTAGAATCTATATGAGTATATTTTATGTATGGTGTTTCCTTATTGAGTATGGTTTCTGCTCTATTCACCAATCTTAATTCGTAAGGGACATGAAATCGAGAATTGAATTTACATATCACTTGATTCCATAATTGAGTATCTTCCTTTACCTTATTGATTATACCAACCAGCTCTTTTCTTCTCTCGTTATAAAGAACGGAGAAATTTGAAAACAGGTTCATTTCATTAGAAACAAATGCGAGTATGAGGTCTCGTCTTAACAACTCCAAATCCCCAATTCTCTCACTTACATATTGATTGGAATCAACTATCTCACAAAGTCTATTCCAACGTGTCTTGCCGTTAACATTGACTTTCTTTCTCTTAGTTAAATCAACTAATGCTTCATGATAATTTTTTAAATATTTAACTGAGACTTCATGTTCGTCGAATATTTCGTCATAATAAAAATTATCAAAAATACAATCTGATGCATAATAGTTTTTTGCATGTATTATTGCATCATTAACGGAATCGTATTTGCAAAGAATACCATCATGATTGAACACTTTTAGTATTTCTTCATAAAATACTCTCGTCTTATATTTGATTAACTTATTGAATTCTTGATTAATCTGACTCAACAAATTATCTATTGGTTTTAATAACTCATAAAACTGAAATACTTCATTGGGAGAAGAGTTGAAAGATAATATATTATCTTCTTCTAAATGATAAATGCCATTAGGCTCAATTTGATTATCTTCTGTTTTGTACACATAAATCTGATTATGTGTAAGATTATTCCCATCCAATTTGAAAGAATAAGACGATTCTTTTGTGTTATCTATTAAATCTGCAGCATTATGGTTATTCTCAAGACATAAAAAGGTTCTTGCCAAAGATGTTTTCATTGTGCCATTTGGTGCATATATCATTGTGACATTGTCTATTGACAAGTCAAAGGATTCATCAAATGCTCCTATTCCAAAACAATTTTTAATTGACAATTCTAATTCCATACAATTACTCTATATCCCAATCCAACTCATGATCATTTATATCAAAGTATACTCTGCAAAGGAAGTCTATTGCATCATTAATTGAAGTAAAAGAATCACTATCACTAATAAAACGTGACCTATAATTTTTTGTCACATAACAAATTCCTGAGAAATCATGACTAATAGAAAAACGATCTGAGGGTCTAAATACATCAAACACTAATCCTCCTAAGAATTCTTTTAGTTTTGATAAATTTATACCAATTCCCTCTCCCGCCAAACCATAATATTTTGTACAAACGATATCTTTAAGTTTCTCTTTCAGTTGTAAAGAGGTAATTAAATTGGAATCACTGGTTTTTACAATAAAATAGTCCTTGTCATAAATACAATTCGGATTTTCAATTTCTATTTGCTTTTCATCCTTATTTAATGAAAAGAAAAGCGAATTGTTGTTGTCCAAAATCTTCTTAAAATAGACATCTGTTTCCTTGGGGCAAACTATAATATCTACTTCATTCTTCTCCCAAGCCAAAGAAACATAAGGTTCATATGGATTAACTAATGAACCTGGCATTGTCTTTCCTATGTGAAAGGCTTTCTCTCCAATAGTATCAATTCTGGATAAGAAAGTTAAAGTTATCAAATTGACGCATTGACCAAAAACATAATTGCCTATCTTTTTTACAGATAATGGAATTGTGAGATTTTCTATATGACCACATCCAACGAAGGCATAGTCTTTTATCTCTTCCAAACCATTTGGAAGATATATTGTTTTTAACTTGTTAAATCGAATATGTTGCCCCCATTCGTCTATTCCTGTGTTATCATCAAAAGCTGCCTCTTCAATAATCTTACATTTTTCATCAACACGATACTCTTCTCGATCTAACCAATATGGGAAGCGATACAGAATAGATTTATCTGAGGAATAAACGACTCCATCATCGACAATCAAATCCCCCTCGAAAATATTATTTCTTGTTTCAACTATATCTGGATATTTCTCTCCTGGAGGCCCATATGTATTATAATCCACATGTATATACTTTTTTGTCCCCTTTGGAATACTAATATATTTGCCTGTAAAAGCTAGATCGTCAAAATCGTATTGAATGTGTTTTAGACAAATAACCCATAAATAACTTGCAGTAGAGAAGCATCCTTTCACAATGTGTTTAACTTGTTCAGGAACTTCATAATATGTATCTTTTCTGTCTTCTGGATAATAATATAGAATCCTCTGATCATAGGAAAATAGTGTGTTATTATCAACTACAAACATAGAACTGTCACAGCTAATAGATGATAGTTTTGTCCCTACAAAAACAGACCTTCCAATATATTTCAAAGACTTTGGCAAATAGATTGTTGTCAGATTCTCACAAAACATGAATGCTTCGTCACATATAACTTCTGTACCCTCACAGACACTATAAGAAGAAGGGAATTCTACTTCTTCTTTAAGTATATCACGCCAACATAACAAAACCTTTTTATCTGGAGTGTATTCTACTCCAAATTCATCTATAAATATATTAGGTATAGAATAATACCTATCTTGGTATTTAGATGTTATTTCTGGGCAATAACCCGAATTCAATGTGGCCATTATGGGATATCGGGCCTTTACACTATTCAAAATATAATGTAGGAAAGCAATTGTAAGTTTCTTAATCTCTATATCATTAAACGACATTATTTGTTTAAACACGGTACTTCCATCAATATTTCGATAATCTTTCTCTGAAAATAATAATTGATTTGAGGTACAATACTTTTCTATCAATGCCTCATTCAAAGAGATAGCTTTCAGAGAAAGCATTATTGATACAAATGAAAAATCATCAATATGTTCATTAAAATTATTTTCTGTTCGTTGTGGATGACGGAAATCCGGTGATCCAAGTTCGCGAGCCTTTTGGCCTTTCATGGCAGGTACAAACATTCCATCGTAATCAACAAGAACGAGTGTGCCATCATCACGAACTAAGATATTGTCTGGTTTCAGATCGCCATGGGCAAAGGGCTGAGGAATGAGCCACTGAGCCAATTGCCTAAAACGATAGGCCAACATTTCGAGAGCATACTTGTCATCAAGGTTTTCTCGCAGATATTTATCGAGCGTCTTGCCTTCCACCCAGTCCATCAGTAGCACAGGAAATTCTGTTTCAGTAGTCTGGTCTGTATCGACAAACAACTCTTTATCCAAATAACGAAAAGAAGTAAGGTATGGTACAAATATTTTTTCCAGTTCTTTTGCAATCTCACGATAAGCCTCAGCCCGTCCTATCTGCTCTTTTGTGAAGCATTTTACAGCATAGAACTTCCCATTCTGCTCATTTTTCATCTTAAAGACAACTGAAAAACCTCCTGCACTCATAACAGGTAATCCATCATCACCCAATACCGGCCTAAGATAACTCAGTTCCTCAAAGTTATCTTCTGCCGACTTGATGGCCTCTATGTATTCCGAAATCAGTGGATAGTTCATAAGCCTTTATTCATTGGATGGTGCAAATATACAACTTTTTTCTGATATAATTAGTTTTTTCATTAAAAAATAGTTTTCACAAGGCTTGTGATGGCTTTTGTTTTCCTTCTGTGGCCAATCTTACCCTGATGACGGGTCTGATTACCTGGAGTAGGGCGTAGAACTGTTCAAACTCCTTGTCCATAGATTTGCCTTCGTTTTTACCGTGTTTCTCGAAGATCTCCGCAACGACTCTTGACAAGACGTAAGGCAATGTATTAAACAATTTTTTTTGATTTTGCTAATTATCATTGTTTGTCCTTTTGAGGACGTAATTGATCCCAATACGGCTGCAAATGAGTTTGAATAAGAGTACCAACATCAGTAAAGGATAATTGCTTGCTGTACTTGATTCGTTTTAGGAATCCTTTCCAATACAGTGAGCGATTATTATCAGTGAAGAAGTCCTCGCTGAATAGTGGGTGATGATCTTTATAATCAGTACCACGATTGGCAAATGTTGCCCAATAATCGCTCTTGAAAATAGCGTGAGATAAGCAACTGCGAACTGTATTTCTCTGCCCGAGAGATATTAAGCAGACGCTCCTTTACTGACCTTCCGTAGTTTTTGATCGTTTTTGCCATACTGCTATATCATGTATTTTACGAGTTCATCCATACGCTTACCCAACCGCATGGCATTGGCGTAGGCATAAAGACGAGTGATGTCGCGGTCTTTTCGTGAGAGATAATTGCGAAGAATCTCTGAACTGACATCTATTCCAATCCTGTTGCGGTACTTGACAGCATCGCAAACGG
>JAEEGG010016493.1_pt1 | contig 15334 bp, 20 predicted proteins | sample 9134161 | NCBI WGS metagenome assembly JAEEGG01 (sample SAMN16246543, study PRJNA631951) | gut metagenome | biome: gut microbiome; feature: rumen; material: CR-attached | host: Bos | place: Iran: Karaj | collected 2018-10
TTTGAGTAGGTCTTAAACCAACAATTTCAACTTCATCATTAAGCTTTAAGATACCTCTTTCAACACGTCCTGTAACAACAGTTCCACGTCCTGAAATAGTAAATACGTCTTCAATACTCATTAAGAATGGTTTTTGGTCATCTCTTACTGGAGCTTCGATATATGAATCAACAGCAGCCATTAAATCACGAATTGATTGAGCAGCTTTTTCATCACCTTCTAATGCTTTAAGAGCACTACCACGAATGATAGGACAATCTGGATCAAATCCATATTCTCCTAATAATTCTCTAATTTCCATTTCTACTAAGTCTAATAATTCTGGATCATCAACTTGATCACATTTGTTCATGTATACAACGATCTTAGGTACACCAACTTGACGAGATAATAAAATATGTTCTCTAGTTTGTGGCATAGGACCATCAGCAGCAGAAACAACAAGGATAGCACCATCCATTTGAGCAGCACCAGTAATCATGTTTTTAACATAATCGGCATGTCCTGGACAGTCTACGTGAGCATAGTGACGTTTTTCAGTTTCATACTCAACGTGAGCAGTATTAATAGTAATACCTCTTTCCCTTTCTTCTGGAGCTTTGTCGATATCAGCATAATCAACAAATTGACCAAAATATTTAGTGATCGCAGCAGTTAATGTAGTTTTACCATGGTCTACGTGTCCAATAGTACCTATATTAACGTGTTCCTTAGAACGATCGAATTTTTCTCTTGCCATAATAATATTCCTCCTTTTCTTATTACTATTATATTTTATCTAATGCTTGAAAAATTTTCAAGTATTATTCTTAATTAATGCTGTTTTTCTTAATTATTTCTTCAGCAATATTTTTTGGAACTTCTTCATAGTGATCTAATGTCATTGTGAAGTTTCCACGACCTTGTGAATTAGAACGTAATGTAGTAGCGTAACCAAACATTTCTGCTAAAGGTACCATTGCATTAATTGATAATGCATTACCACGAGATTCATTACCCATTGGTTTACCTCTTCTACTTGTTAAGTCACCCATAACATTACCCATATATTCTTCAGGTACTACTACTTCAACTCTCATAATAGGTTCAAGTAATACTGGTTTACATTTTTTAGCAGCTTCCTTTAATGCCATTGATGCAGCAATTTTGAAAGCCATTTCTGATGAGTCAACATCATGGTAAGAACCATCAAATAATGTTGCTTTAACATCTACTACTGGATATCCAGCAATCATTCCACCCATCATAGCTTCTTGTAAACCTTTATCAGTTACTGGTATATATTCACGAGGCACAACACCACCAACGATTGCATCAACAAATTCATATCCCTTTTCAGGATTTGGTTCAAATTTAACCCAAACATGTCCGTATTGTCCACGACCACCTGATTGTTTAATATATTTACCTTCACAATCAGCAGTTGCAGTAATAGTTTCACGATATGCAACTTGAGGACGACCAACATTACAATCAACATTGAATTCTCTTCTCATTCTTTCAACTTGAACTTCTAAGTGTAATTCACCCATACCAGAAATAAGAGTTTGTCCTGTTTCATGGTCTGTCTTATATTTAAATGTTGGATCTTCTTCTGCAAGTTTTTGTAAGGCAATTGCCATTTTATCTTGGTCTGCTTTACTCTTCGGTTCAATTGCTTCATCAATAACTGGTAATGGGAATTCCATACCCTTCATAACAACTGGACTCTTTTCATCACATAATGTATCAGCAGTTGTTGTATCTTTTAAACCTACTGCTGCTGCTATTTCACCGCAATATACTTCAGTAATTTCTTTACGATTATTAGCATGCATTTGTAATATACGACCAATTCTTTCTTTTTCTCCCTTAGTACTATTTAGTACATAAGAACCACTTGTTAAATGTCCTGAATAAACACGGAAGAATGCTAAACGACCAACATAAGGGTCTGTCATAATTTTGAATGCCATAGCAGTGAATGGTTCATCATCACTTGGTTTTCTAAATACATCTTCACCTGTTTTAGGGTTATAACATTCGATTGATGCTACATCTGTAGGTGCAGGGAAATAATCTATAACTGCATCTAATGCTAATTTAACACCAATATTGAAGTGGGCTGTTCCGCACATAACTGGGAAGAATTTTGCTGAAAGAACACCTTTTCTGATAGCACTCTTAATTTCATCAATTGTTAATTCTTCTCCCATTAAATATTTTTCCATTAATGCATCATCAAATTCAACTGCTTTTTCAATTAATTCTAATCTCTTAGTTTCAGCAAGTTCCTTTAAATCTGCAGGAATTTCAATTTCAACTGGTTCTTCTTTTTGATCTCTATCGTATTGATAAGCTTTCATTGTAACTAAATCAATAATTCCATTAAAATTATTTTCTGCTCCAATTGGCCATTGAATAGGGGCAAAGTTTACTCCTAATCTATCTTTAATAGTTTTAATAGTATAATTAAAATCTACTCCTACTTTATCCATTTTGTTTGCAAAAAACATTCTTGGAACATGATATTCATCAGCTTGTCTCCAAACAGTTTCTGTTTGAGGTTCAACACCAGCTTGAGCATCCAATAGTGCAATAGCACCATCTAATACTTTTAAACTTCTTTGTACTTCTACAGTAAAGTCTACGTGTCCTGGGGTATCAATGATATTTAAACGATATCCTTTCCAGTGTGCAGTAGTTGCAGCACTAGTAATAGTAATACCTCTTTCTTTTTCTTGATCCATCCAGTCCATTTGAGATTCACCATCATGTGTTTCTCCAATTTTATGAGTAATTCCTGTATGGAATAAAACTCTTTCTGTAAATGTTGTTTTACCAGCATCTATGTGTGCCATGATACCGATATTTCTAATTTTATCTATAGTAACATCTCTAGCCATAGTATACTACCATCTATAATGAGCAAATGCTTTATTTGCTTCAGCCATTTTATGTGTATCTTCGCGTTTTTTAACAGCTCCACCTACACCATTACTAGCATCAATTATTTCATTAGCTAGGTTAATAGCCATTCCCTTTCCATTTCTTAATTTTGCATAATTTACTAACCAACGAAGTGCTAAAGTTTGTGATCTTTCATCATTAACTTCAACTGGAACTTGATAGTTAGATCCACCAACACGACGAGATTTAACTTCTAGTGCTGGACTTATATTTTTTAATGCTTCTGCATAAACATCGATTGCTTTCTTACCAGTTTGTTTTTCCACAATCTCAAATGCTTCATACAAAATCTTTTGAGCTGTACCTTTTTTACCATCTACCATAATAGTATTTACAAGTTTTGTAACAACTTTTGAATTATATATAGGATCTGGTAATACATCTCTTTTAACTGCTCTTCTTTTACGCATTTTATTTCCTCCTTCTCTTTTTCTTTTAATGTTTATTGTTAAGCTTTTTTAGCACCGTATTTACTACGACCTTGTTTACGATTTTCAACTCCGTGAGTATCTAATGTACCACGAACGATATGATAACGTACACCAATTAAGTCTTTAACACGGCCACCACGTACAAGTACAACGCTATGTTCTTGTAGGTTATGTCCCTCTCCTGGGATATATGCATCGATTTCTTTACCATTAGAAAGTCTAACACGAGCATATTTACGTAATGCTGAGTTTGGCTTCTTAGGTGTTTTTGTTCCTACACGAGTACATACTCCTCTTTTTTGTGGACTCTTTGCATCAGTTTGTTTTCTTTCCAATGTATTGAATCCTACATTAAGAACAGGGCTCTTACTTTTTTTAGTTTTCTTTTGACGATTTTTCTTTACTAATTGATTTATTGTTGGCATTTTCTTACTCCTTTCCATGAACACGAATCCAAGTGTATCATTATTTATCTTAAAATTAAGTCCTACATAGGTAGAACCTAACTAAAATGCGCTATTAATATATCATTTTATTATATGCTTTGTCAACATTTTTTATTAAGTTTTTATAAAAAAAGCAATGCACTAAGCACTGCTAATTATTATAGTCAATTGTTTTATAATTTTTACATACTATATATGCTTTATATTGATTAACGAGATCAACTTTTGCTACTACTACATGACCAGTACATGGATATCCGTCACTATCTTTTAAAGAATCAATATAACCCAATACTTCTAATGTATCAGAATATACTACAAAATTTCCATCTACTGATATACTATTATCTAATATATACTTTTTAGCAGCACTTGCTAAATTAGTTTCTAAATCCATATATTGTTTGTTTCTCATTGATGCTCCAAAAGAACCATATAATTGAGAAATAAAATAAACTGCTACTAAAAGTGCTATTAATAATCCACCACTTAATAACAACATCTCGGTTGTACTCCATCCATTTTTATTAAGTTTCATAAACCCTCCTGTTATTTTCTGGGCACCTTATCTCTTACAACAATAAATATATGTCCAAACTCTCTTCCCTTTAAGCTAGTTCTATTATATGTTATTGATTTATAACCTAAGCCATAATCAACTGTAACGCTACCATCATCATAAAATATTTTATCTTCTTTTAAAACTACTAACATAGGCTTTTCTTCTTTATAACGTGTATATTCAATTATTATTAACCCAATCCATAGTATTATTATAATCGCTAAAAGTATTCTATAAATAATTTCTAATGCCCTTTTCACTAATATCACCAACTTAATTATATATGAGGACATTAAAAAAAGCAATAATCTTATTGCTTTTTAGTACTATGCTAATTCTACTTCAGCACCAGCTTCAGTTAATTGTTTAGCAATTTCATCAGCTTCTTCAGCAGGAATATTTTCTTTAATATTTCCACCATTATCAGCTAAACCTTTTGCTTCAACTAATCCTAAGCCTGTAACTTCTTTAATGATTTTGATAACTGCAATCTTATTTCCGCCAGCAGATTTTAAAACTACTGTTTTTGTAGATGGACCTTCTTCAGCAGCACCTTGAACAGGAGCAGCAGCAACTGCAACTGCAGATGGATCAACACCAAATTCTTCTTTCATTGCATCAACTAATTCTTTTACTTCAAGAATTGTCATTTCTTTTAATGCACTTATAAAATCTTCTTTTGTTAATTTTGCCATTCTAATCTTCCTTTCCTTCTAACTTTTCGGCATAAAGATTTAAACTTATTGATAAATCTTTTACATATTGAATCATGCCACCAGCAAGCATTGTTAATAGTCCTTCACGACTTGGAATATTTGCATATTTTTTGATTGTATCAAGACTAGCAACATCACCACTGATTATTCCAACACGAATATTTAACTTTTCATGATCTTTTGCAAATTCAGAAATAATCTTAATTGGTTCTAATAAATTTTCTCCAAAAAGGATAGCATTAGGACCGTCAAGAAATTCATCCATGTTAATTTTAAGTTCATCTAAAGCTCTTTTAAGTAAAGTATTCTTATAGATTCTAACAGATGAATTAACTTCATTAAGTTTATTACGAAGTTCGCTCATTTCAGCAACTGTTAAACCTTGATATTGGAACAAAATAACAGATTCGCTATTTTTGATGTTATCAATAATTTCACTTACGATAGCTTTCTTTTCATTAAGAATCTTTTCGCTTGCCATGTTTCCTCCTTATATATTAAGAAAAGCTTCCGACTTAGGAAGCTTATAAAAACATTTTAATAAGTTTCCCTCGGTAGGATATTAAGGTAATACCACCTACTGTCTTCGGTCTTTCTTTTCTTCAAGTATTATATACTACAACTATTTATTTGTCAATTATTAAAGTTCAAATGAATTTCTATCAACTTTAATTCCAGGACCCATAGTTGTAGAAATTGTAATTTTATCTATAAATACACCTTTAACTGCTTGAGGCTTAACTTTATTTATAGAGTTAATTACATATTCTAAATTTTCAAGTAAATCTTTTTCTTTAAAAGATACTTTACCAATTATTGTATGGATGTTTCCAAAAGAATCAGTCTTGTATGTTACCATACCACTCTTTAAATCTTTTACAACATCTGCAACTTTAGTAGTAACTGTTCCAGTCTTAGGGTTAGGCATTAATCCTTTAGGTCCTAAGATATTACCAATTTTACCAACTTCTGGCATCATGTCTGGTGTTGCAACTACTACATCATAATCAAACCAGTTTTCTGATTTAATTTTATCAAGCATATCTTTATCACCAACGAAGTCTGCTCCAGCTTTTTTAGCTTCTTCAGCAAATGCTCCTTTAGCAATAACTAATACTTTTTTACTTTTACCAGTACCATTAGGCATTACTAATGATCCACGTAATTGTTGATCAGTCTTTTTAGCATCAATATTTAATTTAATAGCTAATTCAACAGTACTATCAAATTTAGTAGTTGATGTTTCTTTAACTAATTTTGTTGCTTCTTCTTTTGTATAAAGTTTGTTTTCTACATTTTTAGAAACTTCCACATATTTTTTACCATGCTTTCTCAAATTCTTTCCTCCTAACTGTGGTTAATTAGCGGATTTTTTAATAAATCAATTATATTAATTTTCTTCTTTTTGTTCTTCTTCAGTTGTTTCTTCTTCTTTTTCGTTCATTGCTTCAACTTCAGTAACATCTGCAGTTTGATTTTCAGCTTCCATTGCTTCAAGTTCAGCTTCTCTCTTTGCAGCTTCTCTTTCTTCAGCTTCAGCTTCAGCAGCTTGTTCAGCAAGTTCTTGGTCATTACGTCCTTTAACAGCAATTCCCATATTTCTTGCAGTACCTTCAATAATATTCATAGCTTGTTCAACATCGTATGCATTTAAATCAGGTAATTTAGTTTCAGCAATATTTCTTAAATCTGCTTCTGTGATTGTTGCTACAACTTGGTTAGCACCTTTAGCACTTCCCTTTTGTATTTTTGCAACTTTCTTTAATAAAAATCCTGCAGGTGGAGTTTTTAGAACAAAGTCAAATGTTCTATCTTCATAAACAGAAATTTCACAAGGGATTACATCTCCCATTTTATCACGAGTTGCATCATTAAATTTTGTACAGAATTCTTGTAAATTGATTCCTGCTGGTCCTAAAACTGTTCCAACTGGTGGAGCAGGTGTAGCTTTTCCAGCTTGAATTTCAAGTTTAATTCTCTTTACGACTTCTTTTGCCACGAAAACACCTCCTAATAATATTTTCCGCGTTAGTGGTATTGGGCAAATCCGCATTCCCTCCCACTAAACTTACAATATAAAATTGCAATGTAAATAATACCATACATTATAAGAATATGCAACAAATATTTACATCTATTATATATTATTATGGAAATAGTATTGGAAAAATAACTAATACTATGTTATTATATTATTGTTAGAATAGAGGTCATGTATAAATGGCAAGAAAAAAGTTTTTCTATAATCGTGTTTATAATGCTAAAAGAAATATTATAACTTTTGTTGTTGTTGGATTATGTGTAATAGGAATTATAGTATGTTTCTTAGTAGTATCAAACTATAAAAATAGACAAAATAATCCCCAAGAAGTTAATGTATTAAATCTTAAACAAGAAGTTATGGTTGAAGTAAATGAAAATCTTGAAAAAGATGCTTTCTTCTATGATTCAAATGATATTGATTATTCATTAGTAAATATTGAATATCCAAGTAATTATAGTACAAATGCGCCAGGAAGATTCACTGTTACAATTAAATATAATGGAGAATCTGCTACATCAAACGTAATTGTTGTTGATACAACAAAACCTAATCTTGAAGTGAAAGATGTTACAATAACTGAAGGCGAATCTTATAGTGTTAATAATTTTGTATCTAATTGTACGGATAACAGTAATAATAATTGTATAATTTCATTCTATAAAGATGCTCTTGACGAAGATGGTAACACAATTAATTTTGCGGGTTATAGAGCACATGGAACATATGCTATTAGAGTGTCCGCTAAAGATGAAAGTGGTAATGAAATAGTAAAAAATGCTTTACTTGTTATTAAGAGTAAAACTGATAATACTCCGACAACACCAGTAACTCCTATAAAAGCAGATTGTAAGTATGGAAATAATGAATATGATACATCTAAATATATCTTAGCGGTTTCAATTTCAGCTAATAATTGTGCAATAAGTCTTGATTTATATAAAGATTCAATGATAACTTCAACAATAAATAAAATAATGGAAACGGAAACACTGAGAATTAAAAAAGATACTGATGCCCTTAAATTAAATGGAAGATTTACTTTAAATAGACAAATCGCCGCTATATTTAATAACGATGGTACAGGACTTGTTGGTTATGAACTATCTATGAATGTTAATATAACAAGTAATGGGGAAACAAAGAATATTGTATCTTATAAAATAAATACTGAAGGTAAAAGAGTATTTAGCAGTAATCCTTATAATTTGTCGGAATAAAAAAAGATTCAATCAAATGAATCTTTTTATTTTTTACTTAATATTACTAATCCAACAAATCCACCGATTAATACCACAAATATGCTTACAACTATTACTGTATCATACTTACCTGTTTCTGTCTTTTTTGTTGTTTCTGTATCACCATTTACTAAACTAACTGCATTAGCAAAATCTTTTACTTTACTTGTATCTAATTTATTATCTTTTATTATTTTTGCTACTGTATTCTTATAGTCTTTATTTTTATATTCTGATAATGCATATTCAATTATATCTGATCCATCAGATCCAAAACCACTTCTTACATATTTATCGCCAATTATAATAAGCGGAATTCCACCCTTTAGTTCTTCTCCATTATTATCTGTTTTAAAGTATTCACTAACAGTTTGCATTATAGTGGCATTTTCAACTATAGATTGTGCTTTATTATCACTTCCTACCGTACTAACTAAATAAGTAGTTATTTCAAAATAATCTTCATAATCTTGATATTTATCTTGAAAATAATTAATAAAATCATGACAGTGAGAACACCAACTAGCATAGAACAAATGAATTGTTACCTTTTCGTGATCTGTCTTATCAGGTACACTACCTACCCTTTCTGCATTAACCATTGATAATGGTGTTAATATTAACATAGTAATAATTAATAAACTTACAACAAACTTTTTCATTCTTCCTCCTAAAAAAGATTATAACAAAAACAGTCTTGTTTTAAAAGACTGTTTTAATAATTACTTAATTATTTTCTTTTTTTATCATCACGTGTTGCTACATATGCTAAACCAGCAATTCCACCAACTAATACTACTGCAATAGCAATTATTACTGGTGTATTATTAGTTTTTGTAAATACTTCTATTTCACCACGTTCTATTTGACCAACGATGTCTTTATCCCCTGCATTATATGCTTCATTAATATAGTTTTCTAAATCAGTACTATAAGTTGCTGCTGCATAAACATCGCTAATTACTACAAATGGAGTTCCCTCATATGATGCATTGGAAAATCCTAATCTTTTAAAATATGTTGCAACAGCATATCCTAAATCATAGTCTTTACCATGTTCCCAATCAACGTGATCGATATAAAGTTCTTTAGTTATTATTTCAAACTTTTTATTATAAGAACTTAAACTTGTTAAGTATTCCATTTCTTTTTCACAATAAGGACATCCGCCAGCTTCAAAAACATACACCTTTACAAACTTACTTTTATCTACTACTTCTTCTTTAGTAGTTTCAGTAGTTGTAGTGGTTTTCTTCTTAGTTGAAGATTTTTTAGCATCTACTGGTTGAACAGTCATAAATACTGCTAAAACACATACTAATGCAAATAATAATACTTTTTTCATTTTTTACCTCCCTATAAATACTATATCAAAAAAAATAACTATTTTAAAGTTATTTTTTTTCTAAAGTCTTATATATCTTAACTATTCTATAGATTATCTCTTTATCATCTATATCTATTTTATTAGTAGAAATAAGAGTAGCAAGTCCATTAGCATATAACCATAAATGCATAAATAAGTCTTTGGCACTATCAAATGTATATCCTTGTTTATTAACCAAATTAATAATAGCTCCCTGATTCCATTTTTCATTTAAAACATCATCAACTGTTTTCCACTTTAAATTGTTTGATAGAAATAAACTAATAAATAGATTCTTATAATATTTAGCAAATTCAACATAGGCAACACACAAAGTAACTAATGCCTTTTTATTATCAACCCTACTAGTAATAAATTCATCATATTCTCGGTATATTTCTTTATAGATATCATCTTTTATTTCATCCATATTCTCATATATTCTATATAAAGGTTTAGTCGATATTTTTAATTCCTTAGCTAAATCTCTAGCATTAAGAGAATCCCAACCTTTTTTGTTAATTAATTGAACTGCCGCTTTAACTATTTCTTCTTTACTTAATTTACAACTTGCTGGCATATTTAAACCCTCCTATTCCATATTGGTAACTTATGTTACTATTATACATTATATTTTTGCAATTATCAATAAAAAAACATAAACTTTTGTTTATGTTAATAATTAGTTGCTTTTCTTTCAAAGAAACTTTCTGGATGTTTACATACTGGACACACAGCTGGAGCCTTTTTCCCAATAACAACGTGTCCACAGTTTCTACAAACCCAAATAGTGTCTCCATCACTTGAGAATACTAATCCTTCTTCAATATTCTTAATTAGCTTTCTATATCTTTCCTCATGCTCTCTTTCGATTTTGCCAACACTTTCAAATAAGAATGCTAATTCATTAAAGCCTTCTTCTTTTGCAGTTTTAGCAAATTCAGCATACATATCTGTCCATTCATAATTTTCACCATCTGCCGCAGCATTAAGATTATCTAAAGTACTTGGTACTTCTCCGCCATTTAATGCTTTAAACCATAACTTAGCATGTTCCTTCTCATTATTTGCTGTTTCTTCAAATATTGCAGCGATTTGTTCATATCCTTCTTTTCTAGCCTTACTTGCAAAATAAGTATATTTATTTCTTGCTTGACTTTCTCCCGCAAATGCAGCCATCAAATTTTTTTCTGTTTTACTTCCCTTAAGTTCCATAATACACATCCTTCCATAAAAATTATAATAAAATAAAAATAAAAAGTCAAAATTACTTTTGACTCTTGCTAAATTCCTTCTTTTTAGGACTACCACTATATGCTAAATCAATTGCTTTTTTAACATTTTTAAATATCATAACACATGCTGGAATAATTATTATTAATAACCATCCACCTCTAGTAGCTAGAAATGCCTGTAACTTACCAAGTCCTGGAATAACTGCTTTAGTTACACCTATTAAATTTTCTTTTCTAACACAAGATTGATCTTCTCCAGTATTATAATCTCCTCTAGTAAGTAAACATATTTCTTTATTATCTAATTCCTTTAAACCTACCACTCTATGAGTAACAATCATACCACTATTTACTTGCCAAGTTGATACAAAAGTAACTACATCGCCAATTTTAACATCATTAATATCATCAACTTTAGCATTTACTATTACATCATATACATTTAATGTTGGCATCATACTTCCACTAGCAATAGTATATATTGAAAACTTTGGTTCAAATTTATCCCCTTTAACAGCATATAATCTTACAGAAATAAAATAATATAGTAAAAGAATACCAATTATTGATAATATGGTAAATAAAGTCCAACTAAGTACTTCTTTAAAATATTTTCCTAACCATTTAGCATTAATATTCATACAACTCTTTCCTATTCTCATATATATTATAATAGATATTTAATATTTAGACAATTATAAATTATTTTATTTCAACATATTCAATATAGAAATTAGCCTTAAATTTATTATTTATACTTAAAATGGGCTTTTTGAATATAGTCTCACTTCTCCAATAAATTGTATCTTTATCTATTCCATTTAATTCAATAACATTATTGCTACTTACTTTTAAAGTGTTAATAATACCTGCAATATCATAATTATTACCTAATACTGACTTTAATTCCTCATCTTCTATTCTAATAACATTATTTATATATGTCCATTCATCTTTATCATAAGAATAAGAAAATTTAACTAATACATCACTTGTTACTGTTGAATAATTATTTCTATTAAAATCATTTTCTAAAATACTGTATTTAACATTATACATTACCTTACTATTTTCTTCTCCACTAACTCTTATCTTACTAATTCTTACTACTTTATATTTATCTTCTTTAAAAGTTTCATTATTTATTACTTCATCTATTCTACTATCATTAATTATTTCTACATTTCTTTTATAACTTTTAATTTCAATAACACTATTATTCTTATTTTTATATTCATTATATATAAGAATACAAGTAGATATTAGTATTCCAAGTAAAATAATAGCAACACAAAAAATATATTTACTAAATATATTTTCTTTTTCTCCCGCTACTAATTTAATAGTAAAATCTTCTTTATCATCATATTTTTTTATTTTATTAATTGTTCCGTTACTATTATTGTCTATCATAGAACTATCTCCCTTATTATCAAAATAAGTATATCATATGTTCTATATCTTATCAATTAATTATTATCATCATCAAGTGGTTTAAATAATTCTGATATATCAATCTTTAATACTCTAGAGAATCTGTATATTGTTCCCAAACTAAATGTTTGATGATATTTCTTGCTCTCAATATTAGTTATAAATCCAGGACTATAATTACATAGTTCTGCAAATTGTTCTTGAGTTAAATTGTGTTTCTTTCTTTGTTTCTTTATATTTGCAGATACTAAATAATATACATAATTTTCATCATCTTTATTAACCATTAATTATTCATCCTTCTTAATTATATTTTCTCATTTATTCTTCAAATAATACTTCACTTGTTCGATGAGGTTTTGTTATAATTAAGAAGGAGATATAATATGAATTATAATAAAGCAATAAATATAATAAATAATTGTATATACTATATAATTGAATATGGGTATAGTTATAACACTAAAGATATATTTAATAATTATAATGATAATGATCTAGAATATTTATTAAATTATTATTTATTATCAATAAAAAAGCGCAAAAAATACAATACTAAATTAGTAAATAGTATAAATAAGCACTTTATTAATATAAATATATCTAAAATAAGTAATGAAATAGATATTATATTAGAAAGATTATTAAGCAAGGATAAAAGACACATCAATATTACACATTTAAAAGAATATACTATTAATAGTACAATACATAGTAGATATATGGATGATATTATGATCAGTCTAATTATTAAATTAGCTATTATTAATTATCTTAATTTAGAATTGAAAATATAAATATTATTTGTTATAATCAATTTACATGGAGCCGTAGCCAAGTGGCTAAGGCGTGGGTCTGCAACACCCTGATCGCCGGTTCAAATCCGGCCGGCTCCTCCATAGTAAACAAAAAGAAATGATTTATATCATTTCTTTTTATTTAATAAATTACCAATAATATCTGTAACATCTACATTACTAGACTTAGAACTACTAGTGCTTTTTTTGCTTTTTCTTTTTGTAGAATTTGCTTTAGTAGTTGCCTTTCTTTTATTAGATGAACTATTTAGTAAGACTCCAGCAATTGCTTCAATAGTATCTCTATTTTCACTAATTACTTTTCCAATCTTCTTAAAATCGATGTTACTTTTCTTTTTAGGCTTATTTGAAGTTGCTTTCTTTTCTTCTTTTACTTCAATAATTTGTCTTGCCACTTTTATTCAGCCTCGTCTTCTGTATGATCATCCTTAAGTTCAGGAATACATCTTCTACAAGGCTCAGTTAAATTCTTTTCATAAGCGGCTTTTACAGTACCCATGAAAACATCATCGCTGTTCTTTAGTGCTGGGCAATCTTTATCAACATGATATTTTTTACTATGTTTTGCCCAATAGACAACGGCTTCACCATCTGCATTAGTGTCAAATTTTTCTGTTGCTAAAACTTCTTTTTCTGCTCTATCCAATTGTTCAATAGAAACAGGATTAAAATCATAACTTGAAATACCTGCAATTAACATTAAAACTATTGCTACTATAGATACTATAGTCTTATTTTTCTTATCCATTTCTTTATCTGTTAAAACAAGAATAATAATAGGTAAGAAGGCAATTACTGAAATGATTGTTCCCAAGTTATTTTGAACCCAAAATTTAAATGCATTCTTTTCACTAGCAGGATCTATATGATTTGCTTTCTTCCAGAATTGTGAACCAACTATTACTGCAATTGCATCAAGTACTAACGCAATAATTATAAATGCTACTTCACTTAAACTTGGTATCCAGTTAATAACTCCTTTAAGTCTTAAAATTGCAACTACTTCAAAGAATATACCAACTAACCATAATAGTACAGCGATTACTCTTTTAGCTTTTGCTCCTTCCTTTGGAGTTGCTTTAACTTCAACAAGTCTTCCTTTTGAATCTACTCCTATTTTTTTGCTGTCTTTTTCTTTCTCCTCAACAGCAACAAAATTACGATTTGCTTTTGCCATATACTTCGTTCCTTTCTTTTTTTAATATAGCACAAATAGTATAAAAATGCTACATTTTTATATATAAAAAAGTACTATTATATAGTACTTTCTAAACTTGAAACATCTTCAACTTTTACTTCACTTGTATTAGTAGAATTTCCCATACTATCTTTTGAATCCCAAATTGTTGATACATCACAACTTGATGATTGTGGAGCAGGATTAGGTTTATCTACCTTACATATCATTGGTATTTTAAATGCTGAACCAAATGCTACACATGTTCCTGGTTGTAATACTTTCATTTTCTCTATTACATCTTGACTTATATTAGGAAGCATTTCACTAATATATGTTATATCTTTTGGATGGGTCATCTTAAATATTAAGAAGTTAGAACATTGAGCAATAACAGTATCGGACATATCTACAGGTCTTTGACTAATAATATCCAATATTACGCCATATTTTCTTCCTTCTTTTGCTATTCTATCAAATATATTATATCCAAGTAAGAATACATCGTTATCATTTTGAACATATCTATGTGCTTCTTCTAAGAATAAATGGAATGGTACAGTAGCTCTATTAGTATTTGATTTAGCAAATTCAAATATAATATGAGCAAATATTTTAACTATTGATTTAGCATGAGTATCGTCTATACCATCTAAACTAATATTAATAATTTGTGCTTTCTTATTATCAGTACTTAATAATTCAGTAATATAATCCTCTCTTTTAATATATCTACTTCCATCAAATACATTATAAATATCACTATTAATAATACTATTTAATCTTACTTTTAGTATTTGAGCATCATTATGTAATAATTCGTTTTGATTAAATCCATCACTTATTAAGGTAAATTCTAAAGCATTAGCAAATTCCTTTAAGCCAAAGAATGATTCTTCTAATTCTTTTAAGTAATCC
>JAEEGG010016495.1_pt1 | contig 15332 bp, 18 predicted proteins | sample 9134161 | NCBI WGS metagenome assembly JAEEGG01 (sample SAMN16246543, study PRJNA631951) | gut metagenome | biome: gut microbiome; feature: rumen; material: CR-attached | host: Bos | place: Iran: Karaj | collected 2018-10
GTTTACTTTTTATAATCATTTTGTTATAATACTACTCGAGTAAAAGTTACTCTCTACCCATTTTATTGGGTCGATAGTCCAAAGGGAGGTGTAAGAATGAAAAAATATGAAATTTCGTTCATCGTAAGACCTGACTTAGAAAAGGAAGCTGTAGACAAGATTGTTAAAGGTTTCGAAGAAGTATTAGTTAATAATGGAGCTAATATTTTAAGTTCAAAAGAAATAGGTCAAAGAGAATTAGCATATTCTATTAAAGGTCATATTACTGGATATTACTATTTAATTAATATTGAATCAGAAAATTCAGCAATTGATGAATTTAATCGTATCGCAACTATTGATGAAAATATTTTAAGACATATTATAATTAAATTATAATAGGAAAGGTAATATATGAATAGAGTAGAATTAATTGGAAGAATAACAAGAGATCCAGAATTAAGATATACAAATAATAATATTGCTACATGTAGATTTACATTAGCTGTTAATAGACCATTTCAAAGTCAAAGTGGTGAACAAGGAACTGATTTTATTAATATAGTAGTATGGAATAAGCAAGCTGAAAATGTTAAAAAATACATGACTAAAGGAAGTTTAGTAGCTGTTACTGGAAGAATTCAAACAGGAAGTTATGAAAAAGATGGAAGAACTATTTATACTACAGATGTAGTAGCAGATAATGTTCAATTCCTAGAAACTAAAGCACAAAGTGCTGGAAGAGATAATGTTTCAATTTCTGATTTTGAATCAACTGATAATAGTACTACCGGCAGTGATATGTCAGATGAAGTATTTGCTAATTTTGGTGACTCTATAGAAATAAGCGATGATGATATCGCATTTTAATGAAAAAGGAGGAATAATAAATGGCAGAATTTAAACCAAGAAGAAGAAAAAAAGTATGTGCTATGTGTGAAGGACATGCTATTAATTATAAAAATGCTGAAGATTTAAAGAAGTATATAAATGAAAAAGGTAAAATTTTACCAAGAAGAGTAACTGGTACATGTGCTAAACATCAAAGAGAAGTAGCTAAAGAAATTAAAAGAGCACGTATGATTGCACTTTTACCTTTCACAAAATAATGTTCTATTTAGAACATTTTTTTATTTACTTAGGTATAACTAAAATGAATAATTGATATGACATTTATTCAATTTTTTTATTTCATTTTCTAACTTATAATTAAATTAAAGACAAGGAGGAGAAAATGGATATAAATACTATAAAAGAACTAAGTGATAAAGAATTAGTTAAATTAGCTAAAAAGTATATTGATAGAATGATTATATATCCTACTAAAGAGAATAAAGAGGTATATGATCTTATACTAAAAGAAATCAAAGAAAGAAATATAATAACTATTAAAGAAGGTGGATTTAATGGTAAATAATAATGTGATAGAAGTAGTAGCTGCTGTTATAAAGAAAGATGGAACTATTTTATCTACTCAAAGAGGATATGGAGAATTTAAAGGAAAATGGGAATTTCCTGGAGGAAAAATAAAAGAAAATGAATCTAAAGAAGAAGCTTTAATAAGAGAAATAAAAGAAGAAACAAAAGCTGATATTAAGATTATAGATTTTATTAATACTGTGGAATATGATTATCCTACTTTTCATCTTATAATGCATACTTATTTATGTGAATTATCTTCTGACATTCATTTTGTATATCATGATAGAAATTCATTAGAACATGAAAATATGGTTTGGCTTGATATAAAAGAAATAGATAAATTAGATTGGTTACCAGCAGACTTATTAGTAATAGAAAAATTAAAGACTTTAAAATTATAAATAAATACCTATATAGGTATTTTTTTAATTATTAAATTATTGTATAATATATAATGAGAAAGAAGGTGTGCATATGAAGGTTATTTTCTTAAAAGATGTAAAAGGGCAAGGCAAAAAAGATGACATTAAAGAAGTAAAAGATGGATATGCAGAAAATTTCTTAATTAAGAATGGGTATGCTATTAAATATAGTAATAGAAGTAAAGAAATTCTTGATAATCAAATAGAAGATAGAAATGAAAAAGAAAAAGAACTAATTAAAGAATGTGAAAAAATTAAAAAGAAATTAGAAAGTAAGACTTATACTTTTAAAGTTAAATCTGGTAAAGAAGGAAAAGTATTTGGATCAGTTTCTTCAAAACAAATTAGTGATGAATTAAATAAACAAGGTTTTAAAATAGATAAGAAAAAGATTTTAATTGATGATGCTTTAACTACACTAGGTCATCATAATATTAAAATTGAATTACATAAAAAAGTAATTGCTGAAATAAAAATAATTATGGAGGATTAAAATGGAAAGAAGAGAAGTACCATACAGCTTAGAAGCTGAACAATCAGTACTTGGATCTGCTTTTTTATCAAAAGATGCTTTAACTAAAATCTGTGATGATTTAAATGAAGATGATTTCTATTTAGATTCTCATAGAATTATTTATTCTGTATTAAAGGATCTTCATGATGAAGGCATTCCAGTAGATATTACTATAGTTACTGATAGATTAGAAAGTTCTGGTGAATTAACTAAAGTTGGTAATATTGATTACTTAGTAGAAATAGCTAACTTTGTTCCATCAGCATCTAATATAGAATATTATATAAACATAGTTCATGATAAATCAGTACTTAGAAAATTAATTGAGGTATCAAATGAAATAAGTACAGAATCTTATACATTTGATGGACCTATTAATAATGCACTTGATAGTGCTGAAGCTAAAATATTTAATATAGTTAATAAAAGAAAAACAGCTGAATTTAGAAATATTCAAGATGTAGTATATAAAGCACAAAGTGACTTAGAAAAATTAAGTGAAAATAATAATGAAATATCAGGTTTAGCTACTGGATTTTATGATTTAGATAAAATAACAAGTGGTTTTCATGAAAATGAGTTAATTATTATAGCAGCTCGTCCTGGTATGGGTAAAACTGCATTTGCACTTAATATAGCTACTAATGTTGCAAGGAATACTAAAAAGAATGTTGCAATATTCAACTTCGAAATGAGTGCTGAACAATTAGTAAACAGAATGCTTTCTTCACTTGGTCAAATTAATTCTACTAAGTTTAGAAATGGTAACTTTGATAATGAAGATTGGAAAAAACTTGGAGAAGGTGTAAGTATATTAGCAGATACTAATATTAAAATAGATGATACTGCTGGATCTACTATTTCTGATATAAGAAGTAAATGTAGAAGACTTGCTAGTTCTAAAGAAGGACTTGCCCTAGTAGTAATCGATTACCTACAGTTAATTAATGGATCTAATAAATCAAATATTAATAATAGACAGCAAGAAGTATCGGATATTTCTAGAGGTCTTAAAATGATGGCTATGGAATTACATGTTCCAGTTATTGCATTAGCACAACTTTCTCGTGCTGTTGAAGGAAGACCTGATAAGAGACCACTTATGAGTGATTTAAGAGAATCTGGTTCTATAGAACAAGATGCTGATATGGTAGGTTTCTTATATAGAGATGATTATTATAATAAAGAAACAATGAATAAAGATGTTAGTATTTCTGAATTCATTATTGGTAAAAATCGTAATGGTCCTACTAAAACAATAGAATTTCTATTTAAAGGTCCAACTGTTACATTTGCTAATTACCAAGGCGAAAGTGAGAATAAAGAGGAGTTTTCTAAATGAGTAAAACAAAAACAATAATAGTTGTTATTGTTTCAATTATAGTATCTTTGTTAATAGTAGGTTTTCTATCATATAAACATATTATTTTAAATGACAGAAAAGTTAGTGAAGTATATGATGTTTACTTAGATGGTGAATTAATTGGAACAATAAGATCTAAATCAAAACTTGAAAAGTATATCGATAAAGAACAATCAGATTTAAAGAAACAATATGGTGTTAAAAGGGTTTATATGCCTAATGGTATAGATATACAAAAAGTAATGAGATATGATAGTAAATTAGTATCTGAAAAGAATATATATAAACTTATTAAAACTAAAAAGAGTTTCTCTATTAAGGGTTATGTAGTAACTATATCTCCTAAAAAGAGTGAAGAAGAGGCAAAAGAAGAAACACCTCATGAAGATTTAGCTCTAGATGAAACTGGTCAAATTCAAAATGAAGATATAATTATTCATATATTAAAAGAAAAAGATTTTGATGAAGCAGTCAAGAATGTATTATATGTATTTGAAAATAAAGATAATATTGGTAAATATGTTAATAATAAACAGGATAAAATTGTTACCACAGGATCTATTATAGATAATGTATATCTAGATCAAGATGTAACTATTAAAGAAGCATTTATTTCTACTGATGAATTAATATTTACTGATGTAAATGCATTAACTAAATATTTATTATTTGGTGATTTAAATTCAAGTGAAGATTATACTGTTAAATTAGGTGATACTATTGAATCAATAGCCTATGATCATAAGTTAAATGTTGATGAATTTTTAATAGTTAATCCTGAATTTACTAGTAAGAATAATCTTCTTACAATAGGACAAACGGTTAACGTTGCTTTAATATCTCCAATAGTAAAAATAGTTGTTGAAAAAACTGAAGTATCTGATGAAGATAAGATGTATGAAACAATCAATAAAGAAGATAATACTATGTATGTTGGTAAAACTAAAGTAGAAACTGAAGGTGAAAATGGTATTCAAAGAATAACAGCTAAAGTTCAATATGTTAATGGTGCTGAACAACCAGCATATATTATTAACAGTACTGTTATTAAAGAACCAGTTAATAAAGTAGTATTAGTAGGTACTAAATCTAATAATTACTATACTGGTGGAGTTCCTGCAGTTACAACTGGTATTTGGGGATGGCCAACAATATCACCTTATAAGATTACATCACCGTTTGGTTATCGTTGGGGTCGTTTCCATCAAGGTATAGATATATCTGGTACTGGATTTGGTTCTCCAATATATGCTATAGGTGAAGGTACTGTTCTTGAAACTAATTCAAGTTGTCCAGACCAAGGTTACTATGGAAGTTCTTGTGGATCTGGTTATGGTAACTATGTATGGATAAAACACAATGAAAATGTATATGTTGTATATTCACATATAGCAGGTAAAGTATTAGTTAGTCCTGGTCAAACAGTTTCTAAAGGACAACAAGTAGGTTATATGGCTAATTCTGGATCATCAACTGGTACTCACTTACACTTTGGTACATATTATGGTGGTACTCAATATGGAAGGTATGGTGGAGGTAAAGCATTTAATCCACTAGAGTTATATAAATAATGAAAATATGTGTATTATCATCTGGATCTAAAGGTAATTCATCTATTATATTTAATGATAAAACTAAAATATTAATAGATGATGGTCTTAATCTTCCATATATAGAGGATTCTTTAAATGATATTAATATCAATATAAAGGATTTAGATGGAATACTAATTACACATGAACATGATGATCATATTAAGGGATTAAAAAAATTAATCTCAAAATATGATCCTCTTTTATATGTAGATAGTAAATTATATGAAGTATTAAGAAAATCCCTTGGAGATTTTAGATATAAATTATATGATGATGATTTTCTAATTAATGATATTAAAATAAAACCTATTAAATTAAGTCATGATTCTATAATATGTAATGGATATATATTTAAAGAAAATAGAAAAGAATTAGTATATATAACAGATACAGGTTATATAAATAGAAAACATTTAGAAATCATTGAAAATAAAGATATGTATGTAATAGAGAGTAACCATGATGTAGAAATGTTAGAAAATGGTCCATATCCATATTTTCTAAAACAAAGAGTAATATCTGATAGAGGACATTTATCTAATGATCAAACAAGTAAATATTTAAAAAGAGTAATAGGGTCTAAAACAAAGAATATTATATTTATACATTTAAGTGAAAACAATAATATTCCTGAAAAAGTAATAGAAACATTTTATAAATATAGTGAATATAATAAAAATATAATTATTTCATATCAAAATAAACCTACAGAGGTGATAGAAGTATGATAAAAATAATATGTGTAGGTAAAATAAAAGAAAAATACCTAGAAGATGCAATCATAGAATATAAGAAAAGAATCGGCAAATACTGTAAATTAGAAATAATAGAGGTTAAGGATGAGAACTATGATGAATCTAAGACTTTATTAAAAGAAAGAGATAGTATTTTAAAGTATGTCTCAGATAAAGATTATATTATTACTATGGAAATAGATGGTAATGAAATATCATCTACTTCTTTTGCAGATAAATTAGATAGTGTTCAATCTACTAATAGCAATATTACTTTTGTAATTGGTGGATCTTATGGGCTTCATCCAGATATAAAAGAATTAAGTAATTATAAACTATCATTTTCTAAGATGACTTTTCCTCATCAATTATTTAGAGTAATTCTTTTAGAACAAATCTATAGAGCATTTAAAATAAATAATAATGAAACATATCATAAGTAGGTGATTATATGTTTAATAATGATTGGGATAATATATTAAGTGATGAAATAAAAAAAGATTATTTCACAAATATTATTAATACTGTGGATAATCTATATAAAGAAAAAGAAATATATCCTAAAAGAGAAGATATCTTTAATGCGTTTAGGATACCTTATAGTGATGTAAAGGTAGTTATTCTTGGACAAGATCCATATCATGGAGAAGGAGAAGCTCATGGATATGCATTTTCTTGTTTAAAGACACCAATACCACCATCTTTAAAGAATATATATAAAGAATTATACAGTGATCTTGGTATAGAAAAAGATTTTTTAAATGGAGATTTAACTTCATGGGCTAATCAAGGAGTAATGCTTTTAAATGCAGGTTTAACTGTGGAAAAAGATAAACCAAATTCACATAAAGATTTAGGATGGAATAGATTTACTGATGAAGTAATAAGAAAACTAAATGAAAGAGAAGACCCGGTAGTATTTATACTATGGGGAAATTTCGCTAGAGAAAAAGCAAAGTATATTACTAATCCAAATCATTTAGTAATAGAGTCTGCTCATCCATCTCCTTTTTCTGCTAGAAATGGATTTTTTGGAAGTAAACCTTTTTCTAAAACAAATGAGTTTTTAATTAAGAATAATAAAAAACCTATCAATTGGTGATAGGTTTTTATTTGTTAAATAATTCTTTTTGCTTATATCTAAATATTTTAGCAGTTATACCATATGGGAAGCTACTTATTAAATCATTATATTTATTTGAATTATCATTATAATATTTTTTATATGCATTTAACGATTCTTTTTCAGTTTCTATATTTGAGTATACTTTAATTAATTCTTCTTCATTATCTAATTCGTTGTATTGTTCTTTTATATAATTTATTTTATTAAATGACTCTGTAAGAATATTATCTATTTCGTTATAAGTTTTTTCATCTCTTATATTTGAAATATCATCTATTATTTCTTTTTCAGTTTGTATTTTTTCTTTAATAATATTATTAATTTTAATGATGTTATCAAATTTATTATTTAATAGATCTTCTATTTCTAATTCAACATCATCAATTCTAGTAGTATATTCTTTTAGTTTACTATTAGTTATATCAAAGAATAAAAATATAAAAAACAAAACAACTATTACAATTAATATTATTATTGGTATCATATATCTTACCTCTATTTTAAATTATAACATATTGTTAAAAAATATAAAACATAATATAATATATCTTGGTGATAAAAATGATTAATATCGTATTATTTGAACCAGAAATACCTGGTAATACTGGAAATATAATGAGAACTTGTGTAGCTACAAATACTAAGCTTCATTTAATAAAACCACTAGGGTTTTCACTAGATGAAAAATATTTAAAAAGAAGTTCTGCTAATTATTTAGAGTTTCTAGATTATAGTGTATATGAAAACTGGGATGATTTTAAATCAAAGAATGTAGGAACATATTATTACTTTACAAGATATGGTAAAAAACCACATACAGATTTTGACTTTTCAAATAAAGAAGAAAATATATATTTAATATTTGGAAAAGAATCCACAGGAATACCTAAAGAAATACTTAGAAATGATTTAGATAGATGTATTAGAATGCCTATGAGTGATAAAGTTAGAGCACTTAATTTATCTAATACTGCTGCTATTGCAGTATATGAAGTATTAAGACAACAAGATTATAATGATTTACTAAGAACTGAACATTTTAAATCAGAAAATTTTATTACAGAAGATTAAATGTAAACCAGTATAATTATATTGACAAAAAGTTTATATGATAGTATCATAGAAATATAATATAAAAGGAGGAAAAAAGATGGGATTTATTAATTTTTTAGAACCTAGTACAAATGCTTTAAGCCAAATTGGTGATGGAAAAGCAGCATGCGCTGGTTTAGCTGGTGTATTATATTATGCAGTATATGTTGTTAAAGTAATTCAAATTATTGTTCCAATTGCATTAATCATTTGGGGATCTATTGATTTATTAAAATCAATTATATCTGGTGATGAAAAGAAAATTTCTGCTGCTAGAAGACCATTTATTCAAAGACTTATTTCAGCAGTTATAGTATTCTTATTACCATGGATTGTTAATCTTGTAATCGGATTTACTACTGGTGATTCAACTGAAAACTCTGAATGGAGAACTTGTTGGAAAGCTGCTTGGAACAATGGTAAGAAAACAGATATTACTATTGATAATAGAAGTCTTTGGAAATAATATAAATAATAAAATCAACTTGTATAAGTTGATTTTTTGTTTTATAAAATGTTATAATTAAAGACATGATAGAAGGTGTTTGTTAATGAAGAAAAAAATAATTTTTCTATTTTTATTATGTTTACTAGTTTTACCTATTAGTAATGTTTATGCATCTAAGCATTGTAATACTAGTTTAGGATATAGTTCTAATATCAGTGTTGATGATCATGTATCTGATGCAGCATATAGAATATATAGTTATTATCAAAACACAACTACTTATGGATATATAACAGAGTATTGTGGATTTGAAAATACAGTAGCAAATAATTATTCTACTAGTGAGTGTTCTAAAATAGCTGATACTAATGGTAGAGAAATATGTATGTATCAAAAATTATGTGATTTATATGAAAAATCCCCTTATTATGATCATTCAAATTATTGTGAAGAACATAATGGTGGCTCTATTTTAAAGAATTCTAGAGAAAAAGAAGATGAAGCAAAAGCACAAGATGCCGAATATGATTATATGAGAGATAGAGTATGTACTGCTGCTATGCTTTATGCATATGATATTCAAGTAGCAATGTATAATGCTCAAGTATCTGGTTGTAAATCTGAATTAAAGAAGAATAAATGTAAGACAGAAGAAGCATGTAAACCTCTTGCTTGTAAATTATCTAAAGAAAAAGATTCTGGATATTGTGCTGGTACAACACCTGCTGAAACAACTGTTGATACTTGGAAAAGTACATACGGTAAAACAGATGAAGATTTAGGCTTAGATAAAAAATATACAGGTGGTGGTAGTGGTACATCTGGTACAATAGCAGATGATATAGAAAATATAGAAGACTTAACACCTGAAAACTGTTATGGTTTTGGAGATGTAGTTTATTATGCAACTTTAATTGTTAAAATAATTCAAATAGCTGCTCCAATAATGTTAATTATTTGGTCATCAGTTGATTTATTAAAATCAGTAATGGCAAATGATGAAAAGAAAATATTAGAAATGAGAAAACCTATTATTCATAGATTTATAGCAGCTGCTTGTATATTCTTAGTTCCATGGATAGTAAGTACAATTGTTAGTAGTTTTACTTCTAATGCATCATGGCTTACTTGTTGGAAAAATAATAGATTTAATTATTCTTATAAACATGTTGAAACTGAAACAGATGAAGAACCTCAAGATTCTACTCAGCAAGATACAGTAGAGTAAGGAATAGGAAGTGGTATGATGAAAAATAAAATATTAAAAATATTAGTTATGCTATTGTTACTAATTCCTTTTGCTAATGTTAAAGCTATAAGTTGGGGAATGATTAAGAATATAGATTCATCGTGGAAATCAAGCGATGGTTATTCCTATAGTTGCTATTTCTTACGTAATGGTGATGGACAAGATTATAATTATTCCTTAACCCCTACATATACATATCATACTCATGTAGCTAGTGATGGAAAAGAACATTCGACTGGTAATTATGATTCTAGATGCCATGGTGGTGGATTTGAAAACGGACAAACTGGATTATATCCGTTAACTGGAAAAACAGATTGCAAATTATTACCAGATCAATTTAAAAGAGCAAAGGCTGATGATACTAATAATATAAATGGTGTTTTTAATGGTGGTGGAAGTAACATTTCATATGATAAATGGTCAACTAGTGGAACTTCCATTGCTGACTGTATAGCAGGTGTAATTATAGGTAATTCAGACCTTTCACAAAGGAAAACACCTATAGAACAAAATATTATGATTGAAGCTAAGAAAAATAGTGATTTCTTATCTTCGGATCAAATGTCACAAATGAAAGAATTAGATAGTTCATTTAATGATGATACAGATTTTTGTTTTGTAAGAGGACATAGCGGCGATGAGTATGCTACATATTTTGGACATGTATACGCTGATTTATCTTTTGATGGTGATATGTTACATAGTTCAAAAACTAAAGATAGTGATAAGAGAGAATTAGTTGTTATACCTTCAAGTATGCCTGATGATGATAATTTTAATATATCTGTTTTCCCAAATATTAATAAAACAATGGATATAATTGATTTAAAAAGTAAAAAAGGTGAAATGCAGGATAATGATTCAGTAATTGTTACACTTAAAGGTAAATTAATTACTAATAAAGAATTATGTTCAAAAGAAATAATTGATGCATATATTCAAGATGATGATGAAGCAATAGCTGAGTTACCTGAAGAAATAGTAACTACAATTGAAGATCCTACTTTTGAAAGATTTTTAAAACTTGGATATTCTAAAAAGAGAGCTATAGAAGCTTGTAAAGATCCTAATTTAGGAACATTTTCTAAACCAAAATGCTATAAGTATACATTTCCAAGCACTTTTGGTCATCCAATGTATAACACAACAGTATGGACTAAAACTGCTTTAGGATGTGGATTTGTTGAAACAGATTGGAACTTATCTACTTGTGAAAATGGTAATTTAGCATCTTTATATAATGATTGTGTTACTGTTACAAAGAAAGATAAAACTACAACTTATTGTGAAAATATGACTCATAGTGGATATAACGGAACTGCTGACTTCTATGTTACTGGTGATGATGTTAAAGATTTTGATTTTCAATGTCATCAATATAAAGCAGCACATGTTATATATAGAGGATTCATTTTAGCAGCTCCTATATTAACAATTGTGTTTATAACATTTGATTTAGTTAGTTCACTAATGTCAGGTGATCCTAAGAAAATTAGTAAATTTAGAGAAAAATTAATAAGAAGAGTTATTGCTCTAGTTATATTAATTGTGACACCTATAATAGTGTATGTTTTAGTTAACACATTATCTAAAAATAAGTATATTAGAAGCACTTCAATTGTTAAATGTATAGTGGTTGGAGAAGATTAAAAACATAATAGAAAACTATTATGTTTTTTTATTTAGTTTTATTGAAAAACACATTAACAAATGGTATAATTGTATTTATGATAGTGTAGTATAATTAAAAAGCACGTTTAGATGGGAGAATGATATATGGGAGAGTTAATTAACAGAGCATTTTTATGGCTTTCAGCTCAAGTATTTAGAGCAATTCATGGTTGTTGGTTACTTTTTTATGGACTTGCTACAACAAAACTATTTTCTAACGAAACTATTAGAAATATAACAAACAATTTATATATCATTGTTAGTGTTGTAATACTATTTGCATTTTCTGTAAAACTAATTGAAGCAATCGTTAATCCTGATTTATTAACAGATGCTAAAAAAGGTGTAACTGGAGTATTAAAAAGAACAATTATTGGTTTATTATTATTAGTTGCAATTCCAAGTATATTTAGTGTTGTATATATTATTCAATATGAAGTAATAACTAATAGCCTTGTTGAAAAATTAATACTTGGTTATTCCGATTCAGATTCATCTAGTGGTATGGAGGGTGCAGGAAATACTCTGGTATCCGCAATTATTACTGGAATGGTAGTCCCTATTGATGAAAATGGTGTTCAACTAACTCATAGTTTAGTTTGTGGTGAAACACCAGATTGTAATTACGCAGATCAATTATTATCACTAAATGCTGATTATGAACCATATCTTTCATTTTTAGGAGATGATCCTGATTTTGAAAGTTTAGGTAGTTTAAATATTGGTGCTGAATGGGAAAATGGAGAACCAATATATACTGTTCAAGCATTCTTTATGTTAGTAGTAGCAATATTTATTTTATATCAAATAATTACATTATGTATGGATACAGCATTAAGGTTAGTTAACCTAGGTGTTCTTGAAATGATTGCACCAGTTATTATCGTTGGATATATGGGTGGTGGAACTGAATACCTTAGTAAATGGACTAAGATGACTGTTGAAAAATTCTTAAGTGTTTTCCTTAGAATAGCAGGTATAGCATTTATGGTATTAGGATTTAGTTTAATAAATGATCCTGATAGTATATTTAATAATCAAAGTGCTACTATATGGTTTAAAATTTTAGTTATAATTGGTTTACTTAGATTAATAAAAGATTTACCTAATATAATTGGAAAAATATTTGGTGTAGAAATGAAAGGCCCTTCTGGTATTAAAGGAAGACTTGGTGAAATGGCTGGTATCGGTAACATGGCTCAAAAAGCATGGAGTGATTTAGGTAATGGAGCACGTGGCCTTGCTAAAGCAGGAGCTCATGGACTTAATTATGCTGGTACAGAAGGTAGAAAAGCTTTAGCTAGAAAAATGGGATTTTCAGATAAGACTCTTGGAGAAAGATTTGCTGACTCTAAATTTGGAAGATTTGGAAAGGTAGCTGCAGCAGCATATAAGGGCGGAAGTAAAGATGGTAAAAAGGCTGCTAGTGATAAATATAAAGAATTATTTAAACCAGAGATAGAAGGAAACCGTGAAACAGCTGATAAACTAAATAAAAAGAATATAAACAAGAAATTAGAAAAAATAACTAATGGAAAATTAAAGTTTGTAGATGAAAATGGTAACCCAGACTATAGTAAGGCGAACTTTAGTTTAACAGCAAAGGGTAATAAATTTACTAAAGATAATAAAGCAATGGTCGATTCCTTAATTGGAGGATATGCTGGTAGATATTTGGATAGAGAAAAAAGAGAAGCTATGGTAGACCATACAGATAAATTAAAAAAGGCTAAAGATGCTCAGATGGAATTAGATAATAAACAAGCCATTAATTCAACTATTCAAGGATTGATGACTGCATTTAATGGTCAACAAAAAGGTCTTGCTACTGACTTGATGAGAGATATAAGTTCTGGTAAGTTAAATAGTTCCGAAATCATGAGTAGATTTAATGCAATTGCAGATAAAGCTGGAACTAATGGTATAGATAAAGCTGGACTTGCTTCTACAGCAGAAGAACTACAAAATAGAATTGATATTGCGGGTTCTAAAACATTGAGTACAGATACTACTGTATTAGAGCAAGCTAAAGCAATTGCATCTCAGAAGTTAGAAAAATCATCAAGTGATATGAAAACAATAGAAGATTCTTTAAATGGCGAAGCAAAAGATAGATTTAAGACAGTAATGAAAATTATAGGCGATTCTGCTGATGCTTTAGATAATTATCAAAGAGAAACTCAAAGTAAATATGCATACGGTGGAGATGATTTCTATTCAGGTGATCGTGAAGGACATAGATCTGGAGGACAAGCATCTACTCAAACTGCTCAACAAGCAGCTCAGCCTGCTCAACAAGCAACACAAGCTGCAACTCAAGCTGCAACTCAGGCAGCAACTCAAGCAGCAACTCAAGCAGCAACACAAGCTGCAACACAAGCCGCAACTCAGGCAGCTGGAAGACCAGGAGGTTCTACAGTATATACAGATGTTCCTACAGGGTATGCAGGTGTTACTACTGAAACTCCAGTGGTACAAGGTAGACCAGGAGGTTCAACTGTTGCATCTGAGGTTCAACCAGGTTTAGGAGGAACATATTCAGAACCTGTTGTTCAAACAGTTACTCAAAATGTAACTCAAAATGTAACACAAACACCAAGTGCTACAAATACTTCTGAACAATCTTCAAATAATGAACCAGTTAATATTGGCGGAGGTTCTGTAAATATTGAAGGTGGTTCAGTAAAAGCTGATGTAGATTTAAGTGGTGTAGAAAAAGCAATAAGAGATGTAGAAACTGCGGTTGGCGAAAATGCAACTACTGTTAGTGGTGCGATGAGATCTACAGCTAGCGATATAGCACAAGCTATTAATAATTCTACTGAGCAAGAAAGAAAGAATACTTCAACATTAAATCAAAACTTAAAAGATATAAATAAAACTGCTAAAGCAACAAATGATAAAATAGATAAAAACAAACCAGAAAATTAAAAAGGGAGTGTGATATAGAATGTATATTGTACCGACAAATGTTAATAATGGTAAATTAATATTTAATATATTTTTACCAATTGATTTGATAATATCTGGATCAGGTGTAATAGTTACACTAATAGCTTTACTAATATTTCAACCTCATAATCTAGTAGGTGCGTTATTATGTTTAGCCCCAGGACTGATATGTTGTGGACTTTCAGTTCCTGTTCCAAATTATCATAATATAAGAATAGTAATAAAAGAGACCTTTAGTTTCTTTTATAAAAGAAGAAATTATAAGTGGGAAGGATGGTGTTATCTAGATGAATTCAAAGGATAGTTCATTAACTGAAAACTGGATACAAGTAAAAAGTATTAATAATGGAATGATATTTCTAGATGATAAAAATATAGTTTCTGGAATAAAAATTAGTCCAAGAAATATATTTATTATGACAGAAAGTGAACAAAATAGAATTATTAATTCTTTGAAAGAATTCTATAATCTTATAGATTTTGAATTCTGGTTAATAGTAGCAGATAGACCAGTAGATATTAATTTATATGTTTCTCAACTAGAACTACAATTATCAAATGAACAAAGTCCTGCTAGGAGAAAGATATTAGTAGATGATATTGAAAAAGCAGAAATGTTTTCAATGAATAATGTTGTTGATACAGAATACTATATTTTAGTTAAAGATAATAATAGTGAAGTACTAACTAAGAGAGTTAGAGGTCTTATAAATAATATGGCTGGTACTGGATTAATTGCTACTCAAACTTCTAATGAAGACT
>JAEEGG010016497.1_pt1 | contig 15330 bp, 15 predicted proteins | sample 9134161 | NCBI WGS metagenome assembly JAEEGG01 (sample SAMN16246543, study PRJNA631951) | gut metagenome | biome: gut microbiome; feature: rumen; material: CR-attached | host: Bos | place: Iran: Karaj | collected 2018-10
GAAGGCCGTATATGAAGCGGAATCCGCGGCGACGCGCTCGAATCCCGCCGGGGCGGGGATATGCCCGAGCCGCTGTGCTTCCCAGGGATTGCTGACCACCCGGAGGAGCATGACCGCAACGCCGGCCAAGAGCAGGGCCAGGACTGCGAGCAGGGGGATCCATATCTTTTTCATGCGGCAAAGATAGTCATAATCGGCTGATTTTATCTATCTTTGCCCCGGAATCATTCCCTCCCATGGCACGGAAGAAACGAAGCATCCCCTACTGGCTTTTCCTGCGGATCCCGTTCTGGGCCGCGGTCCTCAGCCTGCTCGTCGTGACGGTCCTCAAGTGGACGCCCGTGACGAGGACGCCTCTCATGTACCTCCGGGAAAGGCAGAACAAGGAGATAAAGTCCTATCACACGGAGCAATACTATGTGCCGATCGACCAGGTTTCTCCCGAGATGATCCGGGCCGTCCTGGCCGGAGAGGACATCTATTTCTTCGAGCATCACGGTTTTGCCTGGAGGGAATTGCGCAAAATGTACCGCCAGTACAGGAGAAACGTCGGAGCGTTCCGCGGCTGCAGCACCGTCTCCCAGCAGACGGCCAAGAATGTCTTCACCTTCGGGACGGGGACCTGGATCCGGAAACTGCCCGAAACCTGGTGGACGTTCTTCATCGAACTGGTCTGGGGCAAGGAAAAGATCCTGGAAGTCTATCTCAATGTCGTCGAACTGGGCTAGGGCGTCTTCGGGGTGGCAGCGGCCGCCCGGCGGTATTATGGAAAGCATGCCGCAGAAATCCAGGATAAAGAGGCCGCGTCCATCGCGGCATGTCTGCCCTTCCCGCTCGGGGAGTCTCCCAAAGACCTGTCCGAGGAGGGGAAAAAACGGAGGGCGAAAATCCTCCGGATGGCCCGGAATATCCAGTTGGAGCCCTATCTGGACACAGGGCGGGAATAAGCCTGTTCAATGGCCGAGGCACCAGGCGAAAGCCCGTGCCAGCCGGCCTTCATTGTCGGTGAAGTGGTTCCCTTCTTCCCACACGAGGGTGCAGCGCTCCGGACCCGGAACCTGCTGCAACAGAGTGAATTGTTCCCGGATACAGTCCCCGACGCGGGCGATGGCCCGGTTCTTCACATGTTCCTCCCGGTCGCCGAGGCTCAGGTAAACGGCTTCGGCCATGGGCCTGTTCTTCTTGGCGAAGGGAATCCAGCCGTGGATCCAGACGGACGGAGATGCGGCGGCGACGGCCAGGAAGCGGTCCGTCCGGCAGGAGGCCCAGAGGGCGAAAAGGCCGCCCAGGGAGTACCCGCCCAGGATGACCGGCCGGGGGCCGTACCGGCGCTCCAGCTCGGGAAGAAGGTCCCGCAGGATATAATCCAGCGTCTCCTGCCCATGCTTTCCCGCCTCCGGGTCGCGGGAAATGTTCCCGTCCGGCCAGGGCATCAGGTCGAGGGTCCAGTCCCCCAGTTCAATGGTCGCGAGGAGGAAAGGACGGTCGATAAGGGCGGCGAGCTGCGTCACCTCGGCCTCCAGCGAGGCGTTCTCGTGCCGGGCCGAGGGCTGCACAAGGAAGAACTCCGGCGTCTCGGACCCGAACAGGCGGCAGGGGCGCCCGGCGATGGACAGTTCAATCATGCGTTTCTGGAATACAGTTTCGCGACGATGGCGCCGCTGATGTTGTGCCAGACGCTGAACAGGGCGCCGGGAATGGTCGCGAGCGGGTAGGCCGCGAAGTGCAGGGTGGCCAGCGAGGACGCCAGGCCGCTGTTCTGCATGCCCACCTCCACGCTGATGGCGCGGCGCTTGGCCGGTGCCAGATGCAGGAGCGTGCCGATCAGGTAGCCGGCGCCGAGGCCGCACACGTTATGGAGCACCACGACCAGCAGAATGACCAGGCCGCCGTCCAGCAGCTTGTGCGCATTGGCGGCGATGACGATGAGGACGATGACGCAGATGGCGAGGGTGGACAACGCCGGCAGGTAGGCCGACGCCTGTTCCGTCGTCCGAGGCCAGAAACGCTTCACGAGCAGGCCCAGCGCGATGGGCAGGATCACCACCCAGAGGATGCTCAGGAGCATCCCGACGACATCGACATCCACCGTCTCCCCCGCCAGCAGCCACACCAGCAAGGGGGTCAGGACCGGCGCCAGCAAGGTGGACACGGCCGTCATGCCGACGGACAGCGCCAGGTCGCCCTTGGCCAGGTAGGTGATGACGTTCGAAGCCGTCCCGCCCGGGCAGCATCCGACGAGGATGACGCCGATGGCGAGGGCGGGATCCAGCCGGAAGACTTTTGTCAAGGCAAACGCCAGCAGCGGCATCACCGTGAACTGCGCCAGGCAGCCCACGAGCACGTCCTTGGGCCGGCTGAACACCACCTTGAAATCTTCCGCCTTGAGGGTCAGGCCCATGCCGAACATGATCACCCCGAGCAGCGGGTTGATGAGCCTGGGCTTCAGGTGACCGATCGTGCCGGGGAAAAGCAGGGCGGCCAGCGCCGACAGCAGCACCAGCACGCCCATATAGTCCGAGACGAATTTGCAGAAGCGTTTCATCGGCGGTCTTGTCGGCCCGGGTTATTCGGCGTAGAACGGGATTTCATGATTGTCGCTGTTCTTGACGACGGTGCACCACTGTTTGCCCACCAGGCTTTGGGCGTTGACGGCCAGGGCCGTGACAAGCGTCAGCAAGAAGGTGAAGATGATTTTCTTCATAGTTTGGATATGAATTGGTTACGTTTAGGCAAATATGGCTTTTTCCTTTTAGTTCTGCAAATGGAAAGTGACAGTTTCAGGAAGGGAAAAGGGGCGGACTGCGGGTGACGTCCCTGTTTCGGGGACGTTACCTTCATTTTGGCCCATTTTTGCGGGTGACGTCCCTGTTTTCGGGACGTCACCCGCACCGTCGCCAAACAGCCGCACCGAGATGCCGATTCTGCGCGCTGAGCGAGTGATTGCGGTGCGCCATAGGCCGATATCGGCACTTGGCGCACGGGGATGGGCGTTCCTGTTGCCCATAGGCGGTGCCGATGTGCGGCTGTTTGGCGGGAAAGGCGAGATCCCGTCCCCCTCCCGGGAGGGAAACCATGCTTCCACAGAATTGTGGACCACAAAAATGTGGAAAACAGATGTCTGGGATGCCGATGTGCTCAGTGTACAGACAGAATGCACCTTAGACTCGATTATGTGTACACTCCTTCGGATAATCCCCTGCTGATGTCTGTTTTCGGTGAGCAGTGTACACGAAAGTGTCCCGGAGAGCCGTTGTCCATGTACACTGCCTGTGAATAATCACCAAGATCCTGGGATTCACCCGCGAGGTGACCAAGATGCAGTGGAACGGAGTTGATAGAGTGATTGTGACCGAACCCCTTTGTGACGTGATAGGGACGCACGCTGCAAGAAGAACCTTCGTCGTCCACGCCCTTGAAGAGGGAATGTCTCCCCAGATCGTGATGACCTTCACCGGTCACGAAGACTACGATTCCCTGAAACCCTATATCGCCATCACGGACAAGACCAGGAAGAATCTGATGACGACAATGTTCGGCAAGTAGATAGATGAGGCTGATATTGATAGAAGAAGAGAGGCCATGTACATGAACCTCTCTTCTTTGTTGTAAGCGCCTCAAGGGTTAGGGCAAATCATCCCAATCTTCTTCGGTAGTTCCTTGGTGGTTGCCGCTGATGCAGAAGTTGTACTCGGAGTTGATCTCTATCACCCGCATTGCCGGGGATTGATAGGTCGATATATATTTCTTTTCCATAGTCGCTCGACATTAGTTCATTTCTATCTTTACTCGAGGGTTGCCGTCTGGTCCAGAAACCACCGATTTCCTGAAGACCGGTTCTCTAATGAAAACAGGTTTTGCATGCGTTCCTTGAGGTATTGGTGCTGACGACCTGATTTTATCAGTTTCAATGTTCTTCATGTCGTACCTCACGAAATCCTCGAAGTTGTAGTTCCAGTCACCACCATAAGCGAGTTTGTGTATTCGGTAATATATCGCTTCTCGAGAGGGGGCGTTGTAGCCACTGTCTGTACTGTTCATGATGCTTTCCGGAGAAGGTCTCCATGCTCCCGCAGCGTAAAGTGCCCCTTCGTAAACCCCCATTCCCGTGCCCGCGTACCTTTCATCATGAATGAACTTCGCCCACTTAACGGTATCGTCCGAAACTAGGTCGACATTTCTCCACATTCCATACGCAAAGCATAATTTCCACGACGTGATTTCCCAATCTGGAATAGTATCGGAATACTTGTTATATTCATCCATCAGCAAACCAAATGTGTGACCGAATTCATGTCGGACGGTGTAGTCGAATCTCTCGTCATCGGGGCCGGAAATATACGCTATTGCATCAGAGAATCCACCATGATAGTCATCTCTAAGGGGGTTATTCATATAATCATCTTGCGTCGCGTACAAGAACCCTGTTGCCGTCCCATTTGAAATGGCATCATTCAGAATAATCACCGGAGATCTTTCCCCTGAACTGGAATTATTCGCCGCACAGAAATAATAGGTTTGCCAAGCCCAACCCTCAGAGCCGACCAGCCCATTATTGAAACCGGCCAGGGCCGTCGATTTTCCGATAATTTCATTCTCGGACACCGCATAAACGATATAGATGTTGAATAAATGCTTGAATGATTTGAATGGCTCTTCTGCAAAGATGGCGTCAATGGCTTTCTCCATATCGGCGTCATACTTGCCATTGGCAATAAGCCTGTCTGAATATGCGTCCCCCATCAATACGAGGTCGATTCCAGAGCCGTCGCTCGCCAACTGGACCGTACGTACTGTTTTGTCTTTGCTATAATCAGAACTACAATACAGTCCATTTTCCGGTTCATAATGAACATTGGGCAACGGAGAACCATCGGTATACCAGATGTATTTTTCCTGGCTAAGTCTGGATGCTGAAGCAATCAGTGCGTCTTTGCTTCCACTGGTACATCTGATATGACAATGGGCAGTCAAATCGCCGAGCCATTGACCGGCTCCGTCAATAGCTACACTCCGAAGGTCAAAATCACCAAGATTCAAGGATGTGAGTTTATACGTATCGTAGAATAAATTATACGCCTCCGTAAGACTTGAAGAATCAAAACCACTGATATCAAGAGATTCAAGATTCCTGCATCCGGAGAACATGTGACTCATGCTTGTTACGTTACTCGTGTGGAAATGCGAAAGGTCTAAAGACTTCAAACTGGAACAACCACGGAACGCTTCTACCATTTGGGTTACATTACTGGTATCGAAGATGGATAGATCAATCTGCTCCAAATTGGTGCACTCAACAAACATATACTGCATCCACTGAACCTTGGTTGCTGGAGTTGAAGGCATTATTACGCTTTTTAAACTTGAGCACAAATAGAACAACCCATCGACGCCGACAACGTTGCTCATATCAAAAGACGATAAATCCATCTGTTCAAGGGACAGGCAATTAGAGAACATATAGCTCATGATCTCCAAATTATCTGTATGGAAGGAGGACAAATCAATACTTCTCAACTTCGTACAACCAGAAAACATAGCCCATGTTTTCTTTACGTTAGTCGTGTTGAAATGTGAAAGGTCGATAGATTCCAAGCGCTCGCATCCTGCGAACATCTCACTCATATCAGTACAATTGGACGTATCAAAGGAACTGACATCGAGTTCTCTCAAATTCCTGCACCCATGAAACATCGAATAAAAAGACTCTGCGCTATGCGTGTCAAACTTGGACACATCTAATTCTTCCAAACTGATGCATTCTCCGAACATATTATAAAAGTCAACCGCTTTTGAAGTATCAAAGCCTGTGACATCCAATTCTTTAAGATTCACGCATTTATAGAACATGTTCCCGAAAGACATCGTCACGTTGCTCGTGTCAAAAGAACTGAGGTCCAGAGACCGAAGGCTATGACAATCCATAAATGCTTGAGACATACTCACGACGTCGGACACGTCAAACATGGAAAGGTCAAGGCTACGCAGTGATTTCCAACCTTCAAAATTGACGTTGTAGCATTTATAGGCCTGCCCCTCTGTGTAGAAATGAGCCGTTGTTCCAATCATCTCAAAGTATATCGGTTCAGAGTCGTCACCACCGGCACTGACAACGATATCGGTTGTCTTCGGATCTGACACATGGAAATACGCTTCCGTAATAACCGTCTTGTCAACACCCTCAGGCAAAAAGTCATAAGGTAAATAGGCGATCCTGTCATAATACTTTTTGAACTTCAAATCTTTATCAGCTTCATACAAGCGCTTGAAGACGGAACGCTGAAAACGGCAGCCCGGCAAATAAGTAGTGGCAACAGTTTCATCGGTATAAAAAGAGACCTTGATAGAATGCCCTTCATCGCAGTATTCTTCGCTTGCAGCCACCACGGCGTAATAATACTTCCCAGTTTCAAAATAATCATTTGGGGCTACCACGGTGATTGTATAACTCCCTTGTACATTATGGGTTAAACCATCCGAATAAAGCCCCATGCCGCCAGCAAGAGTATTCGCCCCCATCGTTGTTATCTCAACTTTCTTAATCCCTTCATGGGCAACAGAGAATTTGATTCCTCCACACAAATTGTGAAACAGCAAACTCTCGTCATCAGACACGGCGTAACTGACAAAGGATCCATTCTCGAATGTCCCCTCTTTTGCAATTTGTTCGGATGGGATAGTGAAATAGATGTTGCCTTCGGACACCCAAGTGGACTCACTGTACGGATATACGGCGATATAGGACGCATTTTCCGGTTTATTACCTATCTGCCCGACAAAATCTACTTTGGCCGCAGGCTCGGTGTTAGTTGAGGTCAGTTTAAATCCGCCACCTTCTCCTTTGCCAATAAAAAGGCTTATCTCATCCCCCGGAGACCACCAGACACTTCCATCCTCTTGGAGTTCGGTTCTGGTTTCAGGGTCCCAACCGGCATGGAAGACGACTTCGTGGAGCCCGTCCAGCTCTTGAGGGACCTCGGGTTCCTTGACTTTTGCGCATCCAAAGAGTAAGACGGGGATAATCAACAAGGATAGAATTTTTCTCATAGATAGAGTGGTTATGCTTGTGTTATTATGATGCCTGTGCTATTCACAAATATAGGAATAATACACAAACGATAGACACATTTTCTCAATATCCTCAAGAATTTGGTGCGACAACGGTGCGACAAAATTGCACAAAAAATGGCCTACAGGTATCTGTAGACCATTGTTGTGCGGAGAGAGCGAGAGCGCCCCAAGGTTTTCGAACCTTTTCGTTTTAATGGGAAATGTGCCTTGTAGATAGCCATAATCAACATTTTGGCGCAACTGCATTATTATAAGTCTGAGAATTATTTCGCCACATCAATACGTTTTTTACGCCTTGGTGCGTTTTTTTTGAGCAGAAAACGCACCGCTGATTTCTGTCAAAAGTCTGTGCCCATTCCTTAGACATGGTAGGAATAGACACAGACATTTTTACCACCATTCCGAATATACGCCGTGAAGTCCTTTTCGCAAACAAGGGCGCTGGCTTTCATCGCACTTGCGAGCTTTCTGTGGGACGACTTGTTCTTCTCAAGCGTGTCAATGCTAATATTCGTACTGAAGCTTTTCCCTTCCGGGAAAAGATCTCCGTCCTTTGTGATGACATATTCCTGTTGGATATAATACGGAGTATTGACATCAGTTCCTTTGGATACTGGCAACGCCCTTGTCATCTCGGTTGCCTTAATAATGACGTTACTTACGATTTGGTCGGTAGAGACATTTGAGACGGGCGCAGACTCTTCAACTACCGTGATGTCCTCGGCTACGGGTGTTGGCTTTTTGGCTACGCGCTTCTTATTCTCCTGTGTGGGGATATTAAAGAGCACCAGATAAATGATACCATTAGACACATTCGCGACACAATTGTCCTTTGAGACGACCAACGATCCTCTGCGATATAACCTTGCATATGTCTCAAAAGAGGGCATGAGTTCAGAAAGCGTATCGGCATCCTCATAACACCTTACTCTATCACCGCAAAGATTAAGAATCTTGCCATCTCGACCAAACTTGTATCGATCATAAAAGGGGGTATTAGCATCAGTCCCATCAGAGAATGATTGCTCCTTTGCCTGCTTAATCGCCTTCCTCATAAGAGAGACCCACATCTTCCGGCGTTTCATCTCATCCTTTGAGAGATCGTGGCAATCTCGGCACGGGTGAAGTTGGCCGGGAACACGTGGGCCTTGCCTGATGACGTGTCGCTGTAGCGCATCTGGAACTGCTTTGAAGAGAGTTCCAAATCCACATAGAGAACCTTATCCGTCTTGGCGATATCCTCTGCAATCTGGGTGGCGAGGATGGATTCGCCGGCGGCCTGAACTTCCATGGCAAGATGGAATTCGTCCCGCTCCAAAGCATGGAGGCTGCCACGAAGGTGATCCTGAACATCCTCCAGTTGTACGCGGAGTAGGTTCCTTGCATCCCACCCTGAGAAGAACCCGGAAGGCGGTCATCCCCTACCGGGTTCTTTCGTGGGCAGGAAGAAGTAAAACCATAACGTTTTTACGCGAATAACTATCATTTTGAAAACAAATGGGGCAAAATCGCGAAAGTTTTTTGGATTTTGCCATAAATACCTTATCTTTACATAACCACATAAAAAAGCGAAGGGACCGAATCCCTTCACCCAGAAATCGATATAGCAATATGGCTCAAAAGAAACTCCTCCTGGGAGACGAAGCCCTGGCGCTGGGTGCCCTGCACGCAGGCCTGAGCGGCGTCTATGCTTATCCCGGGACCCCCTCCACCGAAATCACCGAATTCATCCAGGGGTATCCGCTCACGAAGGAACGGGGCGTGCACTGCGCCTGGTCGGTCAATGAAAAGACGGCGATGGAAGAAGCCCTCGGCATGTCCTTCGCCGGCAAGCGGACCCTCGTGTGCATGAAGCACGTGGGCATGAACGTCTGCGCGGACCCGTTCATGGGCTCCGCCGTCACCGGCGCGAACGGCGGCCTGGTCGTCGCCGCCTGCGACGACCCGTCCATGCACAGTTCCCAGAACGAGCAGGATTCCCGTTTCTGGGGCACGTTCGCCCTGGTCCCCGTCTTCGAACCTTCCTCGCAGCAGGAAGCGTACGAGATGATGCGCAGCGCCTTCGAGTATTCCGAGCGTCGCGGCATCCCGGTGCTGATGCGCCTGACCACCCGCCTGTCCCATTCCCGTGCAGCCGTCGCCTGTGTCGATGACGCCGAAGCCGTTCCCCAGAACACGCTCCGCCTGCCGGCGAACGAGCGCCAGTGGTGCACGCTTCCCGTAAACGCCCGGGTCCGCTACAAGCAACTCATCAAGGACTACGCCCAGTTCGAGGAAGACGCGGTCGCCTCTCCTTTCAACCGGCTGCAGGACGGTCCTGACAAGAGCCTGGGCATCATCGCCTGCGGCATCGGTTACAACTACCTGATGGAGAACTACCCCGACGGGTGCCCGCACCCCGTCCTCAAGATTTCCCAGTATCCTTTCCCGAAGGAACTGATCCACAAACTCGCGTCGATGTGCGACAGGATCCTCGTGCTGGAAGAGGGCCAGCCCCTGCTGGAAGAACGGATGCACGGCGTGTTCGGCAGCGATGTCCAGGTGCTCGGCCGACTGGACGGCTCCCTGCCGCGTACCGGCGAACTCTCGCCGGACTGCGTCCGGGAGGCCCTCGGCCTGCCCGCCCCCGACCTGTATCCCGCGTCCGAGGTACTCGCTCCCCGGCCGCCGGCCCTTTGCAAGGGCTGCGGTCATCGCGACCTCTTCACGGCCCTCAACGCCGTGATGAAGAAGGACTATCCCCAGGGACGCGCCTTCAGCGACATCGGCTGCTACACGCTCGGCTGGCTCCCGCCCTTCGAGGCCATCCAGACCTGCGTGGAGATGGGCGCCTCCATCACCATGGCCCAGGGCGCCGCTTTCAGCGGCCTGTGGCCGGCGGTGGCCGTCATAGGTGACTCCACCTTCACCCACAGCGGCATGACCGGCCTGCTGGATGCCGTGAATGAGAAGGCCGACGTCACCATCTGCATTTCCGACAACCTCACCACCGGCATGACGGGCGGCCAGGATTCGGCCGGAACCGGCCGCCTGGAGGCGATCTGCGAAGCCCTGGGCGTGGAGCCCAAGCACATCCGCACCTTCGTCCCGCTGCCCGCGAACTACCCGGAAATGGAACGGATCATCCGGGAAGAAATCGAATACCACGGCGTCTCGGTCATCATCAGCCGCCGCGAATGCCTCCAAACCCTCAGAAGACACGCCAAGAAATGAAACAGGACATCATACTTGCCGGCGTAGGAGGACAGGGCATCCTGTCCATCGCCACAGTCATCGGATCGGCCGCCCTGGAGCAGGGACTGTACATCAAGCAGGCCGAGGTGCACGGCATGAGCCAGCGGGGCGGCGACGTGCAGTCGCATCTCCGCCTGAGCACCGACCCCATCTACTCGGACCTCATCCCGCACGGAGGCGCAGACCTCGTCGTCTCCCTGGAGCCGATGGAGGCGCTCCGTTACCTGCCTTACCTGTCCAAGGACGGCTGGATCGTCACCAGCAGCGTCCCGTTCCAGAACATTCCGAACTATCCGGACCTGGACCGCGTCCTGGGGGCCCTCCGTGCCCTGCCCAGGACCATCGTCCTGGACGTCGAAGCCACGGCCAAGCAGGTGAACTCCGCCCGGAGCGCGAACATGGTCCTGCTCGGTGCCGCTTCCGCGGTGATGGGCCTCCTGGACCCGGACAAACTCCGGGACGGCATCCGCCGCATCTTTGCCCGCAAGGGTGACGCCATCGTGGAGGCCAACATCAAGGCGTTCGACGCCGGACTCCTCCTTTCCCAAAAAGACAGATAACCATGCAGAAAGCCATCCCAGAGGAAGTACTTCGCAGGAAGTTGGACGAGATGGGAATCGAAGACCTGTCCCGGACGACCATCCGGCAGTGCTCGATGATCGGCAGTGCGCTGGAGGAAGAGACGGGCGAGAAGTTCTCGCACCTCGAATTCGGCGTTCCGGGCATCCCGGCCTGTCCCATCGGCATTGAAGCGCAGAAGAATGCGCTGGACGCCGGCGTCCCCTCCGTCTATCCTTCCGTCCAGGGAATTCCTGAACTTAAACGCAACGCTTCACGCTTCGTCAAGGCCTTCATCGACATCGACATCGACCCGAAGGGCATCGTCCCCACCGTAGGCTCCATGCAGGGAAGCATGACCAGTATCCTGGAGTGCTCGCAGTTGCAGCCCGGCAAGGACACCATCCTGTACATCTGCCCCGGCTTCTCCGCCCATGGCCGCCAGCCCGACCTGCTGGGCATCAAAAACATCTTCTTCGACATCTACGAGTACCGCGCCGAAAAACTCCGGGACAAACTGGAAGCCTATTTCTCCCAGGGGAACATCGCCGCCATCCTGTATTCCAACCCCAACAATCCCGCGTGGATCTGCCTGACGGAAGAGGAACTGCAGATCATCGGTGAACTGGCCGACAAATACGACGTCATCGTCCTGGAAGACATGGCCTACCTGTGCATGGACTTCCGCAAGGATATGTCCGTCCCCTTCAAGCCTCCGTTCCAGAGCACCGTGGCGCGCTACACGGACAACTACATCATCCTGCTTTCCGGCTCCAAAATCTTCAGTTACGCGGGCGAACGGATTGCCGTGGTGTGCATATCCGACAAACTCTACCAGCGGGAATATCCCGCGCTCAAGGAGAAGTGGAGCATCGCCAGGTTCGGTGACAATTTCATCCTGAACTATCTGTACGTGAACACCTCCGGCGTGTCGCACTCGGCCCAGTACGCCCTGTCCGCCATGTTCGAGGCCGCCGTCGAAGGCCGGTACAATTTCGTGGAGGAACTGCGCAACTACGGCCTGCGGGCCCACCGCTCCCGCCAGATCTTCGACGCGAACGGCTTCCACCTCGTGTACGACAAGGACATCGAGCAGACCATCAGCGACGGCTTCTTCTACACGGTCGGTTACAAGGACCTGTCCAACAGCGAACTGCTGGCGTCCCTGCTGCGCTGCGGGGTGATCGCCATCCCGCTCAACACAACCGGCAGCGGCCAGAGCGGCATCCGGGTGTGTGTGTCCCGCCTGCTTTCGGAAGAGGATTTCCAGCGGCTGGACGACCATCTCAAACTGTTTGTGCGACTGGTGGACGGAAAATCATGAAATACGTAAGTGCCGACGAAGCCGTTTCGCTCGTCAGAAGCGGCGACACCATCTACTGCCAGGGCGGCGCCTCCGTGCCCGTGCTCCTGCAGGAAGCCCTGGCCCGGCGCCATGCCGAACTCCGGGATGTCACCATCACCTCCGGATTCAACGTCCACAAGGACCCGGCGCCTTTCTGCAAACCCGAATACAAGGACTCGTTCCTGGTGAACAGCGTCTTCATCAGCGCCGACCAGCGCGCCCATGTGGCTGCGGGCTACGGGTCCATGACGCCCCTGTTCCTGGGCGAAGTGCCCGGCATGTTCCGTCGCGGGGAGTTCCCCGTGGACGTGGCGTTCATCGTCTGTTCCCCGCCCGATGAGAACGGATACTGCAGTTTCGGCATCTCCGCCGACATCGCGGTCGCAGCGGCCGAGGTCGCGCGGGTGGTCATCGCCGAAGTCAGCCCCAACATCCCGTACCTGTACGGGGACTGCCTCATCCATGAGAGCAAGATTACGGCGGCGGTCCTGTGCGACGTAGCCCCCTTCGCCATGACGTTCGGGGAGCCTACCCCCATCGAGGCGGCCATCGGCGCCAACGTCGCGTCCCAGATTCCGGACGGCGCCTGCCTGCAGATCGGCGTAGGCGGCATTCCGAACGCCGTCCTCAACGGGATCAAGCACCACCAGCACCTGGGCCTCCACACGGAGGCGATGACCGACGGCGTAATCCGCCTGATGAAAGAGGGAGTCATCGACAACACCCTCAAGAAAGTGCATCCGGGCGTGAGCGTGGCGGCCCTGGCCATCGGCTCCAAGGAAATGTACGCATACATCGACCACAACCGTACGATGGAGTTCTACGACGTCGCCTACACGAACAATCCGTTCCTGATCGCCCAGAACCCCCGGGCCTGCGCCATCAACTCCGCCATCGAGATCGACCTCACGGGACAGATCTGCGCCGATTCCATCGGCACGACCATCTTCTCCAGCGTGGGAGGCCAGCACGACTTCATGTACGGATGCTCCCTGGCGGAAGGCGGCCGGACGTTCATCGCCATGCCTTCGCGGACGGCCAAGGGAAAAGCGAAGATTGTGCCGACACTCACTCCCGGGGCGGGGGTCGTCACCACCCGCTTCCAAACCCAGTACGTTGCGACTGAGTACGGGATTGTGTACCTGCACAATCTCAATCTGGCCCAAAGAGCCAAAGCGCTCATATCCATTGCCCATCCCGACGACCGGGAAGCCCTGGACCGGGCCGCGTTCGAGCGCTTCGGCTACAGTTACGCGCGGCTGCGCTAGACTTCGCGGATAATCTCCATGCCCATCCTGATGGCCTCTTCGTTCATCGGGATGAGGTGGTGATGCCGCTCGGGCAAGGTCTTGCGCAAGGCCTTCAGCACGCTGTCCACGGTCACGATGGGATGGATCTTCAGCAGGCCGCCGAGGATCATCATGTTGAACACCTTGATCATGTTCATCTCCGCCGCCTTGTCCATGGCATCGATCCGATACACGTGGATGTCCTTGCGGGTAGGCGGTGTGTTGATGCCGTAACCGTCATAGATCAGCGAACCGCCGGGCTTCACCTTGCTCTCGAACTTCTCGAGCGAGGGCTGGTTGAGGACGATCGCGGTATCGTAGGAACTGAGGATCGGGGAGGAGACGGGCTCGTCGCTCACGATGACGGTCACGTTGGCCGTACCGCCGCGCTGCTCGGGGCCATACGCCGGCATCCAGGTCACTTCCTTGTCTTCCATGAGGCCGGAATAGGCGAGGATCTTGCCCATGGACAGGACACCCTGTCCGCCGAATCCGGATATGATGATTTCGTGTGTCATATAGCCTTGGGTTTATTTGCCGTTGTCTTTGAGATCGCCGAGGGGATAGTAGGGAACCATGTTCTCCTCCATCCACTGGTTGGCCTTGACCGGGGACATCCGCCAGTTCGTGTTGCAGGTGGACACGATCTCCACGAGGTTGGAGCCCTTGCCCTGCATCGAATACTCGAAAGCCTTGCGGATGGCGTTCTTGGCCTTGCGGATGGCGGCTACGGTGTGCACCGTCTGGCGGGTGACGTAGCACGTGCCTTCCAGTTGGGCGGCGATGTCCGCCATCTTGAGGGGATACCCGTGGAGTTTGGGGTCGCGGCCGTAGGGGCAGGTGACCGTCTTCATGCCCAGCAGGGTGGTCGGGGCCATCTGGCCGCCGGTCATGCCGTAGATGGCGTTGTTGATGAAGATGATGGTGATGTTCTCGCCGCGGTTGAGGGCATGGATCGTCTCCGCGGTGCCGATGCACGCGAGGTCACCGTCACCCTGGTAGGTGAACACCAGGCGGTCCGGCCACAGGCGCTTGACGGCCGAGGCGAGGGCCGGGGCGCGTCCATGGGCGGCTTCCTGCCAGTCCACGTCAATGTATTTGTATGCGAACACGGCACATCCCACGGGCGAGATGGCAATGGTCTTTTCCGTCATGCCCATTTCGGCGACGACCTCCGACACCAACTTGTGAACCACGCCATGGCTGCAGCCCGGGCAGTAGTGCATGGGCACGTCATTGAGCAGTTCGGGTTTGCGATAGACCAGGTTCTCAGCCTGGATGATTTCTTCTCTAGTCATAAGTCGAAGTGCTTTAACAGGTCATTTTCTTGATTTCTTCCACCACTTCCTCGGGTTCGGGGATGATACCGCCCAGCCGGCCGTACCACTTCACCGGAACCTTGCATTCGACGGCCAGGCGGATGTCTTCGACCATCTGGCCGGCGTTGATCTCCAGGGAGAGGATGCCCTTCACCTGCTTGCCCAGTTCGGCGATCCGGCCGTACGGGAAAGGCCACAGGGTGATGGGACGGAGCAGGCCCACCTTGATGCCTTGCTCGCGGGCGATCGCGATCACCTTCTTGGCGATACGGGCGGCGGAACCGAAAGCGACGATCAAGTACTCCGCGTCTTCGGTCTTATAGTCTTCGTAGCGGACTTCCTTCTCCTCGATCACGCGATACTTCGCCTGGATGCGGAGGTTGTTCAGCTCCATCTCCTCCGAACGGAGTTCCAGGGAGGTGATGATGTTGGGCTTGCGCATGCCGATGCGGCCGGTCGTGGCCCAGGGGCACTCCTTCGCGATCTCCTCCGTCGTGCGGCGGGGCTTGAACGG
>JAEEGG010016505.1_pt1 | contig 15328 bp, 12 predicted proteins | sample 9134161 | NCBI WGS metagenome assembly JAEEGG01 (sample SAMN16246543, study PRJNA631951) | gut metagenome | biome: gut microbiome; feature: rumen; material: CR-attached | host: Bos | place: Iran: Karaj | collected 2018-10
CAATCTGATTCTCTTCACAAGAATTGTAGAAAAGTGACTTCTCCTTAATTTCAGTAAAGCTCTTCAAAGACTTGTCTCTACGATGTGGTGTCTTGCACTTTGACTTACTTGGCTCATAGGCTGACAGTAATTCAGACTTTGCCTTTTGCGTCAGCACATAGCGCTCTGTATTGGCGATGCCGTCTTCACACTTCTGCTCAATAAGACCTGCTGACATTAGTATGTGAGTTCCGTTCTGCAAGTCGCGACGGAGTCCGTTGCATTCCCAATCCTCAGGATAGAAATTGTCTATACTGTGAAGAGTAAGTCCCTCGTCATCCGATTCAGCCCACTGGGCATAGTCGTAGGCTATCATCAGCAGCAAGGACTTGTCATGTATATCCTCGAAACGCATGACCTCATGACAAAACGGAAGATGAGGGTTTGCTTCCACCAACTGTTGCATCCAAATCTCATCATCCTCAAAACTTGCATTGCGATTGTTGAGGTTCTTGTCAAGATGGCTTTCCAACTTGTCCATGAATTGTTGCTCGTTGAAACCATCAAGTTTCTCTGGAACAAAAGTCTTGTTATGACGTAGAGCGGTAACGACACCATGCTCCAGAGCGAAGCCCTCAAAGCAACCACCCATCTCATGCGTGCCTCGACGAATGACCCAGCGCTTTGCCAGCAGTTCCTCAATTTCTTCGGAATAGCACATGGTGGAAAGACGGCTACTATGGAGGAAGTTGCCAAACTTACGCCATGACAGAGGTTCGCCAGCTTCAGCCATGATAGCGACCAAGACAATCTGAATGTCTGTCAACTCCAGTCGCTCGCGCAGATAAGCCAGAGGATTTTTAGCAGAACTCCAGAATTCATCAGAGAGTTCGCTGCCACGTGCCCTATCAAGGACTCGGTCTAAAGCGGTGATGATAGTCCATTCTTTGGGTTCAACATAAGCTTTCTCTTCTTTCTCAAAAACATTGTCATCAAAAATGTCTGAGCTGTGTCGATTAATTTGAAGTTTTCGCATAGTCGTATAACGGTATTTATTTATGAATGTTAGCCTATATAACTGAAATCGTCCACAAAGGTAAAGTAAATTACCGATGTGGACGATTGCCATATACGTATAACGGTCTAAATACCGTTGTCTTTAGCTCTGTATACTATTTGCGATATTCATTTTCTGGTCTTGCATGAGCTGGGGCGACAGGTGATTCCGGTACAAGCTTGAGCAGTTCCTTGGAAAGTTTTATCGACTCTGACGAAGGGAGGTCAATCTCATAGAATTTTCCTTTGCTATCTTCTCTAGTTTGAAGGGTACAGAAATAGATGGCTTTTCTATAATCCTTTAGCGTTTTGGATATTTTACTGTTACATGCAGACTTTCCTTGATAAATGGGATGACCAGGACTCTTGTCTTGGAAGTTGAAAAGAGAAGCATACCATTCTGGGAAGTCCTTTTCAGCTGATGGCACAAATACTTTATATATCTGCTTTATCCATTCAAGAGTAGCATTCTGATATTTCTTTTCAGATGTATTAGGATTGAATCTCGACAGTTCACCCTTCCGAATCTTTAAGTCGTCAAGGTAAAAGCGGGCGCCTGTGTACTGCTTGAGCAATGTACATGCGTATATCATTGCTGGCTCGGTGCCACCGATATACATTTCGACATTTTTTCCATCGATGTTATACACAAAGCCATAATTTTCTTTCTTTGATCCATCTTTTCTATTGAGCGCAGTTATCTTCTTGATTTCAATACTAATGGTGGGAACTTGTGTTGATGGATGGCGAGTATAGGTATCTTCTTCCAATGTTTCTGACTTGGTATTGTCGACTGCGCCAGTAAGGACTTTCTTTGAATATCCGGAAGACGGTGCATCAAACCACCCCTCAATCATGGCGATGAGACGTTTCTTGGCATCTTCCTTTTTTCGTCCTTCTTTACATCCCATTGCATAACGTATGTCATCCTCTATGCCACGCGGAATCTTACTGGCGTTGCCATTTGAAACAGGACCACGTGAGACGGGTTTTTGTGGATAGTCAAAATCTGATACAAAGTCAATATCATTGAAAGTTGATGGCACATCAGAAGACCTTCTGGAAGCGATGGCATGCACCTTCTTAAAACCAAATTCATTAACGGCTTCTGTAAATGACTTTAAGAGTATTTCAACGGCTCCCTTACGCTCTTTTGAAGGATAGTTGTTAAGGCGTTTCTTCTCTGACTTCAGATTCTTGACATTAAGTGTGCATACATCATAAAGGAAACTTTCTACCTGACTTTCGAAATACCCTTCCTTGAACTCAACGGTCTCAAACGCATAGGAGAATCTTTCATCGTCATTGCCAAAGAGTTTGACGATGACGTTGTTTTCCTCCATGTCTTTGATAAGTCCTTTAGTTAACACATTATTGTTATAACGTGCGCGCACAACAGTGTTGAACACGAAGAGATTATGGTTCATCGCCTTCGACCTGTTCAGACGCTCAATGTCTCGTGCATGATGCTCCTTCTCTTCTGGTGTCATTATAAAATAGACCACCAAAGGATTGATATTGAGCTGTTTTTTATTGTCTTTAAATATCTTCATATCACTTGCTTATTTGAAATCCTAACGATACAATGTATTTAAGCGTATTGAACGCGGTGTTACGGTCATACGCTTTCTCAATCTCGGGAAGCTCTTCATACGGCACAAGACATGGTGTTTCTTTCTTCTCGTCATCGCGTACAGGTCCGTATGTCCATCCTTCAGAGATACGACTCTGAGACCATACCTCATGAACGTTCTTGGCAATAGATTCTGCAAGTTCGTTGAGTTCTGCTGGCAGCTCGACATTGGAAACGTCTGCTGGGTGGGGGGCGTAGGTCATAATTTGCATAGCTTATTTATCATTTTGAAGAACTTTTGACTTTTCCAAGAACATTTTCGTCTCTTCAACATCTTTTTTATGTCTCTGATCCAGTGAAGCGGCTTTCGTATAATTCTTTAATGAGATTTCAAAATACGCTTCAGCTTCATCGAATTTTTCTTGTTTTAGCAAAAGCTGACCATAATAACATTGACTTTCTGCAAGATTATGCGTGAAGACATTGTCTTTTTTTGCCAGTTTTTCATATGTTACCAAAGCATCGTCTAATAGTTCCTTTGCTTCATGACATTTGTCTGTGTGAATGTAAAGTCTTGCTAGGTTATTTTTTGCATTTGCCACACCATACTCTCTCTTATGTTTCATTTCTAGTTTCAATGCTTCTTCAAGAGGGGCAGAGGCAGAGTCGTAATCCTCCATTAAAAGCATATACCATCCAAATTGAGTGTAGTAGCTAACTTTTTTACTATCATCATCAAAGTCTAGTTTTTTGTGATTGTCAATAAGGAATGTATGCAATTTTTTTGCACCATCATTAAATCCTTTTTCCGAAAAATTACGCCAACATGTAAATAAGACTTCTAATAAACGTCGTGATGAAATACCTAGTGTTAGCTTATCAAAGGCATTATTTAACACTGCATTTGCTAAATTTGAAGCACTTAGAGTGTAGTGTATGAGCGAAATCTTGCATGATATTCTAACATAATTGGCAGTCTTAGCTTGGTTGTCAGAATCCATTAATTCAATTATCTCAAAACATTCTTTTAGCCATGATTTAGCATCATTGTATCTTTTTTGTGTTATTAGCCAATCCGCATAGTCTTCATATAGCTGACCTATTCTTATGGCATCAACTAATTTATTGTATGAATCAATCCTATATTTTGCTATTGACAGAAGAAAACACTTGTTGATTTCCTCACTATATTTATGTTTGTCTAGAAAACACACGATGTCTGCGAGAGTTTTCTCAAAGTTTCTATAGAAGCCAAAGGACTTAGTTTGTCCCTCTTTCATTAGGTTTGAGAAAACATTCATATAAGACGAATAAGCATCTGCGGTCATTCCAAGTGCATCGTATGTTTCCGCAAGATGTAACTGAATGTCGTTATTTGCAGGTTCAAGAGAAGATGCTTCTTGTAAATATTTAAGCGCAATTTCCCATTGCATAACTTCTTTGTTGGAAAGCGCAAACCTGACAAGCATATCAGAAAAAGAAGACCTTCCATTTGAATTTGTGCCTCTAAATAGTGCAAGCATGTCATCCTGTACTTTTAGAGCCTCGTCATTTTTCTTCTGCTCAAGAAGAACCTTGGCTAATAATTCTGCTAAGTGTTGAGCCTTGTCACTAGTGTCCCAAGACATACCTTGGTTTACTAAATTATTTTGAGCTTCTATACATGTTTTTTCTGCCTCATCATATTTCTTAAGGGCAACTTGCACTTCAGCCAGACTGATGAGGCAGTCTACGATTTCAGAAAAACCACGTCTTCTGGTTGTCTGTATGTTTAGGTTGCTACTTGCTGCAATATATTTATTATACAACTCCTCTGCTTGAGTATACTTTTCTTTCTCTTTTTTTATGTCACCAAGCATTACATAGAGAGAATTGTATGATGGACTCTCTTTTATTGATTTTCCCTTATTGCTTTCGTATAATTTTATTGCATGAGTAAGGTACACCTCTGATTCCATAATCTTGGAGTTAGAATCTCTTCTCATATTGAGTTTACTCATGTCTATGAGCATTTGAATGTTATCCTCGACGCTATGAGAACTTGAAATGATTCTCTCAGCAATGGCTTTCGCCATTGCGACGTCCTCTTTCATATTTCTTGGACGCAATTTTTCCAAGGCAGTTTTGATATCCTCAACAAGCTTTGTTTCAACAGGATGCTCTTTGATGTTACGTACATTTAAATCGGCAATGGCGAATTCAATCTTTTCTGGAAGATTCTCATCGTCTATAAGATATGGAATTATAGCATTGTTTTCTTTGTGATTTAATGCAAAGTGTAGTTCTTTTGATGTCCATTTTGAAACATAAGAATTCTTGCTTCCTATGAATAAAAAAAGTATAGATTCCTTAATGTGTTCGGCTATTACTGGCGAGAATTCTTCACCACCAGAAATCCCTTCTCTATCAATGAATGCAGAAATGTTGTTGTATTCTAAACATTCATAAATCTGATCTGTTATTTCACTGTCTTTTCGTGAATAACTAATAAAAACGTCATATTTCATTATTTCTCTTTTATTTGAACATGTTTTAGGCTTACAACTCCCTCTTGGACAAGTTTGATAATGTCTTCTTGAGTTAGTAATCCTCTTAAGTACAAGTGAATTGAAGTCAAACTCCAGTCTATATAAGGAATACCTGTTTCATCTACTTTCAGCGGAGCACCGAGTGCGCCATCATCAATATAGATGTTACCATAAACCTTTGGGGAGGAAGTCCATTCCTTCTGGTCTGGATTCTCGTTCACTCCAAAGAGAGGGATGTCGTTGGAGGCAAACCAATCAAGTGCAGGCTGAAGAGTGTCCACACCTTCTGAATTCCTGCTTCTCATGGAATTAAGGAGAAGGTCGTGCCCGTTCTGCACAAGCTTGCGCAGAACAGGTACGGCACCTATATCTTCTCCGACAGCTGGGTAGCGATGTTTCACTACCGTGCCGTCAAAGTCGAGTACAATATAATATCTGTTGTTTGTCATTAGCAGGATTTGAGTTTAACGTTTTCGTAACCAGGGAACATGTTCAAGAAGGCCTTGGCATTTGCTGGACGTGCTGGTGCTGCTGCTTGCAAACCTGCAACAATGGCATCGGCGAACTTGTCGGAGACGTTTGCTTCCTTCATGAAGTGCCTTAAGTCTCTATCTTCATCACTGTTGTACTGAATTGGATGGGGACGATTGTTGGTCATTATGTTATAGAGAGTTGCTGATAGACCAAAAATGTCCGGTTCAGAGCCGAACTTAATCATTGCAGAACCATGGACACGCATTTCTGGTGCTGCAAAGTCACTTGTTCCATGTACACCGGCACGATTAATGATTGAACCTTCATCATCATACTGTTTTGCTACACCAAAGTCAGTCAAAGCAGCATCGCCATTTTCATCTACCAGGATGTTTTCTGGTTTGATATCGAGATGAAGCACCTTATTTGCATGAGCAATATGAAGGGCTTTGCATAAAGGCTCTACAATGTGCTTAAGAACAAGTTCCTCAGAGAAATTTGCACCAGTATTCTGAAGGTCTTCCAGAGATCCCGCATGATAGAATGGCATCACATAGTACATGGTGTCTGTCTTCTCACATTTGAAAAGTTCTTCAGCGGGTACGATATGGCTATCTGGAGTATTGCCAAGACGACGCATGATTTCTGCTTCTTCACAGAATTTCTGTCTCTCTGTGTCAACATCGAAATTTGTATATTCATTTGCAACAGCTCGGAATTCATCGCCTTCTCTATGGAAATCGCTGCACGGATAGAACTCTTTCAAGACGACCTCCTTCTCTTCTCCATTTAGAAGATTATGAGATAATGCACTATACGCATAACCAAAACTACCATGCCCCAAGAATTTATGGATAGTGTAAAGAACATGCTCGCTGCTTAGTTCATATCCCATAGGCAATACATCACCTTCAAGATTGTCGAAATCAAAGTCATCGTCTTCCTGCTGGTTTTCGCATTCCTGATAGAGCGAAAGATTGAGAATCTGATCTTCTGTAATCGCCTCAGGAACCATCTCATCCATTCCATACGGATGCAACTGACGTCTTACATAAGGTTCGTTGAGTTGAGTCATCAACCATTTTGCATCGAAGGGGGCATCAGTTTTGATGCTGAACGCAAAACCATCTTGGAAATATGCTGCACCTTGGTCTGCGTCAAACAATCTTGGCTCAAGTCTACCCTGAGAATTTGTAATGAGGCAGTCACTAGTAAGATGATATGCAGGAGCGAAAAGGAATGAGATATTTTTCTTGTCAATATCATTCATCCAGAGGTTCTTGTACATATTGTACGTCTCTTTTCGGTCAATATACGCCATGATCTTCTCTTCCTCTGGTACTCTGGTCAAAGAGTATGTCTGCCTGCGAATCTTGCTGACGAAATCACTTAACTTGACAATTACACTTCCATCGCGTTCGGGCAGCTCAGAATTGATGAAATTCTTAAGGAAATCTTTCTTCTTGATGTCTGAGACTTTGAAGAAGTCCGCATAACTTTCATCTGACAGAACTAAGTTGATAGGACGACAACGAAGCATTGGATGATTGAGATCGTAGAAACGTACTAGTTTCTTCATCTCTGATGACTTGTTTGCATTGACAAGAACTGCAACCTCTCCAAAAGGAAGAAGCACAATTGTCTCAATCCAGTCTCGTTTCAATGCCTCCTTCATTTCATCACTTTGATGCTCAAAGATGTCCTTCGGAGATACAATTCCTGCGAACTTACCACCGTCTGCCAATGTGCCAAAACACTTTGACAGACAGAAGTCAAATGCAGATTTGCCATTTATATATCCAAGGTAGGTAGACATTACATAGTCAATCTTAAAACCATTCAGCCATTCGAGAGAATTTCGCTGTTGCACATGGGCATAGTTGCCACCAATTCCATAGTTAAGCAAACGGGCAATAGAAAAGAGCTTGTCATTCGTATCGCCATCGGCATAGAGATTGTCGCCTGCTTGAATCATTGCAGCGGCAATTGCACATCCTGCAAATGGATTGTAGACGACACCTTCTCCATCATAATCCAGAAGAGTACATAGCGTCTCCGCTACTCTAAGTCTAGGACGCTCGGGTTGCAGGCCTGATTTTTCCAGAACATAATTTGCAATGTTAAGGAAACGGTCTTGAAGGAATTCAATTGGAGAATCCAGCAAGGCTGTAGCTAGACAATATGTTGCATATTCACGGTGAGCATGCTCACTCGCTTCATTGCTGGAATGATGATAAAGGATACCGATGCGATGGTGGTATTCCTGTTCTACTGTATATGTATCGTAATGATAGAATGTATGATAGATGTCTTTCAGTGATTCATCAAGAATTCCTGTTACCTTGATTGTACTTTTGCCTTCAGACAGATACAGCTTGAATTGCTTGCGGAGAGCAGGGTCGAGTTTTACCCAATCATAGTTCATCACCTCATTGAGGTTAATGGAGCAAAATACAATTCCATTCTCTTGGTCTGAGATGGACAACTTGCCTTGTGTAGCCAATGCCACCATCAATAGAGGCATAAGTGTGTCTGGCTTGTAGTTATAATAGTTCTCGACGGAGTCGTGAAGTCTACTGGAAAAGATATTGTTAGCCATATACATTAGGTTTGATTAGTTTATACTCCAAGTCGGCCATACTGACCATTCGTGTCTTTGTGATGGTACCAGCTCTTTCGGCTGAGCCATGTAAAGCCGTCATTCCTCGAGATCACCGCGACATCAACAGGGCCACCGACTCCTTCTGGGTCAAAGTTGAGTATGCGCTGGAATCCAGTCAAGTCAATCAGACTTTCAGCCAATGCAGCCATTGCCTCAAGATTGTAGGATTCAAGGGCTTTTTCCCATTGACGCTGATTCTGCTTCTTGTGACCTTGAAGAGCACTGTTGACTTGTTTCTTCAAGTCTTCGTCTTGTACCTCCATGAGTTCCCATTCGGGCATGAAGTTTTGGTCGCCCTTTTCTACGTCGATTTCCTCAATGGAGTCTTCAAAGTCTTCAGATTGCAAATCCACATCTGGAGTACATCCTGCTACATTGTCATCAGCTATTAGGATAGGAAATGACATAAACAGATTGGACTCGTACTTCTCATGAATTCCCTGAAGAATTGAATTCGTAATATCATCCTGTGCAAATGGGCAGATAGCTACAGGGTGCTTATCGTCAATGTGTACTTCTTTACGGAAATAATAATTTACGTGATTGTCAAAGCCTTCATAGGTCATTGCAGACAGGAGAGACGGATATTTCTCTTCGGTACCAAATCCTGTAAACACAAGTTCAGCCAATCTGCCTCCTCTTGAGTGGCGTTCGACAAGTCTGATGTATACAGTGCGCAAGAATTCTTCCAACACGCCTAGTAGCAGGTTTAGTGGCATACCGTTTGAGAACACAAAACTGTCCTCTTCGTCATATCCGTATTTCTTGTTAAACTGTTCAACCATATCAGTAGTGCTCAAAAATTTTTTGAAATCATCGAAGGTGTAGTTCTCAAACTGTGAAGATATACCATTCTTGAGGAACACTTTCTGATATTTCCTGCACTGATTTTCAAATGAAGTCGCAAAAGACTTTGCTTTCTTCAATTTGCGGTGTTCATCTCTAATGTCCAAATTGCGAGGCATAGCCTGAACGACATCCTCGTAAGTGCAGGACATCACAGACAAAATGAACTGTTTTACGATGGCCAAGTCAAAGAAAACATCTTTACTGGCAATATAATCAAAGAAATCCTGAGCACAGTCCTTTACCGTTGCGTGTTCAATGTTCCCTCGTTCTTGTCTATAGCGTCTTATGACAATATCCCACTGAACATGCAGGAAATCACCATTGCCAGTAAGCATGGTGCTGATAGGAACCACATTGCTGAGACGCAACATCTTGTTGCCGTTCTTAGTGATTTTTTCACCTTTGAAACCTCTATGTCTGGTCACGGCACTATACGCTGCTATAGCTGCACCACGTCTGTTGAGTATACCTACTACTGCTGTCATAATACTGTACTGTTTAAAGGGCGTATAAAGAATGTAAACACCAAGTCAAACCTTCTGCACGGGTAACAACGGCAATTTCTCTGGTACTGCCAGGAAGTCCCTGACTGTTTGTGAGAAGATGGGACAATCTTACATTTGCATTAACCAATTTTTCAACGGAGTAAACAAGTTCTTCAACGCTGAATGAATCCATGCCAATCTTAATGTTGTCTTCCATATATTGACGTCTCGTCTCGCTTATATATTGAATGCCTGCATCATTTACATCAAACTCATTGAATCGTTTGGTCATTGACTTTTCTGCATCTGTATCCCTGAACTTTTCAAAGACACGCTTCTTGAATTTGTTGTATGCCTCCTCCTGCTTTTTTATCAAGAACGCATCGGTTTCTTTGGTTGAGCCATACAGAATCGTGGCTAAGTTCTCAAAGTTGCCTATAGTTGTAATGCTGGCTTGATTGTCGTGAGTTATCTGCTCGGTACTCAAAATTGCTATTTTGCAGCAATCGTTTTCAAAGACCAACCTCGCCTTGCAAACAGTTGGGAATATGTCGCTATTGCCATATCCCATGAAAACAACGGCAGCCTCATCATCTGAGAGTTTCTTAAGGTCGATCTTAAACTTGTAATCAGCAATCATAGACTCGAAAGCCTTGATGTATTCAGTGAAGTTTTCCTTGGAAGCGAACGAGCCATTGCTTTTGATTGAATCAACAATGTCATCCCATGGAATGGGAGAACTGGAATTGACTGCAATTGCCAAAGGTTCTGTTTTTGACAACTGGAATATAGTATGGTCAGTGTCACTGGAGCATGCTATTCCTGCAGAGTTTGCGAGTGCGATGAATGATGTCATATATGCTGTGAGTTGGATAATTTGCGGTTTAGTTGAGATTCTGATAAAGTCTTACGGCATCCCTCATGATATCATCATGGTCAAATGCCATTTTGGGAAGTGCTGTCAGAGGCCACCATTTTACTTCTGCAGCATCGTCCTGTCCGACGGCATCTTGTGCTTTGTCAGTGATGGCGAGATAAGCCACACTGACTGTCCTGCCTCGTGGGTCTCTGTCCACTTTAGAATATACTCCAATTTGGTGGAGGTCTGTTATGACTATGCTTGTTTCTTCCTTTAGTTCACGGACTGCACATTGTTCGGTAGTTTCATTCATCTCCATGAAACCTCCAGGAATTGCCCAGCAGTCTTTGAATGGCTCACCACCACGTTTGATAAGCAGCACTCTTGGCTCTGCTTCATGAGTGATGACAACGCAGTCAGCGGTGACTACAGGTCTTGGATATTTGTAAGTGTAACTCATTACGTCTCACCTTTTGTTATTAGTCAAACTTGCACACTTTGGTGTGCAAATATACATAAAAAATATGAAGTATGAATCATACTCTATTCATTATTATATAAGTTTAAGAGAATATTGACCAAAATGCCCACCATTTGTGACAAACAGTGGACATTTTTTGAATTGAATTTAAACTTTCACTTTCTTTTTGAACGTTTAAAATACAGACTCAAGCTCAAGTTTAAGAAGCATTCGAGTTTCTTTCTTGAAGTTCTTGCGCTTGTACTTATTAGGGCTGCACATCCAGCAGCTGCAGGGTGTGCTGGTAGTGCGAAGCGCAGGAAACCAGTTGTTGTTATACAAATCCTTCCAGTTAGGACGAGAGGTTAATTTCCCGTCGCTTCCCTTGATTCTTGGCGGGTACCAATCCCAAGATACAGCTTGTACCTTAAGTCTTCTCACATAGTGCAGTTTACGCTGTTGTGCACGCCAGCTTTTGTTTCTTTTTTCCATCGTCACGTTCGATTAATGTTCTCAGGTGACGTGCGAAATTGATGTGATTTGTAGATACAAAAATCTTCATAATGTGTATGTTTTGTAATTAATCTCCTCAAGAGGAACCATAAATTTTAAAAACTGACAGCTAGCCAAGAACCTGAACTATTGGGGACCTAGACTGTCCCTCTATGCTGTAGACTCCTGGTTTCGCTGCCATAGGAAGCGGCGCAACAAATGCTGTGGGAGTGATGTGCAGATCTGGAAATTCCGAAGTATCCCAGTGCTACGGCAGCCACTACTTTATTTCAGATTTTCAAAGATCTTTTCGTTTTCATGCCGCGAAGTTCGGCATTTCTGCTGACATATACGATTCTGATATACGTATAACGATGTCTCACTACCCTTTTATCACGGGAATAATATAGCAGTTGACCCAAAGATTAAGTGAGTACTAACTACTATGGCTTCGACCATTGGCTGTGGTAGGCTTAGTGGGCAAACCCATATCACATCGACATTTGGTGACGTATTACATAATACCACGAACCATTTCACGCAACTGTGATGCTCACGATGTAAGGGAGGACGGAGGAACAGGTCAAGTAACTTTCTCAATGGGTCAACTTGTATATTATTACCTTTATCACAGCAATAGGCCGCAGACGGGTATTTATCTTCACAAGGTCGAGCTCATTCTTGATGACTGTCTCAATGTCCTTGTAAGCACCCGATGCTTCCTGCATATCGTCCTGGCAACGTATGGCATGGACAATGCCCTTGGCTTCGAGCTGTGCCACCTCTGCCGCCATGTCAAGGGTCTTGATGGCTGCAGTGCGGCTCATCACTCGTCCAGCACCATGAGAGCAGGAGCAAAACGACTCTGGATTGCCCAAACCTTCCACAATGTAAGATGCCGTTCCCTGTGAACCAGGAATGATGCCAACGACGCCTTCACGTGCCAGTGTGGCTCCCTTACGGTGAACTATGACATCCTCACCATAGTGGTGCTCGAATGCGGCATAGTTATGGGCGATGTTTATCATTGGCTCGAACTCAATGCCAGGCAATGCATCGGCGATGACCTCTTCAATGCGCTGCATCATGAGACGACGGTTGCAGAGGGCGAAGTCTATGCAGAAACGCATCTCGTTCCAATACATCTCAAACTCCTTTGTGCCCCGTGGAAGGAAGGAGAGGCGCAATTCCGGTTTCACCACGGAGTGCCACTTTTCGTTCAGAACACGCGCTATATTATAATAATGTTCTCCTACACGTGCACCCAAGTTACGTGAGCCAGAGTGTATCATTATCCACAATGTGCCTTCCTCATCCTTCTGCAGTTCGATGAAGTGGTTGCCACCGCCCAGCGTACCAACCGCCTTGGTGATGGAGATCTGGCGTTGCTTCACAATGACGGTCTTGTCGATGTCATGACTGGTAGGAAGATATGCCTCATCCTGCGGTTCCTTATGATGATCCATGCCAAGAGGTATGCGCTTACGTATGCCACGCATAATCTTCTTGCGAAGAACCTCAGGGGGGATGTTATCAATCTTCCAGTTGGTCTTCACAGCACACATGCCGCAACCTATGTCTACACCTACAGCATTTGGTATGATAGCGTCCTTGCATGCCAGCACACCACCAATTGGCATTCCCATGCCTGCATGCACGTCGGGCATGATGGCAAGGTGATGGAAGAGGAAAGGCAGCGTGGTCAGATTCTCTATCTGACGCATGGCAGACTCTTCTACATTGTCCGTCCATATCTTCACGGGACGGTCGTTGATAATCTTTACTTCCATGACTTTAAACTTTAAACATTAAATCTTAAACAAAATTGTGGTGCGATAGCTCAGCATTCATCCATTGTCTGAATTTCAGCTGCAAAATTAGGATGTAAGTGCGCAGTCTTTCTGCGTAATCCAAACTTTTTTAATAAAATCAACGAAAAAAGTGTTTTTTCTCAGTTCTGCGCAAATAGATTGCGTAGAAGTTTCGTATCTTTGCACCGAGTATTTATTCTAAAGTCTCAACTCTAACTTTTATTTTACGTTTATGCCTGCTAACAAGAATGCCCTTATCCGCTACAAGACTATCGACAACTGCCTCCGCAACCGCTACCGTCGCTGGACTCTAGAAGACCTCGTAGATGCCTGTTCCGATGCCCTCTATGACATGGAAGGCATTCGCAAAGGTGTCAGCGTGCGTACCGTTCAGGGCGACATACAGATGATGCGCTCCGACAAACTGGGCTATAACGCACCCATCGAGGTATATGAGCACAAGTACTACCGCTATGCCGACAAGGACTATAGCATTACAGATATGCCCATGTCGCAGAATGACTATGAGGTGATGCAGGAGGCTGTTGACATGCTTCGCCAGCTGGAAGACTTCGAGCAGTTCTCAGAGATGTCTGATGTGGTCAGCCGACTTCAAAACAAACTCGCCATCAGTCAGCACAACCGCAAGCCCATCATCCATTTCGACAGCGTGCCGAACCTCAAGGGGTTGCGTCTCCTCAACCCACTCTACAACTACATTGCTCATCAGCAGACCATCCGTGTGATGTATCAGCCGTTCTCTGCACGCCAACCACTGGAATATATCTTTTCCGTATGCGGAAGAAAGTCTTAAATTAATTAACATTACATATCATACTCTATATCAGATGTGTCTTCGGCATTTCGGTCATATTTGATGTCTGAAGTGAACATTGCAGAAATCTTGACAAGTCTGTCAAAGAGGTCGTACTTTGGATTGGTAGAGTCCCTGAAGAACCTGCGATTGAACTTCCAGCAGTATTCGTTGAGGTATAGTTGAAGGAATCCCTGCTCGACCTCTTTGTGAATAGCCTCTATTCCGCTTCTGCATTCACCTATGACTATATGCACCCAAGGCAGGTTTGTCCTGACAACTGAGGCCGCATCGTATTCCACATGGCTCTCATGAATGTTGAACAGGGTATTGAACTTGACATGTGACTTTGAGCCGTCGGTAACGACCTTTGTTTCTTTTTCAATGAATCGCCCTGCAATTCTTTCTATAGTCCCAGCTTCAAGGTTTTCCAATACGAACATCTTAATATAGTTCACGGCCTTTTTGACACCAACTTTCTTTGCAATCTTCTTTTCAAAATCCGCCACCTTTTTAGCCTTCCGATCAGAATATGACGCTAGTAGCGACTCCAAGTAAGTGACCAGTATTTCGTCAGCGGGCTTGCTCTCAACGATTACGAGGACTTTTGTCTGCCGCTGGCTTCCTGCGCCACGTTTCAGCGGCTCGTCCTTTTCGTCCCCCTTCATCCTTGTGGGGAAGAATGCCTCGTCAAGTTCCACCTCCCCAGAGAGTGTATACATGTTCTCGCGCTTTCCCATGATGTCCCGCAGTTTCATCATCATCAGCCATACGGGAGGATAGGATATGGAAAGCTGGTGCTGAACTTCCTTTGCAGACAGGACTTGCTTGATGGATGTCATAAGGTGGGCGGTGTAGAACCATGCCCTTAACGGGAGCTTGCTATATTCCATTACCGTCCCTGCGGTCAGCGGAGTCTGATGCCCGCATTTGAGGCACTCGAAACACTTCCTGCCCGCTATCCATTTGTGCTCTTTTGACTGACAGCTTCGGCAAGTCACGCCGACCTCCTCCCTCACAGACCTGAAGTAGGCCTCACAACTCTCTTCCGTTGGGAAACGGCTGTCAAACTGGTTCAATAGCATCTCTTTTTCGGCAAAGGTAGCCATAATACGGGAGCTGACAAAAGGAACGGACATGAATTTTGTGGACATTTACAAATTTTAAGTCTTTCTTCCGCATACGGAATAAAATTGTGACACAAAAACACACAAAGCATATCTCATAAACATGAACGGAGAAGTCATACAGACTGAAGGAAAAAAAGGAATTTTAATAGCAGATAA
>JAEEGG010016506.1_pt1 | contig 15327 bp, 16 predicted proteins | sample 9134161 | NCBI WGS metagenome assembly JAEEGG01 (sample SAMN16246543, study PRJNA631951) | gut metagenome | biome: gut microbiome; feature: rumen; material: CR-attached | host: Bos | place: Iran: Karaj | collected 2018-10
ACAACGTAAAGAGGGCTAGGGTAGCGGGCTGCCCAGGAGTAAAAGAACTTAGTTATCTGAATAATATCTCCAACCATCAATCGGCCGCTTTCTATGGTACCGATGAGTTATCGGCCTATGAGCTTAAAGGTGGCGATGGACCTATCATGCAGTGTCGCCATTGTCTGCGATACTCGCTTGGCTACTGTGTGAAGTGTGGTGGTAAACGCCCCACTTGGCGTGAGCCTCTCTCTCTTGTATTAGGCGATGGCCGTCGCTTCCGTCTTGAATTTGATTGTACCCACTGCCAGATGAATGTATATAGTAGTGAGAAGTAAGAGATATCATAATATGTTTAGAAGATTGATGAGGGTATTACTCTTGTCATTATTCTCACTGTTCACTACCTCTTGCTACAACAAGGGTCCGATAACGCCAGATGCTTGGGATCTTACCAAGCAGCAACTCGACTCCATCTCTTTCTATACCACTCATCACTATACGCAGAATTATAATTTCGTCGTCACGGGTGATTCCTTGGTGGTGGTTGCTCAGCAACCAGAGGATATGGCCGTGCCTGAGGTGGTGTCCTTAGAGATAGAGGCAATGGGACAGGAGCAGCAGAAGGACTCGATCACGCTCCACAAGAACGAACGGATTGTGGTGGCCGATATTATGACGGTACCATCAGATACCATTGATTCCATTTGGGTGAAAGTGGCTCGCGATCAACTTACTTTTGGTTGGACACATGAGAACGAACTGCTGGCCAAGGTGTCGCCAGATGATCCGATTAGTCAGTTCATCGATTTCTTTTCCGATGTCCATCTGTTAGTGTTCTTGGCTTTCTGTGTTGTCGTTGTTGCTGCCTATGGTGTGCGCCGATTGATGAGGCTAGGGGCAAAGATTGTGCATTTCAATGATATCCCGTCGTTCTATCCTGCAGTATTGTGTTTGTTGGTGGCTACTTCGGCTGTCATTTATAGCAGTATTCAGGTATTCGGCCCTGAATCATGGCGTCATTTCTATTATCATCCGTCGCTCAATCCCTTTGCCTTGCCATTACATTTAGGCTTATTTGTATCTTCTGTGTGGGCTCTTGTCATTGTCTCCATTGCTACAGTCGATGATGTGACAAAGCATCTGCCCTTGGGTGAGGCAATCCTTTACTTAGGAGGTTTGGCAGCCATCTGTGCCGTTGATTATGTGGTGTTCAGCATCACCACCTTATATTATATAGGCTACCCCTTGCTTGTAGCCTACTATTATTTTGCCATCAAACGTCTTCGATAAGCATCAGGTCGCTGATGATCATATCACTCACGAAGAGACCATTTCGGGTTAGATGTAGATGACCTTCTGGTGAGAGCTGCAATAGTCCATCGTTGATGTAGTGTTGGGCTTCGCAAATACAATAGTTCCTATAGTAATCTGAGAGTTTGTTCAGGTCGAGGCCTTCATTGGTGCGCAGAGCTACAGTCAGCATGTCATTATAGCGGGTGTTCTCATCAAGCAGTTCCTCCTCAAAACGTGGTTGACCATTCTCTATGCCCTCTATATACTGTCGGATGTCGCTGATATTCCAACGGCGATAGGCTTTACCGTCAAAGGAGTGAGCTGCAGCGCCGAGACCGATGTAAGGAGTCAGATTCCAGTACGACGAGTTATGTCGGCTGCGGAAGCCAGGTCGTGCAAAGTTGGATATTTCGTAGTGTTCATAACCAGCAGCTTCTAGTCGGTCTATGAGATGATAGTACATCTGTCGCTCCAACTCTTCATCGGTTTCCGAAACCTTGCCCTCTTCCAACAGCCGATAGAGTGGGGTTCCTTCTTCATACATCAAACAGTAAGAAGAAATATGCTCTACGTCGAGCGCTAGGGCTTGGGTGATGTCGGCATCCAAATCCTCCAGCGTTTCGTCAGGAAAACCGTACATCAGGTCGATGCTGATATTCTGTATGCCTGCCTGACGGAGTATCTTTACGGCCACAGACACTTGTTCGGCTGTATGGCGACGATTCAGGAATCGCAGACGACGGTTGTCAAAGGTTTGTGCTCCCATGCTTACCCTATTCACACCGAGTTGCTTTATTGCAGTGGCGTATTCTGGGGTTACATCGTCAGGATTTACCTCAATAGTGATCTCTGTAGAGGTGAGAGGTGAGTGGTGAGAGGTGAAAGAATATACCTTATTAATATATATAAGGAGCTGATTCAGTTGTGGAATCGTTAATTGGCTGGGTGTTCCCCCTCCGAAATAGATGGTCTCAATATCTATTCTCTCACCACTTACCTCTAGCTTCTCACCTCTTATCATCATTTCCTTGCATAGCGCATCTACATACCGCTGACGGAGTTCTAACCCTGTCGTGGAATAGAAACCGCAATAGATGCAACGGCTCCTGCAAAAAGGTATATGAATATAGATTCCTGCCATATTGGGGGCAAAAGTACTAATTTAGTTTAATATTTCCAAGAATCTTTTGGCTATTTCCTCAAAAATAACTACCTTAGTCCCCGCTTAGACTGAAATATTTATCCTAAAACCAAAATTGATATGAAAGTTTATCAGACAAACGAAATCAAAAACATTGCACTCATTGGCAGTGCGGGTAGCGGCAAGACTACTCTTGCCGAGTCAATGGTCTACGAAGCTGGCATCATTAAGCGCCGCGGTAGCGTAGAGAGTAAGAACACCATGAGCGATTATTTCCCTGTTGAACAGGAATATGGCTACTCGGTGTTCTCAACTGTTTTTCATGTAGAGTGGAATAACAAGAAGCTCAACATCATTGACTGTCCAGGAAGTGACGACTTCGTAGGAGGTTCAATTACCGCTATGAACGTGACCGATCAGGCTGTCATCCTCATCAATGGCCAGTATGGTCCTGAGGTAGGAACGATGAATGCTTTCCGCAACACAGAGAAACTGAAGAAACCCGTTATCTTCCTCGTTAATCAGTTGGATCGCGACAACTGCGACTTCGATCAGATTCTGAGCCAGTTGAAGGATGTATATGGTCCTAACTGCGTTCCCGTTCAGTATCCTATCGCTACTGGTGCTGGCTTCAACAGCGTTATCGACGTATTGCTGATGAAGAAGTACTCTTGGAAGCCCGAGGGTGGTGCTCCTATCATCGAGGATATTCCTGCCGATCAGTTGGAGAAGGCCAAGGAGTGGAAGGCTGCCCTCGTTGAGGCTGCTGCCGCTGGCGATGACACACTGATGGAGAAGTTCTTCGAGAGCGAGGATCTCAGCGAGGATGAGATGCGTGAGGGTATCCGTAAGGGTCTGGTTACACGTTCTATCTTCCCTGTATTCTGTGTTTGCGCTGGTCGCGACATGGGTGTTCGCCGCTTGATGGAGTTCCTCGGCAACGTGGTTCCTTTCGTAAGTGAGATGCCTGTTATCCAGAATGCAGCCGGTAAGGATATTCTTGCCGATGCTTCTGCACCTACCTCTCTCTATTTCTTCAAGACTGGTGTTGAGCCCCATATCGGTGAGGTAAGCTACTTCAAGGTAATGAGTGGTGTTGTAAAGAGTGGCGACGATCTGACCAATGCTGATCGTGGTTCTAAGGAGCGTATCGGTACCCTTTATGCTTGTGCAGGTGCCAACCGTATTCAGGTTGATGAGTTGCGTGCTGGCGATATCGGCTGTACTGTGAAGCTGAAGGATGTAAAGACTGGTAACACCCTGAATGGTAAGGATGTAGAGAATAAGTTCAACTTCATTAAGTATCCTAACTCTAAGTTCTCTCGTGCCATCAAGGCCGTTAACGAGGCTGAGACCGAGAAGATGATGGCAGCTCTGCAGAAGATGCGCCAGGAGGATCCCACATGGGTAGTTGAGCAGTCGAAGGAGCTCCGTCAGATTATCGTTCATGGTCAGGGTGAATTCCACCTGCGCACCTTGAAGTGGCGTATGGAGAACAACGAGAAGATCCAGATCGAGTATATCGAGCCGAAGATTCCGTATCGTGAGACGATTACTAAGATGGCTCGTGCCGACTATCGTCATAAGAAGCAGTCGGGTGGTGCAGGTCAGTTCGGTGAGGTTCATCTGATTGTGGAGCCTTACACTGAGGGTATGCCCGATCCTACATCATTCAAGATCAACGGCCAGGAGTTCAAGATGAACATCAAGGGTAAGGAAGAGATTGATCTGGAGTGGGGTGGTAAGCTCGTCTTCATCAACTCAGTTGTTGGTGGTGCTATCGACCTCCGTTTCATGCCTGCCATCCTGAAGGGTGTTATGGAGCGTATGGAGCAGGGCCCATTGACAGGTTCTTATGCTCGCGACGTTCGTGTGATTGTTTACGATGGTAAGATGCACCCAGTTGACTCTAACGAGCTTTCGTTCATGCTGGCTGCTCGTAACGCCTTCTCTGCTGCCTTCAAGGAGGCCGGTCCTAAGGTGCTTGAGCCTATCTACGATCTCGAGGTGCTCGTTCCTGGCGACTACATGGGTGATGTAATGAGTGACCTCCAGGGTCGTCGTGCCATCATCATGGGTATGGATTCTGAGGCAGGCTATCAGAAACTCTCTGCCAAGATTCCTCTCAAGGAACTCTCCAGCTACTCTATCGCCCTGAGTTCTATTACTGGTGGACGTGCTTCGTTCACAACCAGTTTCTCAAGCTATGAGCTCGTGCCGAACGATATCCAGCAGGCTCTGATCAAGCAGCATGAGGAAGAGATGAAGGAAGAAGATTAATCCTTTCTGAATATATTAAGATGAATCCCCGTTGTAGTCTTGCAATGGGGATTTATTATTTAAAATACTGCAACCATAAATGCAATATCTGTTAATTTAGTAAAATATCGTCGAAATAATTAACATAATAGTGCTTTGTATTTAAGAAATGCCTTACCTTTGCCGTTGATATGAAGAAAAGTACGATTTGGATCATAGCTATAGTCATGGGACTCTCGTTTGTAGGTCTTCTTTGGCTTCAGCTCTCCTATATTGAGGAGATGGCGAAGATGAAGAAGGAACAGTTCGATGAGTCCGTGAACCGTAGCCTCTATCAGGCATCTCGAAACCTTGAGATGAATGAGACACTCCGTTATCTGGAAAAAGATGTAAAGGAAACAGAACGTAAGGCCTTTAAGCAGGACTCTGTTATGGTTGATGGTCTCGATGGCACCATCAAGCACTCTCATCAGTTTGCTGTGGCTGCCGACGATGGTACTGTATACTCTAGTTTCGAGCTGAAGACCTTTGCTATCAAGCCCGCCAATGTGCCCAAGGCCATGATTCTGCGTACTGATAAGAACTCCATCTCCGAGGCTTCGAAGTCGTTGCAGGAGATTGTGCGTAATCGCTATGTCTACCAGAAGGCTCTGCTCGACGAGGTGGTCTATAATATCCTCTATACAGCCTCCGATCGTCCTTTGAAGGAGCGTATTAACTTCAAGCTCCTCGATCAGGACATCCGAGCCGAACTCATGAACAATGGTATTAATATTCCATATCACTTCCGTGTGGAGACGGCCGATGGGCGTGAGGTATATCGTTGTCCTGACTATAGTGAGGAGGGCGAGGAGCATACCTATAAGCAGACCTTGTTCCGTAACGACCCTTCGTCGAAGATGGGTGTGGTGAAGATCCACTTCCCTGATATGAGCTCTTATATCTTCTCGAGTGTACGTTTCATGATTCCAGCCATGATTTTTACGCTCGTGCTGCTCATCACGTTTATCTTCACCATCGTGGTCATCTTCCGCCAGAAGCGCTATTCTGAAATCAAGAACGACTTCATTAATAACATGACCCACGAGTTGAAGACGCCGATATCCAGTATCTCGCTTGCAGCACAGATGCTCAACGATGAAAGTGTGACTAAGAGTCCGTCGATGCTTCAGCATCTGGGTGGTGTTATCAACGACGAATCGAAGCGCCTGCGCTTCCTGGTGGAGAAGGTTCTTCAGATGTCGATGTTCGATAGGAAAACTGCATCATTTAAGAAGAAGGAGTTGGATCTCAATGAGTTACTGGAATCAATCGCAGGCTCGTTCTCCCTCCGTGTGGAGCATACAGGTGGTAAAATCTATACTGAAATCGAGGCAGTCGACTCTGCCATCTATGTCGATGAAGTGCACTTCCAGAATGCCATTACCAACCTCATGGACAACGCTGTGAAGTATCGCAAACCAGAGCAGCCGCTCGATGTTTATATTCGTACATGGAACGATAAGGGCCATCTCTGCTTCAGCATCCGCGATACAGGTCTGGGCATTAAGAAGGAGAATGTGAAGAAGATCTTCGATAAGTTCTATCGCGTTCATACAGGTAATGTCCACGATGTCAAGGGCTTCGGCCTTGGTCTGGCTTATGTCAAGAAGATCATCAACCTCCATGAAGGCGAAATCAAGTGTGAGAGTGAACTCGGCAAGGGTACCACCTTCACCATCTCGCTGCCCATCCTGCAGGAGGATTAAACAACAAGAATGATAAAATTTTAATAGATTAATTAGTATAAACTTTGGTGAAACGTTTCAGAGGAGATTTGGTGTAGCAGAGTAATCTCTAACCTCTAACCTCTAACCACTCACCTCTAAAAACAAAAGATTATGAATGAAGAAAAGTTGAAAATCTTGCTTTGCGAGGACGATGAGAACCTCGGAATGCTGCTCCGTGAGTATTTGCAGGCCAAAGGCTATGTAGCAGAACTCTGCGCCGACGGTGAGGCAGGCTTCAAGGCTTTCCTCAAAGCCAAGTTCGACATTTGCGTGCTCGATGTGATGATGCCTAAGAAGGACGGCTTCACACTGGCTCAGGAGATTCGTGCCGCCAATGCCGATGTGCCCATTATCTTCCTGACTGCTAAGACGCTGAAGGAGGATATCCTCGAGGGCTTCAAGCTTGGTGCCGATGACTATATCACCAAACCCTTCTCAATGGAGGAGCTTGTATTCCGTATTGAGGCCATCCTGCGTCGTACCAAGGGTAAGAAGAACAAGGAGTCAACCGTTTATCACATCGGTAAGTTCACCTTTGATACCCAGAAGCAGCTGCTCATGATTGGCGATAAGCAGACCAAGCTTACCACTAAGGAGAACGAACTTCTGGCTCTGCTCTGCAGCCACTCTAATGAGATTCTGCAGCGTGACTTCGCCCTGAAGACCATCTGGATCGACGATAACTATTTCAATGCCCGTTCAATGGATGTTTATATCACCAAACTGCGTAAGCATCTGAAGGAAGACGGTCAGATCGAAATCATCAATATCCATGGTAAAGGATACAAACTCATCACTCCCGAGGAGGAATAACCCCATAGGATTGGCGCTGGTTTTGGCCGGCGCCATCCTTTTGATAGTCGCTTATCTGGTTGGCTGGACGTCGAGTAATCTGGTGTTGCTCGCCGGATGGCTGATGATCGTTATTGGCGCCTATCTCCACATTCGCCAGCAGAAAAAGCGTGAAAAGTATTAAATAATCTTAAATGTAGGTTCTCTCTCACCTCTTGCCTCTCACTTCTCATCACTTTTTTGTACCTTTGCATCCGCTTTTAAGCACAACATTATTAATTTTTATTTTTTAAGTAGTATGAATCAATACGAAACCGTTTTCATTTTAACTCCCGTTTTGTCTGATGATCAGATGAAGGAAACGGCCGCAAAATTCAAGAAGGTCCTCACCGATAAGGGTGCAGAGATCATTAGTGAAGAGGCCTGGGGATTGAAGAAGATGGCTTATGCTATTCAGAAGAAGTCTACAGGTTTCTACTGCCTCGTAGAGTTCAAGGCTGAGCCATCAGTGATTAAGACACTGGAGACCGCTTTCCGTCGTGATGAGAAAGTAATCCGTTTCCAGACAGTTAAACTTGACAAGTATGCAATTGAGTACGCCGAGAAGCGTCGTGCAAAGCTTGGTAAAAAAGAGGAGGCTTAAATTATGGCAGAACAGAGTGAAATCCGTTATTTGACAGCTCCTTCTATCGACACAAAGAAGAAGAAGTATTGCCGTTTCAAGAAGAGCGGTATCAAGTACATTGACTACAAGGATCCCGAGTTCCTTAAGAAGTTCCTCAACGAGCAGGGTAAGATTCTTCCCCGTCGTATCACTGGAACATCTCTGAAGTATCAGCGTCGTGTGGCTCAGGCCGTTAAGCGTGCCCGCCAGATCGCACTGCTGCCTTACGTAGCCGATTTGATGAAGTAATTAAAGAGGAGGACGCAAGATTATGGAAATTATACTGAAAGAAGATATTATCGGTCTGGGATTCAAGAACGATATCGTGAATGTAAAGTCTGGCTATGGCCGTAACTACCTCATCCCTCAGGGTAAGGGTGTTATCGCTAGCCCTTCAGCTAAGAAGATTCTCGCAGAGAACCTGAAGCAGCAGGCTCACAAGCTGGCTGCCCTCAAGGCTGCTGCCGAGGAGAAGGCTGCTCAGCTCAATGGTGTAGTTGTAGAGGTTGCCGCTAAGGTAAGCGTAACTGGCCAGCTCTATGGTTCAGTTGGTGCTGCTCAGGTTGCCGACGAGCTCGCTAAGCTGGGTAAGGAGGTTGATCGCAAGATCATCACCATGAAGGATGCCAAGAAGGTTGGCGACTATGTAGCTCTGGTACACTTCCACAAGGAGGTTATCGTTGAGCTCCCTGTAAAGGTAGTTGCTGAGAATGCTGCTGAGCTGCAGGCTGCTGCTGACGCTGAGGCTGCCATCAAGGCTGCTGCTGATGCAAAGAAGGCTGCTGCTAACGAGGCAGAGGCTGCTGAGGCTGCCGACGAGGCTGAGGCTCTCGAGGCAATCGATGCTCCTGCTGAGGCATAACTCAAAAAGATTAAATCATAACAATTAATAAAATGCTGTAAGGCATCATTATTTATTATGACACAGCGTCCCGAGGGTTCTCCCTCGGGATTTTTTTGTGCCAAATAATGTAAAAGCCTTGCTTAACTGCCCGAAAGTGCTTATCTTTGCAACCAGAATAATAAACCTTGATGAAGATGAAACAGAAATACGCCGTATTGGTGTTCCTGATGCTGATTGCCGCATCGGCAGTTACAAGTTTCAGTAGCTATCGCGCTACCGAGTGTCTGGTCGAGAAGGATATGAGTCAGGCTTTGGCTTTTGCCCTCGACGAGCAGCAGAGCGATGTGATTACTGCCGATACCATTAAAGTGTTTAACCGTCATCTGCAGTTAGATGCCCTGCGTGGTCAGGCCCTGCTGGCTGTCGATACCCGTCAGCATGCGTTCCGTTGCGAGGCCCAGTGTTCGGCTGCTACCATTTTCTCGATGTCGGAGCAGCGCCCGGCCTTGGCTCTATGCACCTTGGCCATGCTGTGGGGTATGTTCTGTTTGTATCAGCACCGTCGACAGATGATTGAGGGCCTTTATGGCGGGTTGGCTTTGCTGGATGGCCGCATTGTTGATGCCAAAGGCAGCGTGGTAAAACTCACGCCCATGCAGCTGCAGCTGATGGAGATGTTTTTCCGTTCACCCAATCACAGCCTGTCGAAAACCGAAATCTGCGACACGTTATGGCCTAAAAAGGATGATGCCAGCGAAACGCTTTACACGCTTATCCGTCGCCTAAAGCCCATCATCGAGGCCCATTCAGATTTAAAGATTGAGGCCGACCGCGGAAAAGCTTACGAATTGAAAATCAAATAGTTATCACATAAATACCTTATCTCTTCATACCATGTATGGGGAGATTTTTTGTTAAATACAGTTAATGTTTGTTTGGTTTCGGACCGTTTATGTGTCTAATGAGTGTAAAGCAAAAGTAAATGGAAAAAAGTGCATTCGAACAGATAGCCCGCACGTGGCGCGAAAAAGCCATCAGCGTAAGTCTCCACTATGGTGCGGGTAGGGAAGAGGCCGAGGACATCGCGCAGGATGTGATGCTTCGTCTGTGGCAGATGCACCATGAACTGGAGCAATACCAATCGGTAGAGGCCATCGTGTCGCTGATGTCGAAACATCTGCTGCGAAACCACCAAAGGCGAAAACCTACCGAGGCGCTCAACGAGGCCACCGTGGTGGGGCTAACAACCAGTCCACACGAAGAGCTGGAGAGCAAGGAGAACGAGAAATGGCTACATGACCGACTGGCCCAGCTGCCCACAACACAGCGCACCTTACTTTACATGCGACAAGTAGAGCGGCGCAGTCACGAAGAGATAGCCCAACTGTTAGGCATCGAGCCCACATCGGTAAGTACCCTGCTGGCCAGAGCCCGACGAACATTATTACAAGAAATCAAACAGCGAAACGAGTTATGATACAGTACACCAAGGAATACATTCAGGAGTTGCTTACCAAATATATGGACGGCACTTCTACGCTCGACGAGGAGGATATCCTGAGCAGCTACTTCAAGGGCGACAACATCCCCGAGGAGTGGACCTGCTACCAGCAGCTGTTCCAGGAGATTGAGGCCATGAAGCCCCAGCCAAAAGCCCAGCGCCGTTGGATGGTGTGGAGTGTGGCAGCCGCAGCCGTGGTGGCAGGTGTGTTGTATCTGGCTGTGCCACAGCGCCAGGTTCAGTTAGAGCCTGCTGCAGCTCTCACAGCCCAGGCCGATACTGTTAGCCAGCAACCCAGCACGCAGCAGGCCGTACGTATCGATACCGTTGCAGCCCAGCCCGCCATGCCGGTTGTGCCACAGCAGCCAGCCGCCAAGCCCCATAAGCGCCACAAGCGCCACAAGCGCAAGGTAACGCCCACTATCCACGATTACGACAAGGCTTACGTGCTTATGGCTCAGGCCGAGCAGGCTAAGGCGCAGGCCGAACAGGCCGTTGCCAAGCTCGAACTGCTCGATGCCCGTATGGCCGCCAATGGCTATGTGCCTGTGATTCAAGAAGATGGTACCATAATCTATATTAACGAACAAGAAAAATTAATTGCATATGAAGAGTAAGTATTTTATCCTCGCAGCCATGTTGTTGGCTATGCCTTCAACCATGATGGCTCAGCAGAACATTCAGAAAGCATTCGATGCTCTGCTCAACGACAAGATTAGTGAGTCGAAAACTCAGCACATTTTCGAGCGCGATCCCGAGTCGGGCCGTAAGTCGGCCCAGGCCGATGTGTACGACTTTGTGATTACCGCTCCCTCTGCGCTCGAGCGCCTTAAAGATATCCGTAAGGCTTTCGAGAAGGATAAGGAGGCTGCCTACTCGCTCAACTCGGGCAGTCGCAAAAGCATTGAGCAGGCCGATAACGACGAAGGTGTGTTTGGCTTTGTCGAGGCCATCCGAAATCTCTCGCCCATCACGCTGGCCGTTGGCGATGGCAAAAGTCAGTCGGTATCTATAGGCAGCATGCAGGGCTCCAATTATATCTACGCTTGCTTTGCCGATAAAGACGATCCTGATAAGAAGTATCGCTACGCCTACGCCATGGAGTGGCTCGAGAAGTCGAAGAAAACCCAAGTTCGCCTGGCTGTTACCTACGCCCTGCGCCCAGAGGCTCGTGCCGACAGGAAGCACAAAACCCATATTTCGAGTTTCAAGGTGAATGGCAACGACGTGAATATGAAGGACGTTGAGAAGTTTATTGAGAACGCCTTCAGCAGCAATCTGGTTTACGATCTCGACTCAGCCAACGTTACGTTCCAGAAGTCGCCCGAGTCGTGGCTCAGCGAGTTTAACAACTACAAGCGCCTGTTCCAGAAGAACCCCGATGGCAACACCGCCACCCATTACGCTACCTATATCTATAAGCTGTGCAAGAATGCAAGCATGCTCGATGCCGACGAGAAGAAACTGGTGATGAAAGAACTCGAGAAAATGAAAGGTGCAGCCAAGGACGAACTCATCCAGAACGTGTTCGATATGAGTATCAAAAAGCTTAAGGAATAAGCTGATAATCAACCGCTTAGCAAATGTCAGACAAATGTCAGCAAAATAATTCTCTCTCTTAATAATCTCTTCATACCTTTGTAGTCCGAAAACAATTACAACTGGTATGAAGAGATACTTTAAACAACTTTTTTATTTCAATATGAAGAGTGTAAACACGATTTTTACATTCCTGCTATTCGTGTGCCCTTGCGCCAGCTGGGCCCAGCAGGATTCTACCTCAGTAGCCACCGACTCCATTATCTGGAATAAGGAGTTAGACGGCGTAGTAGTCAAGGCCCAGCGCCAACTTATCAAACAAGACATCGACCGCATAGCCTACGATGTGCAGGCCGACGAGGAGTCGAAAACCCAGACCGTGATGGACATGCTGCGCAAGGTGCCCATGGTAGCTGTCGATGGTCAGGATAACATTCAGGTTAAGGGTAACAGCAACTATAAGGTGTATAAGAACGGCCATTACGACCCCAGTTTAACGCGCAACGCCAAAGAGGTATTCAAGTCTATGTCGGCATCGATGGTAAAGCGCATCGAGGTGATTACCGATCCAGGTGCTCGCGAGGATGCCGAAGGCGTTGATGCCATTCTCAATATCGTAACGCTTACCAACACCAAGATGCAAGGTGTAACAGGCGTGGTGTCGAGCTCCATTAACACGCTGGGCCATCCTAACTTCTACACGTCGATAACAGGACAGATGGACAAGCTGATGCTCTCTGTCGACTATGGCTATAACGGCATGACCAAGCGCGACAGCTATAACCGCGTTGACTATTCGCGCACCTATCTCGATACGGGCAATACAGCGCTTTCTGGCTCTGAGGGCTCTAATCCTGGACATATCCATTATGCCGATATCGATGCCAGTTACGATATCGACTCGCTCAATCTGCTCTCGGCCTCGTTTGGTGGTTACTTTTATAAGCTCAATGTGCAGGGCGATAGCTACTACCAGCTGCTTAATCCTGCTGGCAGCCAGCTCTACAGCTATAACGGCAGCTACTGGATGCCTGAATACATGCACCACTCGTGGAATGGCCGATTCGACTATCAGCACAAAACCCACCTCGAAGGCGAGCGCTTCACGCTCTCGTACATGTTAGCCCTCACACGTCAGCATACCGATCAGGAGAATACCTATACCCAGTTGCACGATGTTGCGTTTCCCTACACGGGCATGCTGTCTACCATGCGTGAGCGCTTTACCGAGCACACCTTTCAGATTGACTGGTTGCGCCCGTTGGGCCGTGGCCATCAGCTGGAGGTAGGCGCCAAGTATATCGATCGCCATAACAACAGCCACAGCACGCAGACCTTCTATGGCATCGATGCAAGCACCAGCGACGAGTTCCAGCACACCACACGCGTGCTGGCAGGCTATGCCGACTATATTTTCCGTGCCAGCGCGTTCTCGGCTCGTGCCGGCTTGCGCTATGAGTACAGCTACATGCGTGGCAGCTATCCTGATGGCAAGGGCGCAGCGTTCGCTAAGCACTTAGGCGATTGGGTGCCACAGGCCTCGCTCAAATACCAGTTCACCGATGCCCAGTCGCTCAAGCTCGAATACACCACCAGCATCAACCGCCCTGGCATCTCTTATCTCAATCCCTCTGTCGTCGTGTCGCCCACATACGTCAGTCAGGGTAATCCCCAGCTCTCCAGCTCACACACCCAGCGCATGTACCTCATTTATACTTATATCATGCCCAACCTCACGCTGCAAGTAGCACCAGGCTATAACACCTATAACCATGGTATCGCTCAGGTGGTTACGGCCAAGGACGATGTGCGCTATGCTACCTACGAGAATATCCTGCGCTATCGCCGCGCCTCAGTCGAGCAGTACATACAGTGGAAACCCTTCGAGACCACTACGCTGGTGGCTAACAATAATGTGCGCTACGAGCACTACGAGAATCCCAATCTGGGCTATCGCACCCACGGTTGGAGCGATAGCTACAGCCTAAGCTTGCAGCAGCGCCTGCCACTGGGCCTCCGCCTCAGTTTGAGCGCCTATGGCAAGATGGGCCATAGTCCGTCCAGTGTCTATTATGTGCAGCATAGCTATTTTAATTATTACGCCTCGCTGCAGCGCTCATTTCTTAAGGGTGACCGCCTTACCGTTCGCTTCACTGCTAATGCACCATTCAATAAGTATTGGTATATGGAGGCCGAGACCGTTAATGGCGACTTCACAGGCATCGAACGCTCGTGGAATCGTAATCGCTCGTTCTCTATCTCAGCCTCTTGGCGATTTGGCTCGCTCAAATCAAGTGTTAAGAAGACCGAGTACTCCATCGAAAACAGCGACGTAGTAGGCGGTATCAGCAAAAGTAACTAACTGATTATGAAGAAGTTCTTATTCTTGGCGTTTGGGGCGTTTGTAGTCTTGATGGTTTATATGTCGAACTGTGGTGGATGTAATGACCGTCCGTTGGCCGAGAAGCTGGAGCGGGCGATGACGCAGACACGGCTGGTGACTTATCACGATGATGATTACGATTATACCATTAAGCACCCGATGTTCTTTGAACCGACCGACGATTCGCTGATGGAGAAAGGTAGCTGTAGGTTCAGCTTTTGGCAGGACAGCATCGAGATTGTGCTGGCGGCCTTTGTGCAACGTAATGCCGACTCGCTCAGCGTCGATCAGGCTGCCAACAAATACGCAGCTGAGCTGCATGCCACGCATCAACGCACGGGTAAGGACTTCTTTATTCTTTCAGGCTCGCTGCATAGCGACACAGGTCAGATAACCGGACGGCGCTTTTATGCCAAGTTTGTGCGTCATCGCAAACTCTGGTTTGTACAAACCCTCACGTATCCCGAAGAATGCGAGCGCGCCATGAGTCGACTGCTTAAAGAGATAGCTGCCTGGCAGGTTTGGTAAGCAAAAAATAAGCCGCACTATTCTGTGCGGCTTGTTATTTTCTGGAGATGTAATCTCTCGTTTAGTTGTTTCAGTAGCTCTTGGGGCTTGATGTCCAAGTAGCGTGTGGGGATTTCGTAGGGAGCACCGGGACTGAGTTTATAGCCCATGCGTGTTTCGCGGGTTTCGTCCAGGTATTCGTCGGTACGATAATTCTCGTGTTCCCGCTTGTAGTGTATGCCAATCAGATACTGGCCCTTGTAGGTAACAGGGTAGAAATCCTCTACATCGCGGAAGCAGACCGTCCACTGATACCTGCTTTTTACCTCTACGCATTCGTCGTTGACAACGATGCGACGCCAACCTCTGATCAGTTCGATCGCTAAATTAACGAACATGACAGCAGCGAATGCACTAACGAACCTAAAGGCGTCTTCGTTGCACATAGAGAAGTATGTCACAACGCCAACCAATGGAACAAGAATCAGCAGTCCTATGGCGGGCAACTTTTTTGAGTAGTTGATCTTTAGTACTTTCATAACTTTCTCTTTATTAGTTCTACTTTATAGCCTTCTTTGCGCAGCAGTTGGATAATGCCCGACTGACCAATCAGATGTCCTGCGCCGAATACAAATAGGGTTGGTGTTTGGCTG
>JAEEGG010016513.1_pt1 | contig 15324 bp, 9 predicted proteins | sample 9134161 | NCBI WGS metagenome assembly JAEEGG01 (sample SAMN16246543, study PRJNA631951) | gut metagenome | biome: gut microbiome; feature: rumen; material: CR-attached | host: Bos | place: Iran: Karaj | collected 2018-10
TGCGAAGTCCGCGTAACGCGGGAACTTGAGGCTATCGAAGTAGATGCCGTCGCTGGTGCGGTAGGTGTAACCCTTTTCTTCCAAGGTCTTCACCAGGTCAATCTGTTCCTGGATGTGCTGCGTGGCTGGCGTCCAGCGGGTCGGTTCCTGGATGTTGAGGCGGTGCCAGTCTGCCATAAAGGCGTCGGTGTAGAACTTCGCGATGTCCCAAACGGACTTGCCTTCGCGGGCGGCTCCCTTTTCCATCTTGTCGTCGCCGGAGTCGGCGTCGCTGGTGAGGTGGCCCACGTCGGTGATGTTCACGATGTGGTTCACCTTGTAGCCGTAGTACTTCAGCGTACGCACTAAAAAGTCTTCGAAAATGTAGGTGCGGAGGTTGCCGATGTGGGCGAAATGGTACACCGTCGGGCCGCAACAGTACATGCGCACGGCGGGAACGCCTTCGGGGAGTGTGAAAATCTCTTTCTTACGCGATGCAGTGTTGTAGAATTGAAGTGCCATTTTAAGCCTCCGGTTAAATGCGGCGCAACATGCGCCGTTCATTCTTGTGTGCGTGCAAATTTAGAAAAAGTGGGCAATGCGAGAAAGTGGTAAAAGTGTTTTTTTTACCACTTTCTCGCAGCCACTACGGACGCCGAAGGCGAACTCTATCATAAAAGATTGCGGTAGAATGATGCTCTGAAATGTGCCTAACAAAACAAGCCCCTGTAGGGGCTTGTTTTGGTCGAAAAGTTAATCAGTTTGTGACCGTGCAAATCATTTGACTTGTTTCCGCGCAAAGATTTGAATAAGTAATAGAACAATTGTCAGGATGATCGCCGTCGCAATTAGAATCAATACTTAATTTGACGTCTGTTTTCCCGCTGCATTTTAACCAAACATCAGGTTTCCAGTGTGGGTTGTCCCAATTCATGTCGACATCAACACATGTTCCACTGGGGACGATGTATCTTGTTCGTATTTCGGTCATTTTCCCGTTTTGGAGCGATCCGCTCAAACCGCAATCGTCAAGATAAATTTGTGATAATCGGCATTTCTTAGGGAGGGTTATCCTTATGGAATTCGCCGGAGCCGGGATAGTTCCTATAGTTTGATTATTTCCTGTCGCTGTCGTAAGGGGTACGTTATTCCAATTTATTGATTCTCCTTGACAGTCAATCAAAGTCAGTTGGAATTGTCCTGAACATATATAATTAGGCATATCTAAAATAAAGCAATCATTATTCCAATTTTCATTATCTTCTGGGGTGGGATTCCATGATCCTCCGCTAGTATTACCGGGAGTTTGATCCGGGGCGTGAGTCCAGGTTGCTGTTTTGCAACCATCTGCATATGTCACACTGAAAGTGCAGGATTTTGAATCGCTGCTTGTGGGGTCGTAAATAGTAAGGGTGTAGTCTTTTTTGCCCGAGGAGCTGGCCCCGGTAAAATTGATGCTACTGCCGTCATAGCTACTCTGTGGCGTACTCAAAATGGAAGATCCGTTAAGAGAAATGTCATAGGAACAGTCGGAATTACAACCACTTACCTGGTAGGGAGTGACTGTTACTGTACTGCCTTGCGTCACATTGGTTTGGTTTGCGATAGTATTTCCGCTTCCACTGTTGCACTGAACATCGAACGAGGGAGTGGTTGATGTAAACCGAATCTCGCAAGATGCTGTGGCATAGTCGGTGTCGGACGATGTTCCGCGAGTAAGTGTCAATGTGTAGGTGGTGCCGGCCGAGGCTTCAGAAATAGTAATCTTGCCATCGGTTCCTTCTGTAACCGTTGCGCTGTTATTTACGCTCCAACTGCATGTGGAACCTCCGCTGCAGCCAGCGATTGTTGGTGTAAATTCAACTGATGTTTCCGTGGCTGTAGCAGGGCAGTTACTGAGCGACAATGCGTCTGGTTCTGAACTTCCGGTTCCTTGGACAGTCCAGGTAGGGGCGCAATCTGTAACTGCGGTGCCGTTTAAGGTCATGTTGACATAGTATGTCGCATCAGTAGCTAGAGCTGCTATCGAGGGCAAATCAACTGTCCAGCTGCTAGCAGTGCTAGACGAAATAGACTGCGTAGACCCCGTTACCGTATTTCCGAGGGCATCGGTTACAGCGATGGCCGCTGACCACGCGGATCCGTCGTTTGCAGGAGTTATAAGGGCTGTAAATTGTCCTTCGCTAATGGAACAAGATGTTACCGCAGCGGGTGACGGTGCAGATACGGTAAAACTTCCGCAGTCTTCAGATTTTCCCATCGCCTCAATGGAGTATGTGTAGGACGCTGTACTGAGAGCGGTTGTCGTGTTTACTGCGGGGGTCCATGTATCGTTGCCCCCGGTTTGTGTTCCTTCGGATGTCATTGCCGGAGTCGTTGACAGGGACAACGTGTAGGGACATCCTGAACTGGGACAGTTGCTGATGGAGTACGATAGTGAAGGTACTCCCTGTCCTTGGATTGCAGTTTCGGACGCTACGCTACATGTAATGTTTATTGGAGAATAGCTTGCGGTCGCTTCACATGTGAGTTCTTCTTCCTGTAAATTTAATGCTTTTATGGTAAATGAAACTTCCTGGGTAGAAGAACCTACGTTTAGCCTGGTGAAAAAGTCCGCATCTGGTATAGAAAATGTTCCGTCCTCAGGACAAGTTATTCCAGAAAAATCGCTGACATCAATATCGCTATTCTGTGTCAAAATTGTACAGCCGTTTGGTTTTGCTCCGTCAATATTATTGATTGTACTTGAAATAATCCATGAAGTTCCATTGTAGGTTGCGGAGCAGTTCGAAATGCTGAGTGCATACGGACAGGTTGTTCTTGCCGATTTCACTGTAAAGCTTACATCACTGCTTACGACGATGGCTACAACCTGTTCCGGATTGAAACCCTCTGTGTTGGACATAATGTCAATGCTCAAACTATGCGTGGTATTTGAGGTCATTGTCGAGGGCAAGCTGTAGTGTCCGTCAGCATCCTTTAGTCGGATGGTTACCTGTTTTTGTATGGTCAGGTCAGCAATTTCCACAAAGAGGGTTGCCTCTCTCATATTAATTCCGTCTGTACTGACGCTTATTTCGTTTTCGTCTGCGGAGGCGTAATATTCGGTGTTCAACAAACTGGAATAATTCTGAGAACAATGAACAATGTCACCAACCCAGAACGAACCGCAACTTGTGGCGTCGTTACCGAGACTCGTGGAGACCCCTTGCGGACAAGTCACCGTAACCAAAGCGTCCTTGTTGTCGGGGCCGTGGGTTCCTTCTTCAGAGAAATTGTATATGGAGCTGTTCAAGTGGTGTCCGTAAGTATCGTCTGAAGTTTGTGCGGACGCGTTGTCATTTCCGGTGTAGTAATAATCGGGGGTACAATTGTTTTCACTAAACCAGCTAGACAAATTGATCCAAGGCGTTACGTCAGTATTTTGAGGTACGATTCCTCCCAGGTAGTTGGCCTTGAATGAGCAATGGACAGTCGGTACCGACCAACAGCCTTCGCTCGGATAAGAGGCGCTTTCCCAGCCGATATCATAAAGCGAGAATGCGTCGTCGGACATTTTCATACCTACGTACTTGTTTGCGGTATTGCTGTAACCAGCAATATTCAATACAATCGTTTCGGTTTGGCCGTCAATAGTTACGACGGCCGTAAGCGTGTTGTCGTTCAAGGTCATTCGAATTGCTGCATGGGAATTGCTGGAAACATTCAGGTGGCTGAAATTTCGTTCCATACAACCGCCATTGGCGTTGTTCGTACCTTGTCCATTTTCTTTACAAACACGGATCCTCAGTGTTCCGTTCGAAAGGCCGTAAAGATTAAGAATGGAATAATCAGTGGCGTCTGAATTGGAACGGAAAATCAAACCTGAATTCAGAAATTCGTTGATCGTGGCGTTTGCGTTCTTTTGTGATATGGGGACTGTTACGAATGCGCTCATAGTGCCGTTTGCTCCCGCATCCTTGGAACTTAGGACTAGGGTCTGTCGACCATTGCTGCTGTTATTGTTGCCTCCGCCAACATTGCCTTGTGAAATAGATCCTTCGCTGGTATTTATTACAGGTGCAACGTTACTTCCATTCCCATTGCCATGATTGCCATAAATTAGCATCCAGTCTACGGTGGTGGAATTCGATATGGAGCAATGGTTGTTCGCACAATTTGCTATGCAGTGGGTGTCATCGCCTGTGCAGAAAGAACTCAAATTTGCAAAGTCTTCGTAGAAACAGTGCCTATCGGGGTCGTTGAATTTTGCCGTTACAGAATTGTTACCTGTTACTTCTGGTAACGTATAGGAAATTGAATGTACTCCGTTCTTTGATGGGCAATTGGTGCCTGTACAGCTCCAATACGCAAAATTATCGTTGGTGCCCTCCTCGTATTCGACTTTGGCATAATATCCGGAGTAAATACTGTAGGTGCAAGTGTTCTCCGAGCATTCTTCGTCTGCTGTTGAGCTGAATACTCCATTAGGGCTGAAGTATACTTTAATTTTTGTGTCGTTAGATTGGGCTCCTTCCTTATTTACGGTGAAGGTGTACACCTTGCGCTTTAATGAAGCGTATAGGTAGTATGTCTGACCGTTTTCGGCCTGGGTAATGACGTTATTTGCAGTCGGAATAATCAATTCGCAGTAGCTAGGTGCGCTTGAGGCTCCTACGAGGGAAACAGAGGTGTTTGTACCGCAGGTCCAGCTATGATTGGTTATTTTTGTTCTGCAGTTCAATCCGCGCGCCTTGATCCATTCACCAGAAATGATATTGTCGCAGTCGGGCAAGTCGGCCTTTGCCGCATAACCATTGGCCGCGCATTCTTCAGTGTAGGTGCCGCAGTATTCCGAAAGAGTCTTCTTGACGAAGTCTGCGTAACCAGTCATAAATACGTATTCGGAACTGGGGCTGCCGATGGTACAACCTTCACAGGGAGTTATCAACTGGAAGTTGACTCCGCCATTTACGGCGTTCGGTCCGGGAGAGACCGTAAAGATTGGTTTGACAGATGCTGCCGCGCTAGAAAGGGTGGCCGTGACCTTGTAAATGGCTCCGCTAGCTCCTTCACGAGCTTGAACTCCAGCTTGTGGCGTAACCGTCCAGCCTGCAGGAATCGAAGAAACGAGAACGTCGACTTCAATATTGCCGTGGTTGGACTTGGGCAAATCCAGCGAAACCGTGACGGGTGCTCCCCCAGCAGTTACTTCAGCCTTGTCCGTAGTGAAGCTGACCGGTGGGGCGCCACCCGCTAGACCTGAAACATAAAGATAGAATTTATTGTCTTCGTATTGGGTGCTCTTGTATGTGCAGGTATGAAGACCTTCTGGCAACTTGTTGCCATCCTGATATAGTAACCCGATTGTATTGATTGCGCCCGAAGAGCACGTTACCTTGCTGGCTTCTTTGACTTCTGTAGCTCCATTCAAGTTTATGACATTGTAGTAATCGCTTAACTTGCCAATAGGATCTCGTGTCAAATAAATAACGCGGGGGAGTACCAACACCGAAGATACGATGGGGTCGAAATGGTCGGTTGTAGGAATTTCGGATTTGGCTGCGATACGTTGCGATTCCAAAGAAATTCCTAACTGCGGTGCCGCCGCGATATGGAAGGTGTCAAAGCCGTTTTCTTCGTCAAGAATCGAACTGCTTGAAGATGCTGGTATGCTGCTTGAGGAAGACGATGTTGTTCCTCCGCAAGTCGATGCATTGGCATCGCAGAGTATTTTGGCTTTAGATAAACTATTCAGTAGTTCTTCGTTGAATTCAATCCCTTTGTTGAATGTCATGTCAGCAACAGATGCGCAATTCTTTGCTCCCGAGGTTTCGTCGGCAACTGCGGCATAAATTGCACCTTTTAGAGGAGTGTTGTTGAACAGGACATTGCTGATATTCTTTTTGGTGTATATGAAATAATCATATTCACCGGTGCTTGTAGCTGGCTGTAATGTGCCTGAAAGACCTTCAGCAAAATAAAGGAACGTGTACTTTCCTGGAGAGGTCGGAGGTAATTTTACTTGATCGTTTAAGTCTCTGTCAAATATGAAAATGAAATTTCTAGACAGAGTTCCTGTGGAAGAGGTGAAAATGTTGTTGTCGGAAACCCTAACGACGAGGTAGCCGTTATAGAGACTAGACTCGGGTGCTTCGTCGTAGCAGGTATTAAACTGGTTGAAATCAAAACTATTTTTATCAAGCGCTAATAAATTGGTTACGCATGTGGTATTGTTTGCTTTTGTCGAAAAGGAACTTATGCCCGTTTTTAGAATGTCGGGAACTATATAATTGGTTGCATCGCAACCGGTTGTTGGTGTTCCTAAAATATTCTCGCAATGTTCTTTTACTGATTCTGCACATGCGATGGATTCGGGTCTTTCCGGAGGGAATATCGTCTGGAAATCTCCCGCAACAGTAAACCAAGGGGCTACACCGCATTGGGGTTGCCACAATTTATTGTCGTCTGGATTTAGGATGCAATAGGGCGATCCTGTTACACTTGTCCCGTTGTGATTTAAATAACGATAATGTCCCTTGCCTGTAATATTAACCGGGTGCATTCCGTCGCTGTTTGAGTGTCCGGAATTGGTAAATGCATAGGCCTTGCTCTTTTCCGTGAAATTAATGAAATAGCCTGTAATTGTTGAAGAGTTGTTATAGCTGTAGCATCGTTTTTCTCGAAGCGTAGTACTCTCGCGGAAATTGGTGCACCATTGCCAGTAGGGGTCTTCATAAGTTCCGAATCCAACATCCGTTGTTCCAGGTGGCATATAATAGAGGTAGAATAAATTTTCACCAGACGGGGCGTCTTTATAGGGCTTGTAATCTTGGTCATCCCATCCGTTATCAATATGGCTGCCATCGGAATCACATAAATGAACTCCCGCAGGTGCTGCATAGCGATAGGCGTAGCCTCCTAAGCAGGCTCTCGGTTTATTGGCGTCTTTTGTTTGCTTGAAATTCTTCGTTTCTTCGGTATTGCCTTGAAGCATGGAGCTATAGTCGCTCAAGGGATGTGCGGTTTTTATGTATACAAGTTTTCCTTCAGAACCAATAGAGATCTTCGATGCATTGTCTGCGTTTTCTGTTCCGGTCCATAAGGGGTATGTGGATTCCATCCAGACGTTTCCGCCTCCCTGAAATGTTCTGGACATGTCGGGGAAGTTGATTTGTCCTGAAGGGCCTACGCATAGGTCACCTCCAACACTCGCGGTATAACCACTGAAGTTTGTTGTCCATGTTCCATTCAAAGTAAGGTTGCCGGCAATGTCTTGATTACCGTTTGCTTGCTCTATGTCGCCATTGACATAAAGATCCCCATAGATTTGGTCCCCTAAATTAATAGTACTGCCGTTTTGTGTTGCAGTGAGGGGTCTGATTTTAAGATTGGATAGGTTGCCGTTGACATAAAAACTGTTTCCGACAATTCCATTGTTGGCGTCAAGATCTCCACCGATACAAGCATTGCCGTTAACAGCGATAGAATTACCGCTTACCACGAAATCGCCGGTAACAATAAGGTCTTCATCGATAGAGGCTGGGTTACCGTCTACGAGGTTCCCGTTAATAATCATGGATTTCGCAAATATTTCACCATGATTAATTGTTGTGCCCCCAAAATAGTTGGGAATAGGGGGGGCAGGAATCGCCTCATTGTCTGCGGGAACGTTTACCTGGTATAAGCCTGTTACATTCAAAATGGCGACTTCACTATGCCGGGACCCGTTTCGCGCCTCTCCTGAAGATAAAACCTGTATCTTGTAAGAGCTATTTTCTACGTGTACGCCGGTAAGCCATACTTCATAGGTTTGTCCCGCTTTGGCTAGGGGTTGCAGAACAGGGGTCAGCCTAACTGGTCTTTTTTGTTTTAAGTATTGGGTTACAATCCCGCCGATATCGCTTGCATGGTAAGTCATCCAAGCTCGAGCGTTCTCGATGCCCGCTATGGAGCTTTGGTATGCTTCTCGTTGCAACATACGGCTAGCACTGGATCTGCTCTCGCTGGTAATCCATTTCCATGTAGCCGTAGCAGCGATGGTTGCTATGAGCATAAATAGCAAAACGGTGATTAAAGAAACACCGGTTTTTCTTTTGTTGGATATTTCAAAAACCATAAACATCTCCTAGTCTCTAGGGCCGTTGCTGGGGGTTGGTACAACCAGGGTTACATCACCTGTTTCACCTCGTCCGTCACCACGTGCTCCGCGGCTAACGCTTAACCTTAAACGCATTGCCTTGACATTTTTCTTTTCCGTTGTCGCGATTGTGGCTCCGTCAAAATTGTAGTTTGCCGATTCAACCTTTTTAAACAGAAAATCAGAGAAACGTATAGTTCCGCTTGCTGCTACGGGTGAGTATGTGGCGAAAGTAATGGCCATACATACGTCTTCAAGGGCTTCTTTTACGGTGAAGCGCATGGAACGCTTGATGCTTGCTACGTTGGATGCTGGAGGGAAAAACAGAAAGTCTTCAAGCTGGGAAGGCCTCTTGCCGTCGTCCATTTTTCTGAACCCAATCGAAAGATGGTCGCGTCCGGGGACAAACATTCGCGCGGCATCGTTGGAATATGGCATAGAAAAAGCAATTTCGTACTCGATGTTGGGCTCCAGTGAAAATTCATGGCACAGAACATTCCAGTTTCCCGATGTTGAATTTTTTTCGCCTATAAAGACCTGGTTCCCGTTTTTATGGTCAAGCAAGGGAGCCTCGTTTTCGAAGTCGTAGTTGGTGGCTAGTCCGGTTAACGAGACTGTAGTTCCTCCATCTGATGGAGAAACCGTCACGAAAAAGAAGTTGTCTTCGCCGACTCTAGGAATTAGTCTGAATTCCTTGTTTGCCGGTGCTGGAGGCGTCGGTTGAACGGGGAAAATGATTGATGTTGCCTCTGTGGCTCCGGGAGTTGCTGGTGTAACTTTGAATGTATCTACATCGGTGGCCATTTCCACACTCAAGGGATCGTCATCAGGGCAATCCTCTGTTGCCGTTCCAAATACCGTTTTGCATGAGCGGTATAATTTTTTGTCAATAGTTTCCCAAACAACAGAATCGATAGCCTCGTAGGCTCCATTATTGTACCGCACCCTTTTAAATGCGATTTTGTCGTGCGCTGGATCTGTGGCTGTTATCGAAAAAGACGATGAATCTATGTTGTCATTATCTGCATTGGCGGGATCCATGTACACGCGAGGATAAAATCCGTAAGTTGACGCACTTAAAGTGGCTTTCGCCCCCATTTGCGCAACATCTTCCTTAAAAAGCATCCCGACATTTTCGGCTTCTTGCGAAGCCTTTAGCATATTTTGGGTTCGTATGCGGAACTTCGTGGAATTGCTGAACGCCTCACCGGCAATAAGCACGATGATTCCGAGAATGGCCATGTAGACCATCAGTTCCATAAGGGTAAAGCCTCGTTTCATCTGATTACCCCCGAAACCGTAATGGATTGCGTTGACTGTTTGAACCGCCAGTTGACTTTAACGTCAAGGCGTTTGGCATACACATGTGAAATGGTTTGTTCGGATGTTTCACTTGCGTTGTCGGAGTATTGGGTGGTGTTGCTTGACAGGTAATTTGCGTTAGGCGAAACGGTAACTACGGCCTTGTATTCTACTGTCATTGTATTTGGAACGATTCCGGGTTGCCCTTCCCACTTGCGGGAGACTACGATTGTGTCGGGAATTTTTGTGCCGTCTTCGCCGATTTTTGCCAAGGTAAGGCATCCCGTTCCGCAAGAAACCAGGTTTTCGTCTGTCAATCGGGCAATTCCCAGAGCGCCGAGTGAATCAATTAGGTTTTGGGCCACTTCGGTGGCCCCGTCGCGGCCGCGGATGCGCAGTAGGGCATCGCGATTGCCACTTTGCAAGTTAAGAATTGCCATGTATAAGAAACCAAGCACAGCCGCGGCAATCAGGACTTCCACGATACCGAAACCGCATTTTGAATGCGACTTCGGGCTCCTATTTAATTTTCCACATACCTTCATAATGCCACCTACAATTCTGTCCAATTACTCCAATCGCCGTTTTGTGTAGCATCGTTGCCAACTTTCCACATCGGAATCACCCTGTTTTTTGATCTCTCCTTGCGTACGGCACCGTAGATATCGTCGCCTCCGTACTTGATGCAGATTCCACCTTCAGGAGGTGTCGCTGCAAGGCCGATGGTTTGCGGATTGAACTTGATGGGAATGTTGTCATTGGTGTTAGGGTTTAACCAGCTCGCCATAGATGTTGGACATCCTTCGCCGTTCGGAACGAATTGGTTGGGGGAGTCTATGGTTAATGATGCTATGGTGCCTCCAGAACAGTTTCCTTCATCGCCGTCCCTGACTACTAAAAGTGTTCGAGGATCGGATGTTGTTGTATATCCTAGGCATAGAACTTCGTTGCGCTGACGAGACAGATTCGCGACCTGTTCAATAAAGGCGGCTGAGTTGATTGCTGCGTCTCTGATGCGCGCGTTGGCGACAGCTCGTTGCAGGCCGACAACACCCATAGATGAGAGTATCCCGATGATACTCACTACTACTAGAACCTCTACTAGGGTATAGCCCAACACGTTGCGTTTTGCATGTTGCATTGCGCTTTCCTTTATAAACCTTGTTCAAACCGTTTTTCTGAAACTAAAATAGCTTGAATGTCCGAACGGCTCCGTAACAGGCGCTTTACGCGTCTGTGTGCATTTTTTGGGCATCGATTATGGCCCTAGAGGGCTACTCATCTACTGCGTCTACCCACTTCAAAAGATCCGCCTGCAGAATATGAGTGTATATGTCTAGTGTCATGGTGCTAGAACTGTGACGCATCAGTCGCATGGTTATTCCCACGGGACAGTTGCGAGCGGCTAAGTTGGAAGCGAAACTGTGACGAAATTTATGGTTTGCAACCCAGCCCTCGATATGGAGCTTTTGACATACTTTTTTTAGCTCTCGGATAGACCGCTGTTTGCTGATCAGCAATCCAGACCCAAGTGGACCATATAAAGCAAGTTCTTCGGATAGCCTTTTCCCTATGGGAAGTACGGCGAATTTGTCTCCCTTTCCCACCACAAGAATGGACTTGCCGCGAATATTGTCATCAGTAAGGTTGGAAGCTTCGCTTATTCTAAGCCCCGCATAAGCCATAAGAGCCCATAGCATTCGTAATCCCTTGTCAGGAGCGCTCTCGACGATTCGCCGTACTTCTTCTGGACTCCACGAGTCCCTCACAGTTCGAACGGTCTTGCGATATTCAATAAGCTTGAAAGGGTGGACTCGGTCTATTCTGTTTTGCTTGTAAACCCAATTAAGAAAAATCCCGCAAACGCGGCATCGCTGCCGAGCAGATTTCTTGTGGAGTTCCAAATAATATTTTTGAGCATCTTCCACTTCGATTTTAAAAACATTATAAATCCCCTTGTTTTGGCACCATGTTGTAAAATGTTCCAAGATTCGGTTGTATTGTTCTGCACTGTCCTTTTTTAGCGATGGTCTAGAAACGAACTCCTGGGTCAAGGAGCCCATGTCTTTGGGAATGGGATTTTCCCAAGGAAGAGCAAATCGGAGTACAAGGAGACGTTGCAGGCATTGTTGCGCCACCGATTTGTTTGTTGTGCCCAGGGAACGGTAGTGGATCTGTCCGTGGCTATTTTCTCGCAGATACCAGACTTTGATTCCTCGGCTCTTATGACGCTGGATAATTGAAAGATGGTTCCATGATTCAACGGGACTTTGCCCCGGTGTGCACGGTTTGTTCATCAGAAAGAAATCCTTGTAATATCAATGTTTTGGGGCCATCAAAGGGATTCCCAAATGTATTTTACTCCTTTATCAAAAGGCATTTTCAGTTAGAACAAGGATTTTTTTACATAAAATGTAAAAAATTTCTGCTAAAAAAGCCATTTTTGTCGTAAAACGGGCGCTTTTTAAATTTTTTGATACATTTGAGGAAAAAAAAGCTATTTTAGTTTCGGGTAGTTGTGTTCCTGGTAGAATGTTTAACGGATGTTGCTCCCATGCAGAGAAAGCATAGAAAAAAAGAAGGCTATACATTGGTCGAAGTCCTCGTGGTGGTGTCCATTATGGGGATTTTGTCTGCTATGGGCGTGGCTGGTTTGCAGCGGGCTGTCGCCAATGCCCGAGTCAAGGATGCCGCGGTGAACACGGCTGCCTTCGTGGAACGTGTGGCAAATCTGGCAAGCCAGCGTAATGAAGTGCTGTGCTTGAAGATTGATCCAGGGTCTCCACAAACGGTTATTGTGGTTCTTGATGATGGAAAAAAGGATTGTTCGTCGCCTAAAAATGGAGTTGTTGCAGAATATTCGATAGAATCCCCTGCGAAGTATGTTCAACGGAGTGCGGGATGTCCGTCGGTTATGATGGATTGGTTTGGACAAAATGCTCAAGTAGCCTTTAAGCCTCGTTTAGGTCTTGCTGCAACGCCTCCTGAAGGTGGAATTTGTATCCAGTATGGCGGTGACGATATTTATGGTGCTGTTCGTAAAGACAGAACAAGAAATAGGGTAATTCCGATGTGGAAAGTCGGTAACGATGGAACCCAGAATAACAGTTGGACCAACTGGACGGAATTGTAGGTGGTGTTATGGTGAAGGTGTATGGTAAATTAAATTGTTGTCGAAATACGCGGTTAAAACATGGTTTTGGAATAGTTGAAGTTCTTGTTGCCGCCGCCGTATTGGGCTTCCTTTATATGGCGGTTCTTAACCTGCAATCGGGTAATCGTGATGCGTTGTTGCGTATCCGTGGTCGTGATGGTGCTACGGAAGTTGCGCAGAACATTATTGATTCGTTAGGCGCCTTGGGTATAGCTGGACTTTCTGATGATAAAATGCAGGAGTGTGACGAAAATGCTAGTACATATTGCTCGTGCGAACCGGGACTTCGATTGCCGAATAAAATTGTGACATCTAGGACTTGGAAAGGTCAGCCGGGCGCCATTGAAAACGATATGAATGTTGAATATACTGCTACCGTTACGGTGTCTCCAGATGCCGATTACGTAGCGAGAACTTCATCAATGCTTTTGGGCTCCGACAGCATTGAACATGTGTACGCAAAACGTCTTGATGTTAAAGTCTGTTGGCATTTTAAAAGTTCCGTTCAGTCCATTAAAGTTTCTGGGGTTATCAGATGATGGATCTATTCAAAAAAAAGAGTTCCCTCGAGGTAACCCATAAGTGCGGCTTCACGCTTATGGAATTGCTTGTTTATATGGCGATTGTGGGCATTGTTGTCGTTATTGCGGGTGAAGCCTTTAGTAATTCGACCAAGTTTCGTATCCGCACCGACAATATGATCAGAGCTACGCAAGAAGCCGAGAACGTAGCGATGCTTCTCAAGGAAGATGCCTCGCAGATGGGGGCAAAGAGTGCCTTGGACGAAATTGTCGAAAGTGGCAATGATGTCTTCAACGTGTCGCATATGTCCGAGGTCTATATAGATCCGGAGAATGTGATTGTAGAAAATCGAGATTCGTCTTCATATCGAATGGTTTATGGCAATAAGCTTGACAGCCTGGTTTTTAGAAAAGTACGTTACGACACTTCGGGACATTATGAGGCTGTTGAAGAAGTCGCCTGGTTCTTGGAATATGAGAGAAAAATTCCCGGAACAAACGATTCCTTGTACCAACTGAAAAGACAATGCGTAATTATTGATAAAAAATCGTCAGATGTAGAAGATTCTCCCTGTGCGTCCAAAGGTTCGACGGGGAGCTCAATCGGTGATTCTGCTGTTATAATGGCTTCGGAGGTTAGCGCCTTTAGAATACTTCCGGCTATTCCTCGTGTTCGAAGCAATTCGGATACATTGGAATATCGAAAGGAACAAATTTTTCCTCTCGATGATGGCGATGTATTCAGGTTTTTCTCTCGACATTCAGAAGCGGATTATGCACCTCTTACAACGAGTGCTGGCGGCTCTTCTGTGACGTTAAGCGGCTTTTTCTCAAACTATGACCTTGTGAATGGACAAATTTTGGATGTTCCCAATAGAAGGCGTCATCAAGTGATTGCTCTTTTGAATGATGGTAACAGCGGGTCTTCATGGGCCGGATTGTGCGCTAGTTCGGGGAACAATTTTACGTTCAAGCCTAAGGAAGAATACGAAATATCGTTCAAGATTCCGTATTCCACAAATGGTGCGGATGGTGGAACAGAAAAAATGCAAATGTTTGTTCCGGGGCGAGACGACTTGCATGTGGGCTTTATTGACTTAAATGGACAAAGACCTGCTGAAATTGAAGATTTTATGTTCTATCCGCCGACAAGCTCCAATGCGAGTAGCATTGAACGTGTGATGCGTTTCTCTGTGCGAGATACGGTGAAAAGGGTTTGTCTTGCGTTTACTTTTGCGGTGTATTCTCCTGTGGTTGGAAATGGCAGTTTGACCATATCTAATCTTAAAGTGAAACGGGGACTTCATTCGAACTACCGTTTTGATGAATCCAAACTTGAACTTCCGATTCAAGACAAGAAAAATGTCAAGGCTCTAAAGTTGCAAATGTCCGTAAAGCGTGGTGTGAAAAACGGCAACAAGGGTGAAACAAGCAACGTAGAGTTGGTCATTCCCATTCCGAGTAATGGTCCTAGAGATTAAGCAAGGAGTTTCCTATGCAGACGAATTTATATAACGTCATTAAGAAAGGCTTTGCCCCAAAAAAATCTATGAAAGCCGGCGTTTCCTTGATCGCTGTGCTTTTGTTTATGTTGATGGCGACGATTGCGGCAACGGCAACATGGAAATGGATTACCAGTGAAGGGTTTTCAAGTCAGAGCCGAATGATAAAACGAGAAGCGTCTCAATCTGCTGAGGCTGGCATCCAGGCGACACGTGCATGGATGACTTACCATGCAAATGATGTTGGCGCCTTGATTAGGGAGTATCAGTCTAAAGAAAATAAGAATAAACCTATTAAAATAGATAATCAGTTTGCGGAGTTTAAGAAGGCCGGACAGGAATATGATGTTTGGCTTACGGGTGTTAATACGGAAAATACAACTTATAAGTTAAAGATTCTCTCCAAGGGAAAGGCGCGTAGCGGAATGGGTTATCATTCCGAGGTGGCGATTCTTAAAGTAGATGGCTTGTATAAGGTGAAAATACCTTCTGATAAGAAAACGGCTCATTATGATTTTGATTATTCGTATTTTGGCGGGTCAACAGAAAACCATGGTAATATGAATCCGACTTCAATGTTGGTCAATGGAAACTGGAAAGGAAACCCCAATACGGTGACAACCACTTTTGTTGTGACTGGTAATGCGGAACTATCAGGAAGCAATTTACATGTCGGAAAAACGGCTTGCATTGGAGGAAATCTGTCCTCGAATAATGGCTTTACAGGACAGGATTTGTATGTTGTTG
>JAEEGG010016516.1_pt1 | contig 15323 bp, 18 predicted proteins | sample 9134161 | NCBI WGS metagenome assembly JAEEGG01 (sample SAMN16246543, study PRJNA631951) | gut metagenome | biome: gut microbiome; feature: rumen; material: CR-attached | host: Bos | place: Iran: Karaj | collected 2018-10
GTATGTTTGTACAACTTCCAAATATGGTCGAAGGATTAGTTCATGTATCTGATATAAAAGGTGATTATTTTAACTATAATGAAGAATTAAATGCATTAATTGGTCAAAGAACTAAGAAAATGTATAAAATAGGTGATAAAATACATATTAAAGTTATAAATGCATCAAAGGAAACTAGTACTATTGATTTTGAAATAGTAGAAAAAGGTGATAAACATGGAAATACTAAATAAAAAAGCTAGATATGATTATGAAATCCTAGAAAGATATGAAGCAGGTATTGTTTTAACAGGCAATGAAATCAAATCTATTAGAAAAGGATCTTGTAATTTAAAAGATAGTTATGTATTAGTTAAAAATAATGAAGTATTTGTTTTAAATATGCATATATCTAACTATGATAAAGGATTAGATAATCAAGATGAAACTAGAACTAGAAAGTTACTTCTTAATAGAAAAGAAATAAATAAATTACAAGGAATAGTAGAAATCAAAGGATATACTATTATTCCTGTAAGACTATATTTAAAAGGAAATATAGTAAAACTTGAAATAGCAGTTGCTAAAGGTAAACATACTTATGATAAAAAAGAAGCAATCAAGAAAAGAGATACTGAAAGAGAGACTGCAAGAACACTTAAAAATTATAGGTAAAAATTTGACTTTTTCCTTATTTTGCCTATAATTTTTATACATGGGGCTGTATTTGGCTTCGACAATTTGCTTAGTATTATAGGTGCAGGCCGGAGTGACACGTCACGTCTTTTAAAAAATAATTTCAAACAAAATTAAAAACGCATTCGCATCACTATTCAGAGTTAATAGTGCTGCTTTAGCTTAATAATTAGTGAGTGCACTTTCTACTACTTATTTTCTGCGTAGGTTTTAGAAGGTTCGATTTAGCAGAATATATTATTATTTAGTCTAGAAATAATAAAGAATCTTATAGACTTACTAAATTATTTGTTGTTAATTACTTAGTAATTTAGGAATCTTAATAATTAACTAAGCCTGTAGTACCTAAATATGAACCATTTTGGACAGGGGTTCGACTCCCCTCAGCTCCACCATAGTGAAATTAAAAGAACCTTTTAGGTTCTTTTTTATGTTATAATTTATTTGGGTGATATATATGAATATTTATTTAACATCATATGGTGTAGATACAAGATATACTGATTATATGGATAGTTATGATGATATAATTAGTGTTTTAAAAGATAAGAATGTTGCAATAATTCCAAATGCTAAATTAATTAATGAAGATAGAACTAATTCTATGGTTGCTAAAGAGGAATTAGCTAAGCATAATATAAATGCAGATATTATTGATATTGATAATAATAAACTAGATATAAGTAAGTATAATGCTTTATATTTAAGTGGCGGTGAACCAAAGAATTTAATGGATTCAATTAATAATGCTAATCTATTTGATGATATAAAAAAGTTTATTGATAATGGTGGTACTATTATTGGTCAATCAGCAGGGGCTATGATCTTTTGTAAAGACTATTATGATACAACTACTGGTAATTTATTAATAATGAATAATGGATATGATTATTCAAATAAGATGATTGTTCCACATTTTGATAATCTTCCATCGAATATAAAAGAGAAAATAAAGTGTGATATACTTGAGATCCATGATAATGATGCTTTAATAAAATTAATATAGAAGCATATTGCTGAGTTCGCCTGAACCTCTATATGCTCCACCATATGAAAATGATAAGAGCACTGTCATATATTGTGTCAAGGTGTTCTTTTTTTCTTATAAGAATAATATAAAACTGCTCGATATGATATAATAAACTTGAAATGAGGTGCATTTAAACTGATTAAGGGTGTTTTGACAATTACTGATGGTAAAGATTATTATTTCCAAGGTTTTGGAGATACTATTAGCAATTATAGTGGTAGACATTATGCTACAGGAAGACCTGGTGATATTCACGGAAATTTAATCATTGATAATCTTAATGATTTAAAAATAGGTGATTTTTATGAATTGGATTATTATCAAAATGGATCTACTGAATGGGGCTATAAATGTAAAAAGATTATTCCAAGTGAAGAAGATTTAAAACAATATAATAATCATAAAAAGTATGTTGAAGAAGTTGCAAAGAACGGTGGAGCATTTTTAAAAGATCTTCTAGAGTATTCAAGAGAGACAATAATTAAAAGAGGTAAAGAAGATTTAGATATTTTATTATCTCCTGAGCAAATTTCAAAATTAGTAGAAAAATTTGTTTTTTCAATAATTACGTATGGTGTATCAGGATCTGGTGCAGAAGGAGTAGTATTCTTCCAAAGACAAATGGGAAGAAATAATCTGTTTGATGAGGAAGGAATGAACTATAGAGATCTTTTTGGATTTGATGAATCGCCATTTATGAAATCAGAATATCCTTCTTGCGTTCCAGCAGATATTAGTTCAAAAATATATGTAGATGGTAAAGCTGGTGATCCGAAGAATGGTGGATCAAGGTTTATAGCTGCATGTGGAGATATGAGATGTACTGTAAATATTGACCAAGATGGGGTTACAGTTACTCCATATATTCCAGGAAGTCTAAAAGAAGCTCTAGAAGCTAAAACAAAAAAACATTAATTATAAAGTAGCAAGTTTTTGCTACTTTTTATTTTATGTATTGACAAATAATTTTTTTAGATATACAATATCATTGTATTAAGGAAGTAATACAATCAAAAAAGGAGTGATATTATGGATTTCACATTTGATAACAATATACCTATTTATATACAGTTACTTGAATATATAAAAATATATTTAATATCAGGTGTATTTAAAGCAGGCGATAAGTTACCATCAGTAAGAGACTTTGCTAATACATTTAAGGTTAATCCTAATACAATGCAAAAAGCTCTTCAAGAACTTGAAAGTATGAATTTAATTTATACTGAAAGAACTAATGGTAAATATGTTACAAAAGATGAAAAATTACTTGAAAAATTGAAAGACGAATATGCTATTACATTAGCAAAAAGTTATATTTCAGGTATGAAAAAGATTGGTCTTGGTAAAGCAGATTCAATTAAGTATTTGGAGGGTTTAGATGAGTAGTTTATTAGAAATTAAAAACTTAAGTAAAACTTTTGATAATAAAAAAATATTAGATAATGTTAATCTTGAAATAGAAAAAGGAAGAATAGTTGGTTTACTTGGTAAAAATGGTGCAGGTAAATCAACATTAATAAAACTAATTAATGATTTACTAACTGCTGATGAAGGCGGAGTAATACTATTTAAAGGTAAGAAAATAGGAGTATATTCTAAAGAACATATATCTTATTTACCTGAAAGAACATATCTAGATAAATCTATGAAAGTATCTAGCGTTATTAGTTATTTTAAAGAATTCTATAAAGATTTTAATGAAAAGAAAGCATATGCTTTATTAAAAGATTTAAATCTAGATTCAGATATTAGAATTTCTAAGATGTCTAAAGGTATGCAAGAAAAATTACAATTAGTATTAGTTATGTCTAGAGATGCTGATTTATATATATTAGATGAACCTTTATCAGGAGTAGATCCTGCTACTAGAGATTATATATTAGATACTATTTTATCTAATTTTAAAGAAGGTTCTAGTATTATAATTTCTACACATTTAATATCTGATATAGAAAGAATATTAGATGACGTAGTATTTATAGATAAAGGTAAGGTAGTTATATCTTCATCTGCAGATGAACTAAGAACAAAAGAAAAAGCATCAATTGATGAAATCTTTAGGAGGGAGTTCAAATGTTAAAGAAATTATTTAAATATGATTTTAAATGGATTAATAAAGTAATGATTATTTATTACATTATTTTATTAGTTATTAGTATTCTAACTAAAATAGTAGAATCTATGAATCAAACATTTTTATTATTAATAATAGATAAAATACTTTCTAGTATGTTTATTGGATGTGCTGTATCTGTTATTATTACAACATTTATGAGAATATGGGTAAGATTTTTAGTTAATAATTATAAAGATGAAAGTTATTTAACTCATACTCTTCCTGTTACTAAAAATCAAATATTTAATTCTAAGATTTTAGCAGGCATAACATCTATACTTATATCTGCTTTAGTAATAGTTGGATGCATTGCACTAATATATTTAAATGCTAATAACTGGGAATATTTAAAAATAATGTTTCAATCCTTAGCTCAAGCTTATAGTAAGTTTATAGCAGTTTCTTATATAGTTGGTTTAATAGTACTTGTAATATTAGAACTATTCTATATAATGTTTGCAGGTATCTTAGGACTAGTAATAGGACATAAATCAAATAATCATAAAATGCTTAAATCTATTATATTTGGATTTGTAAGTTATGTAGTATTACTTGTTTTATCATTCATTACAGTAGGTATTACTAGTAGCTTTACTGATTCATCTTTAATATATAATGGATTCCCACCAGTTAGTACTATGAAAGCAATAGGACTTACATTTGTAATAGTTTATATTATATATAATGTAGTTCATTATATATTAGCTATTAAACTATTTAATAAAGGTGTTAATGTAGAATAAAAAGAACTATTTAGTTCTTTTTTTATTGTTTTATAATGAAATTTTATTAAAATGAGTGTATAATTAAAAACATTGCAGGAGGTTTTTATGGGGGCAATTGATAAATATAAAGATTTAGAAGGACAAATAAAATTTAAGGATGAAGAAATAACAGATTTAGAAAGTTCGGATATAATAAAAAGATATAAAAGATTAAATAGAGAAAAAAGTACATTATTAGATAAGATGAAAAAACTATATCCAGATGTTAAATTTGAAGAATACGATTTATGCGGAGATAATAGACATCTAGTAGCATTGGTAAAGGGTTTTAATAATAATAGAGAAAGAGCTCATTATCAACATAATCGTTTATGCGTTAAATGTGGATTAACTACTTTAGTTAAAGATTATCCAAGACTAGGTTTAAGCAAAGAACAAAGATTAATGTATGATTATTTTTCAAAAAGATATTTTTCCAATAAAACTGATGAACAATTATTACCTGGCATATCTATAGCAAATATACAATGTGATCCTGATTTAGCATTAGCAATATATAAGGAAATAGTAAAATTACATCCTAATATAGATGATGAGAGTGCAGCAAACTTATTTAATAAAACATTAGATGAAATCAATAAAATGGAAAATGAAAAAGATAAAAAAGATGCTGCTAAAAGACTAGGCTTAGATTTTAAGTCAATTAGATGGTAAGACAAATAATATTTGTCTTTTTTTATGCTATAATTATTTTAGTAGGAGGCCTTATGAATCTATCTAAATCAAAATATGTACAAGGAATAAGATGTCCTAAATTAATGTGGTTATCAGTTTATAAACCAGAAGAAGCTATAGAGAATAATGACAGTATCTTAGAAAAGGGTGCTGAAGTAGGAGAACTAGCAAGAGGTATATTTGGTGACTATGAATTAGTTGAATATAACAAAGATAAACAGAAAATGGTTGATGAAACTAATAAATATTTAACAAATAAACCAAATATTATTTGTGAAGCCTCTTTTATATATGATAATAATTATTGTGCTGTAGATATTTTAAAAAATGATAAAGATGGAGTAGAAATCTATGAGGTTAAATCTTCATCTCATATTAATGGGTCATATATTAATGATATATCTTATCAAACATGGATCCTAAAGAGTCTAGGATTAAATGTTAAAAAATCATATTTAGTTTATATTAATAATAAATACATAAAACACGGTAAATTAGATTTAAATAAATTATTTGTTATTGAAGATGTAACTGATATATTATTGGAAATAGATAATAATAAAGTATTAGAATTACAAAATATATTAGATTCTAAAGAAGAACCTAATACTGATCTATCAGTAGACTGCATGAAAAATAAAAACTGTTCATATGAGTGTCCATTCTTTAAATATTGCACTAAAGATTTGCCATCTCCTAATGTATTTGATATTGGATGGAAGGCTCGTTTTAATAAAAAATTAGATATGTATTATAAAAATAAAATAACTTTTGAGGATGTATTAAAAGAAGGTATATTTATAACTAATAAAGAAGCTACTGAACAACTAGAGTTTACGATAAATAATTCTAAACCTAAAATAAATAAAGACGGAATAAAAGAATTCTTAGATAGAATTACTTATCCACTATATTTCTTAGATTTTGAATCATATCAATCACCAATTCCTACAATTGATGGAACTAAACCTAATCAACAAATATGTTTTCAATATAGTTTGCATTATTATTTAGAAGAGAATGGAGAACTATATCATAAAGAGTATTTAAGTGATAATTATGATGGTGATCCAATGTATGGATTATGCAAACAACTATGTGAAGATATACCAAAAGATACATGTGTAATTGTATATAATGATACTTTTGAACAATCTAGATTAAGAGAAATGGCAAGTATATATCCAGATCTTAAAGAACACTTATTAAATATACATGATAATATTGTAGACCTATATGATGTATTTATACATCATGACTATTATGTTAAAGAAATGGGTGGTAGTGCATCAATTAAACAAGTATTACCAGCATTATTTCCTGATGATCCAGATTTAGATTATCATAATTTAGATCAAGTTCATAAAGGTGATGAAGCATCAGCAGCATATTTATCTCTTAAAAACTTAGATAAAAAAGAAGAGAAAATACTTAGAGATAATATGCTTAAATATTGTAAGTTAGATACTTATGCTATGGTTAAAATATTTAATAAATTAATAGAGGTTATAAATTAATAAAAAAACTAAAAAAAAAGAACCATTATGGTTCTTTTTTATGTTATACTTATTATAGTAGGGGGGAATAAAAATGGCAATAGATTCACATATGCATATTAATAGTTTGCTTATTCCAAAATATTATTCTAGTGTAGAGGAACCAATAAGAGAAGTCAATGAGGATAATTCTTTATCTCATGTTATTAATGTTGGTTTAGATTTAAAGACTTCTAAAGAATGCACTATAATATCTAGGAATAATGAAAAGTTTTATAATTCCGTAGGTGTACATCCACTATATGTTGAAGAAGGAATTGATTTAAAGAAAATAAAAGATATAGTAGATGATAAAACTGTAGCTATAGGAGAAATAGGTTTAGATGATAAAAAATCGAATTTTATAGTTCAAAGAGATGCCCTTATTGAACAATTAAGAATAGCTAATGAACTAGGATTACCTGTTATAATACATTCTAATAATTCTAGTAAAGATATATTTGAAATATTTGATTATACTATTGCTCCAGAACATGGATGTGTATTTCATTGTTTTCAACCAGAGTTAAGTTCTCTTGATTATTTAGTTAAAAAAGGTTATTATGTTTCATTTGCAGGTAGAGTAACATATCAAAATGCTAAAAGATCATTTGATGTATTACAAGAAGTTCCTACAGAACTATTATTAGTAGAAACAGATAGTCCATATATAAGTCCTGAACCTGTAAGAAATCAAGTAGGTAAATCTAGTTATATAAAATATATTATAGATAGAATAGCTTTATATAGAGGTAAAGAATTAGAACCTGAGGATATAGATAAAATAACTACTGAAAATGCTAAAACATTATTTAAAAAACTAAAATGAACCTATGGTTCTTTTTTTATGATATAATATATATAGTAGAGGAGGTCTACAATGGGATTATTTGATAAATTTAAGAAAAAGAAAAATAAAGATATTAATTTTGAAGAAGAATTTAATATAGATAATTCTAAAAATACAGAAGATAGTTATTTAGATAAATTATCTAATAATGATGAAGAAGAGACACCTAAAGATGAAGAAATAACTTTAATCAATGAAAAACAAAAAATAGTAGAAACTACTAAAGAATCTTTAGATAATGCCAATACTATTATTGAAAAAGTTACTGTAGTTTATACTGAAGAATCTAAAGAAGAAGATCAAGAAGAAAGAATAAAAAAATATGCTTTCCAAGATGAGTTTAGTGATAAATATGGTGATATAGATTCCTTTAAAACCGTATTATCAATGTATGAGAGAAATGGTATACAAATAGGTTCTAAAGAGTTAGAAAAATATTTAAAGTTTTCTAAAGTAGTAGCATCTGATCCAGATAAATTAAGAGAATTCTTATTCTTCCCATATAACCTTGAAAAATCTCAATATAAATTATTAAGTGAAGAAGAAAGTATAGAATTAGATAAACAATTAGATGAAATAGGAGATAAGAATTCATTAGGATACTTTAAGACAATGCTTGCTTTATATCAAACTATAGGTCTTATTTCTATAGAAGACGATGATTCTTTTATAAAAACATTTACTAATTATTATGGTTTAGATGATAATCAAATAATGGATGCTAAAAAGAGTATATTAAAACAAGTAGATGCCTATACTTCATCTATTGAAGAATAATTTTTTTAATAAAAAGAGATATAAATTATATCTCTTTTTTAATTTATATGGTATAAATAATAATGTGGTGAATATGAAAAAGATATTATTATTTATATTATTATTTTTTGTTATATTTAATGTTAAAGCATTTGATATTGATTCAAAAAATGTTTCTTTTATTAACTTAAATACTGATTCTGTAGTATATGAAAAGTCTATGGATGAAAGAGTATCTGTTGCATCACTTCAAAAGATATTAACATCTATTGTTGCTATAGAGAATATAGAAGACTTAAATGCAAAAGTAACTATAGATAGATCTAAAATATCTAAAATAAGTTATGATGTATATACTATAGGATTAAAAGATAATGAAGAAGTAACATATTATGATTTATTAGAGGCTACATTACTTAGATCTGCTGGAGATGCCGCTTTATACTTAGCTCTTAGTGTTTCTGATTCAGAAGAGGAATTTGCTAGTTTAGTTAATGATAAGGTAGAAGAATTAAAACTAGAAAATACAGTATTTAAAGACCCAATAGGATTAGAAAAGGATGGACAATATTCATCTGCATATGATGTTGCTAAAGTGTTAGAATATGCTCTTAAAAATAAAGATTTTAAAGAGATATTTACTAGTGAAAAATATAAATTTACTGATGAAGAATTTGAGTTTTCAGGTCCTGTTGAAAAAACAAAAGAAATGGGAGTAGAAACTATTAAAGGTGCTAAAACAGGATATACTTCTAAAGCAGGTAATTGTTTAGCAAGTTATATAGTTAATGGTAAAGAAGAATTTATATTAGTTACATTAAATGCAAGTAAAAATACTAATAATCATTTTTCTGATCAAAAAGAGATAGTTAACTATTATATGGAAAACTATGCATTAAAAAAGATTATTAAAAAGGGAGATATTCTTACAACAGTTAAATCTACTTTTGGTGAAACTATTAATATAACAAGTGAAAAGGATATTTATTCTTATGTTAAAAAAGATTCAACTATTGATAAAAAATACGATGGTATAGATAAAGTATCAATGAAGAATAAAAATGGTGATTTGCTTGGAAAATATTATGTGTATTCTAATGATGATGTTATATATGAAAAGAATGTTTATTTAAATAAGAATATAACTATATATATTCCAAAAGTTATTAGATATTCTTTATATGGAATATTAGCTTTATTAGTTATATTATGTATTATTAAAAGTAAAAAAAGAAAAAAGAGATATTTATAATAAAATTATTGATAAATATTTATAAAAATGATAGAATTAAAGCAGAATAGGAAGAGGGTATTATGAAAGAGATAATTACTAAAGTAACAAATTTTATAAATGAAAATACAATGCTTCTAATTGGTATATGTGCATTTTTAATAATAGTTTTAATTATTTATCTAATAGATAATAGTATTAAAACTAAAAAAATGCAAAAAGCATTAACTGAAATAGATGCAGTAGAAGATAAAGTAATAGAAAGTACTCCTGAAGTAAATAATAATGAATCTGTTAGTACTCCTGAGGAAACTAAATTTGATAGTATATCTTTAGTTGAAGAAGAACCAAAAGAACCAGAAGTAAAGTTTGAAGAACCTGAAATAGAAGTTAGTACTACTATTGAGGAAGAAATAGAAACTCCTGTAGTAGAACAAAAAGAAGAACCAAAGTTTACTAATAAGAAATCTTTATCTGAGATATTATCAAAGAAAAATGAATCTATTAATATAAATGATATAGACAAATCATTAGAAGAAACTACAGATTTTAATAATACATTTTAATATATAGCATTCGCTATATATTTTTTTATAGAAATATGATATAATTTATGTTACGGAGATAATTATGAAATATATAAAAAAGATATTAATAATATTATTTTTGGTTATAATGATTTCTGGATGTAAGGTTACTTACGAGTTAAAAATTAATAATGATTTATCTATTAATGAGAAGGCCATTATTAGTGAAAATACTAATAGATTAACTTCTAGAACTAATCTTGATGTTAATCAATCAGTTCAATATTTATATAAGATATATAAACCAGATTTTATGAGTGATGGTTCTTATTCAATATCTAGTAAATATAATGATACATATGTAACAGTTAATAATACATATAGTAGTATAGAAGACTATTCTAAAAAGTTTTCTAATGATCTTTTTTCATTATATAATTCATATGATAATAAGAAACATATAACTATAGATATTGCTCAAATGGATTTATTAGATTCAAAGGCTACTAATAGATATGTTTATGATGAAATAGATGTATCAATAGAAGTTCCATTTGAAGTAATAGATACTAATGCTGAAATAGTAAATGGAAATATATATAAATGGCATATAAAACCAGATACAAATGAATATAAAAGTTTATATATAGAATTTAATGGAGAAAGACCAAAGAATACTGTTTCATTCTCGTTAGGAAAGAAATCGTTTTTTGTTGGTTATGAATGGATAATATTAGTTGCAGTTGTTATTGCTATTGTAGTTGCTTTATCAATTGTTTATATTAAGAATAAAAAGAATAATAGAGTGTAGGAGGACATATGAGTTTAGATAGTATTATATCGATAGTTAAAAAAATAGTAGATATCTGTCTAGTATGGGTAATACTATATTATTTACTTAAAAATGTTAGAAAAAATGTTAAATTTTCATTATTATTAAAAGGAATAATAATAATTATATTAATAAAACTAATTAGTGATTACTTTGGATTAGTAACAGTAGGTTTATTATTTGAATATGTTATTTCTTGGGCACCAATAGCTTTAATAATAATATTCCAACCAGAGATAAGATCTGCCCTAGAGCAACTAGGTAAAGCTAAACTACTTGGTAGTCATAAAACATTATCTCTTAGTGAAAGAGAAAAAATGGTTACTGAAATAGGTGCATCTTTAGAGTATTTAAAGAAGAATAGAATAGGTGCTTTAATAGTAATTGAAAGAGATACATCTTTATCAAATTATATAGAAAAAGCAAAGAAGATATATGCTGATATATCAAATGAATTATTATGTTCTATATTCTTCCCAGATAATCCACTTCATGATGGTGGTGTTATTATCCAAGGAAATAAAATAACATGTGCAGGTGCAGTATTCCCAACAACTGTTGATATGAAATTTAGTAAGAGACTTGGTACTCGTCATAGAGCTGCTATTGGAATATCTGAAGAAAGTGATGGTATAGCTATTATTGTTTCTGAAGAAACTGGTAGAATTTCTGTAGCAATAGAAGGTAAATTAAACTATAACTTATCTATAGATGAAGTTAAATCTATTATTTTAGAAGAGTTAATGCCAAAATCTGAAACTTTTGTTGTAGAAAAAGAAGAAGAGGAGGATGACATAGATGAGATTAATTAAGAAAATAATTAAGTTCTTTGACAGACATTTAATATTACCTATTACAAGATTTTTTGTATCTATAGGTAAAAAATTAAAATTCTTAAGTAAACCTCTAGAACTAGCATTTAGAACAAAAAGAAGTTTAATAATAGTATCTTTAATATTTGCTGTTATTATATTCTTTGTAATAGATAGAGCTAGTACTACTTTAGTAGAAACAGAAGCTGAAGTATTATATAATCAACCTGTAACTGCTAACTATAATGATGAAGAATATGTTGTTGAAGGTTTACCTGAAACAGTAGATATAACTATGATTGGTACTAAAGCTAATTTATATTTAGCTAAACAATTACCATCTCAAAATATAACCGTAGATTTAAGTGATTTAACTCCTGGTGTACATGAAGTTAAATTAAATTATAAACAAGCTATAACTGCTGTTGAATATAAACTAGATCCTTCATCAGTAACAGTAGTAGTAAGTACTAAACAATCTGCTACTAAAGATATTTCTTATGAAATATTAAATTTAGCTTCATTAGATAGTAAAATGTCTATTAAAGATATAGAGTTAGAAACTAATAGTGTTATAGCTAAAGGTACTGAAGATAAATTAAATAAAATAGCTACTATTAAAGCATTAGTTAACTTAAATAATCTAGGAGATCCTAATGTAGGAGACAATAATATAAAAGATAATCAAGTAGTAGCATACGATGAAAATGGTAAAATCCTAGATGTAGAATTAGTTCCTAGCAAAGTAAATGCTACCGTAAAAATAGAATCACCTAGTAAAACAGTTCAATTAAAGATAGTTCCTGTTGGACTTGAAAAAATAGTATTTGGTAAATCTGTTGAATCTATCAAGAGTTCTATTAGTGATGTAACTATTTATGGTAGTGAAGAAGCACTTGCTAAAGTTGATTCTATTGATGTTAAAGTAGATGTTTCTGATATTAAAACTAATAAGAAATACACTAAGACAATTAAGAAACCATCAGGTATTAGAGAATTATCAGCTAAAACAGTTACTGTAGAAGTATCACTTGGTGATGAAGCATCAACTAAGATTAATGATGTTAGATTAAGTTATATTAATTTAGGTGATAATTTAACAATTGCTAATGTTGATACAACAACAATTTCAGTTATATTAAAAGGTGTATCATCTGTTATAGATAAAGTATCACCTGCTGATATAAATGCTTATATAGACTTAAAGAATTTAAGTGCTGGTGAGCATGAAGTAGATGTTATAGTTAAAGGTAATGATGAGAAAGTTCAATATATACCTCAAACTACAAAAGTAAAAGTAGAGATTGCTAATAGATAGCAATCTTTTCTTTTGTTTATAAATGTAAAAAAACACTTATAATTATTGACAATAAGGGTATTTTTTAGTAAAATTTATATCGGTACATTTAAAAACCCACAAATATTAAATTAACTATGGGAAGGTTAGTTTAAGATTTAAGAAAGGGAAATATTTTATGGACACATTTATGGCTAAAAAGTCAGATGTAATACGTAATTGGTATGTTATTGACGCTGAAGGTAAAAACCTTGGACGTGTAGCTACTAAGGCTGCTACTATATTACGTGGAAAACATAAGGCAATTTATACGCCTCATGTTGACTGTGGTGATTATGTTATTATAATCAATGCAGAAAAAGTTAATTTAACTGGTAATAAGTTAGATCAAAAAATGTATTATAATCATAGTGGATATCCAGGTGGATTAAGAGAAAGAAATGCTAGAGAAATGATTGAAAACTATCCAGAAGAAATGATGGAAAGAGCAATCAAAGGAATGCTTCCAAAAGGTAGATTAGGTAGAGCAATGGGTAAAAAACTATTCGTATATCGTGGTAGTGATCATAAACATGAAGCTCAAAAACCAATCGCTATGGAACTAAAGTAGGAGGTTTAAATGGCAACTAAATTTATTGGAACTGGACATAGAAAAACATCTATGGCTAAAGTTGTTATGGTATCTGGTAAAGGTAAAATAACAGTTAATGGTAAAGATGTTAATGAATATTTTGAACTTCCAACACAAGTTTTAGATTTAAAACAACCATTAGAAGCTACTAATACTGCTGATAAATTCGATATCGAAATTGAAGTACAAGGTGGCGGAAAAGCAGGACAAGCTGGTGCTGCTAGACATGGTATTACAAAAGCATTACTTGAATATGATAAAAATACTGATCCTAACTCAGAAAGTTCTTTCAGAAAAATTCTAAAAGCTAAAGGATTTATTACTAGAGATTCTAGAATTAAAGAAAGAAAGAAACCAGGATTAAAGAAAGCTAGAAAAGCTCCACAATTTAGTAAGAGATAATATAGCTTATGTAAAGACCTATTTAATAGGTCTTTTTTATTGTAAAATCCTTGTTAAACAAATACATTAGTTGATAAAAATGTATTATAATGAATTTAATGTAGGTGGGTATTTTGAAGAAATTATGTTATGTTTTAATAGCAATAGTAGTCGTATGCTTAATAGGAGTTACAGTTTATTCTGTAATCAATAATAAAACTAAAAATAGTTATGATACATTGTATAAAAAAATAGAATCATTAGATTGTTCAAATCTAAGTGAAGATGAATTTATTAGTTATTCGTTAAAAATAGTTGATGGTACAAACGGGATACTACATAGCAAAAAATATGTTAAAGGTGATATAGATACTAAATATAAAATAGCAAAAGAAGCACTAGAAATCCTTGAAAGTAAAAAGTGTGTAAGTGACATATATTATGATGAAAACAATCAAGCATTTACTTATTACATGGGGGTTATGTTATCTATTTGGGAATTAGAAGACTATAATAGTGATACAGTATATGATTAAAAAAGCTAGAATAAAGGCCAGAATTATCTAGTCTTTTTTTCTTTTTAAAAAAACTATTATTTTTAGTATTTATCTTCTATTTTTTATGATTTTTTGGTAAAATAAGATATAGCAATTAAGTGTATAAAGGAAGTGTCGATGATGGGTAAAATTATATCTTTAGTTAATCAAAAAGGTGGAGTAGGTAAAACAACTACAAGTATTAATTTAGCTTCATCATTAGGATTACTTGGAAAGAAAGTTTTATTAGTAGATATAGATCCACAAGGAAATGCTACTACTGGTGTAGGAATAGAAAAAGGTGGACTTGGTGCTACTTTATATGAAGCATTACTTGATGAGAAAACTGTCGGGGAATCTATTATTAAAACCAAGTTTAAAAACTTATCTATATTACCTTCAAGTATTAATCTTGTTGGTATAGAGAGTAGTTTTGTTAATAAACAAAAAGAAGATCCAACATTTGCAAAGTTTACTCAATTAAAAAGACTACTAGATGAAGTAAGAGATAATTATGATTATATATTAATTGATTGTCCTCCTTCATTATCAGTTTTAACTACTAATGCTTTAGCTGCTAGTGATTCAGTTTTAATTCCTGTTCAATGTGAATTCTATGCACTAGAAGGAATTATGCAATTACTTAATACT
>JAEEGG010016518.1_pt1 | contig 15321 bp, 10 predicted proteins | sample 9134161 | NCBI WGS metagenome assembly JAEEGG01 (sample SAMN16246543, study PRJNA631951) | gut metagenome | biome: gut microbiome; feature: rumen; material: CR-attached | host: Bos | place: Iran: Karaj | collected 2018-10
TATCAGGTATCGGCCGTTATGGTCATAGTCGAACGTATAGGCGTGATGACGGGTGTCACCGATAAGGTCGGCGTGATAGTAAGGATCGTGATAGGTTACACGGTCTACGTTTTTGAAATAATCGTACATATTGACTATTTCGAAACGTCTGAATTCATTGCCTGCCGCAAAGATAAGGTCACGGCAATGTTCGTAGGTGAGCCTGGAGCCTGCGTTATAGGTGGGCTTGGGATTGAGTACTGCGTTGTCAAAACGGCGGTTCTGCATCACTACGGTGTAAATCTCTCGGTCGGGATTGGTTACGTTCAGGCCGTTCAGACTGACCGTCATGTTAACCTGCTGATGTGATTTGCGGGAGTCAATATCGGTGTTCCCGTCAACGGTTGCACCCAGATTGTGCATGTTTTCAACTATCATGAACCTGAACCATGCAACCTCCCGACCGTCCTCCTGTATTGAAAGGCGGTAATTGCCGGACAGTTTCGGGGTAACCTCACTGTTGGGCAGGGTAAGGGAGTAGTGGGTGTAGTCAAAGGTCGTGTTCAGCGAGTTCTCCCAGTTGTCTATGGGCTGGTCGTTGAATCCGTCCATATATTCCGATTCAATCAGGTCAGACGGTTTCCACTGGGCGTCACAGTGCGTGAGGTGATAAGTGAAACGGTGGTACTCATGCGACATCTCGTCAAATGAGAATTCAATGGTTTCATCGCTGCCCAAGGTGATTATCTGGGCTCGCTCCCAATCTCCGGCGGAAATGACTCTGAGCGTATTGATCATGTCGGATTTGCTGCCGAACCACTGGGCATGGAGCATCATCGGCACCATAATCAATGCGGCCGATAACAGTTTTCTTATGTGAAAGTTTAACGCCATGTCATACATAAAACGGCATGAAGGTACTGCTTATTGTTTTATAATACTATATTTGTGATTGTTAAAGGACTGTTACATTAACCTTATGAGATATTTGCTTATGAAAAAATTCTTTACAACAGCGTTATTGCTTGTATTGTTGCTTGTTCCGGCTTTCGCACAGGAACTGAGAAATTTCAATTTCGGCGGCCGTCAACAGATAGTATCGCCCGAAATCAACGGTGAAAAGGTTACATTCCGCCTGAATGCCAACTATGCCACGATAGTCAACCTTGTAGGTAGCTGGATGGAGAATCCATATGGTGAGGGTATTCCCATGCAGAAAGGGCAGAATGGTGTATGGGAGATAACCGTCGATACTCCGTCGCCCGAGATTTACACTTACAACTTCATAGTTGACGGTGTATCGGTCAACGACCCCCAGAACTACATGGTACAGCGTGACGGAACCCGTTACCTGAATATGCTGCTGGTACCCGGAGAGCGTTCCGAGAACTATTTTGAGGCTAATCAGCGCGGTACCGTTACATACCGCTGGTATGACAGCAAGATACTGGGCATCAACCGCCGTGTGACCGTCTATACTCCTTACGGTTATGAGACCAGCGGCAAGAAATACCCGGTTCTGTACCTTCTTCACGGTGCAGGAGGTGATGAGGAGGCCTGGACATCCATGGGCCGTACCGCACAGATCCTGGACAACCTTATTGAGAAGGGTCTGGCTCAGCCTATGATTGTGGTTATGCCTAACGGTAACCCAGGACAGCAGGCTGCACAGCCTCTGGGTCTGCCCGAAAAGCAGATTGACCGCCGCGATCCCGCTATGGCCGATGCATACGTAAAGAGCCTCTGCACCGAGATTGTGCCGTTCATAGAGAAGAACTTCCGCGTTATTGCAAAGCCTGAGTCACGTGCCATTGCAGGTCTGTCAATGGGTGGCGGACACACCATTACCGCAACCAACCTGTATCCAGCCATGTTTGACTGGATTTGCCCGCTGTCAGCAGCCGGCAGTTCAACACCCGAGCAGATCACAGCCCTCAAGAAAGCAGGCGTAAAGCTCTACTTCCTGGCATGCGGTACAAGTGATTTCCTGTGGGAGAACTCAGTTACACTTGACAAGACAATGACTGACTGCGGCTTGGAGCACACCTTCTACAAGTCAGACGGAGGTCACGTGTGGGCCAACTGGCGTCTGTATCTTAATACCTTCGCTCAGTTGCTGTTCAAGTAAAAGAAGAGACTGAAATAGGAGGGGACGATCGGAATAATCCGGTCGTTCTCTCTTTTTTATTCTATATTTCTAAAAAAAGAGTACCTTTGCACTCCGAAAAATCTTAGGATATGGCAAAAGAACTTAAAGATCTTACCAAAAGAAGCGAGAACTACTCGCAGTGGTATAATGAACTGGTAGTTAAGGCTGACCTTGCCGAGCAGGCTCCTGTCCGCGGTTGCATGGTTATCAAGCCCTACGGTTATGCAATCTGGGAAAAGATACAGCGTACCCTTGATGACAAGTTCAAGGAGACCGGTCACGTGAACGCTTACTTCCCGTTGCTTATACCAAAGTCATATCTGAGCCGCGAGGCAGAGCACGTTGAGGGCTTTGCCAAGGAGTGCGCCGTAGTTACACACTACCGCCTCAAGAATGCCGAGGACGGAAGCGGCGTCATAGTTGATCCCGCAGCAAAGCTGGAGGAGGAACTCATTGTACGTCCTACATCAGAGACCATTATCTGGGCTACATATAAGAACTGGATCAAGTCATACCGTGACCTGCCTATCCTGTGCAACCAGTGGGCTAACGTAATGCGCTGGGAGATGCGTCCGCGTCTGTTCCTGCGTACCGCCGAGTTCCTGTGGCAGGAGGGTCACACCGCTCATGCCACCCGTGAGGAGGCTGAGCAGGAGGCACGCCGCATGCAGCAGGTTTATGCTGACTTCGTAGAGGGTTACATGGCCGTTCCGGTTGTTCGTGGCGTCAAGTCCGAGACCGAGCGTTTTGCAGGTGCTCTTGATACCTATACCATCGAGTCAATGACTCAGGACGGTAAGGCTCTGCAGTGCGGTACATCACACTTCCTGGGTCAGAACTTTGCCAAGGCCTTTGATGTTCAGTTCATCAACAAGGAGAACAAGCTGGAGTATGTATGGGCTACCTCATGGGGCGTATCAACACGTCTGATGGGTGCTCTGATCATGGCTCACTCTGATGACAACGGTCTTGTTCTGCCTCCTAAGCTTGCTCCCATACAGGTAGTAATTGTTCCTATCTATAAGAATGAAGAGGACCTGGCACAGATAAGCGCCAAGGTTAATACTCTTGTTGAGGCTCTCCGTAAGAAGGGCATCAGCGTCAAGTATGATGACGCCGATAACAAGCGTCCCGGATTCAAGTTCGCCGATTATGAGGTTAAGGGTGTTCCCGTACGCGTTGCCCTGGGTATGCGTGACCTTGAGGCCGGTACATGTGAGATCATGCGCCGTGACACTCTGGAGAAGGAGACCGTTCCGTTTGAGGGTCTTGAGAACCTGATTCCTTCTATGCTTGACGATATGCAGACCGCAATCTTTGAGAAGGCCAAGGCATGGCGTGACGCACGCATGGTTGAGGTTAACTCATACGACGAGTTCAAGGAGAAGATAGAGCAGGGCTTCTTTGTTCTGGCTCACTGGGACGGCACCGCCGAGACCGAGGCCAAGATCAAGGAGGAGACAAAGGCTACCATCCGCTGTCTGCCTTTCGGCATGAAGGAGGAGCCGGGTACCGATGTCTACAGCGGTAAGCCCGCAGCACGCCGTGTACTTTTTGCACGTTCCTATTAAAAGTCTTTTTCGAGTACCAGACCTACGCCCTGAGTAGTCAGCGTGGTCTTTGAGAAGTATTTATCATTGGCTTTGTTGTAGCCTTTGATGCTTATTCCTTTGCCCCGTTTGTCGGGGATGAGCAGATACTTGAACTCAAAGTCACCGATAAAGTTCGAGGTGTTGTTGATGGTGTTTTCCCTGTAACCGAAGTTACCGTTTATAAGCAGACGGTTGTTGAGCAGGTGGGCCTCCAGAATGCCCTGGAGTTCCTTGTTGCTCAGGTTGGTGGCATCGTTGGTGAGATAACTGCTGGCGCTGACATTGCTTGACAGTGATATCTTGTCATTGTCCATCACCTTGGAGAGCAGGTTGTTGATCTGTCCGCTCACGGTGTTGTTTACGATTGACTCTACGGCACTGGGTGTCATGCGGTCCGAGTTCATGTCATCGGTATAGAAACGGCCCAGGGCAAGCAGGTATATGAACTGGTTCTCGCGCTGTTCCTGCGTGGTGGTGGCATTGGCCAGAACGGCTTTCTCCTCGGGCGTTCCGCTGGGCATGTCGATATCGAACGATACACGCGGATCAGTTACGTTTCCGGTTATGCTCATAAGACAGCGCACGTGAACCTTATTGTTGGACGATGCGCTGGGATCAAGGTCATAGATGGATGCTGAATTGACGTTGTGGTATGTCTGCAGGTTGATTTCAGTATCCAGCGGAGCACCGTTGAACCTTACGAAACTGCCCTCCATGAGGGTAAAGTTCTTACGTATGATATCCTCGATGGAAACGGCACACTGTCCGTAACTGAGGTTGTAGATACCGTTAAGTGACGGTCCGTCCTTAGGCGTGAAGACCATGGATATGTTTCCGTTTCCGCGGAAGTATCCGTTAAGCGAGGGCATGGACATCTCAATAAGCGCATCCTCACTGCACTCAACCTTCAGGTCCAGACGGAAGGGTTTGTTGTTCTTGGTCTTGTCAGGGATGATGTGACGTACGGTCTCCTCATCTATGTTAACCGTTCCGCGATCTACAATTGTAAGGAAGTTGTAGTCGGCAACTGATCCGGCCCTTGGACTGTATCCTATGCGGGTACCGGGGGCGGTGCGGGCATCGACCGAGATATTGAGACCGTTATAGGAATCAAACTTGAGCGTCATGGAGCCCTCGGCGTATACTGAGGCGAATATGTCACTCTTCTCGTTGCGGGACTGGTTGAAGACTTGCATGTCGGCCACATCGGCACTCATGTCAACTCTCCAGTTGGAGAACTTGTCATGGTAGAGTATACAGGTAAGCAGACCGTCGTGTCCCTTTTCATCGTAGAATTCCACGTCTTTGAAGAGCATCTTGCCCGGTTCGAACCACAATGTGTCACGCTTGACCAGGAATGTGGTGTTTATGACATCCTGTATGAAGTAGCCGTCCTCGAGTATGGCTTCACCCTCCATGTCCATGTGGGGCAGTTCTCCGAACAGACGTAACTGGCCTACGGCGCGGCCACCCATATCCTTAAAGGCTGATTTGGTCCAGGTGCTTATGAAATGCAGGTCGGTGTGGTTGGCATCAAGTGATACGTCTATGTACTTGGTGTCAGGTATGAAATAGCCGGTGAAACCGGTTGAGGAGACGCCTTCATCGGTCATGGTTCCCGTGAGTTCAACCTGGCGGGTGTTGCGGTTCCATCGGCAGTCTGCCTCCATGAGTCCGTGGTAGGAATCCAGGAACCCGAAGTCTTCAATCCTGAAGGAACCTGAGAAAGCGGGGTTGGCCAGAACTGATGATGCAAATACCTGTCCGGAGGCAAGTCCGTTAACCTGCGGCGCCTTCTTAAGATGCAGTGTGGCGATGGTCTGTGCCAGGTCTATGTTCTTCATTGAAAGGACAATTACATCGCTCGAATCAGATGATACCGTGCCGTTTGCATAGAGAAACTGGTCGTTGTTGCTTGCGCTCAGGTCTGTTACGGTGACCTTGCGCATATCGGTTACCAACTGGGCGATTGAGAGGTCCCATATGGTGCCGTTCACGGTGATGCTGGTGGTGTCTACTACTGATAGGGACTGCAGTCCGTGACGGCGGTCATACTTGAGGAACTGGGTGAGTGTGCGTGCAGTTCCGCTCATGGTGCGTGAGTTGTTGGCCCATGAGTAGTCTCCATATACTATGTCGGCCGATGCCTGGAGCGCTGCATTGAGGTAGGTCATTTCGCCCATCTTGTCTCCGTATGAGCCCGAGAGGTCCACATTGCTGGTTCCATCGGATGATTTCATGGTTAGTCGGGCATCGGTAATACTCTGCTCTTTCAGTGAGAGTTCCGGTACGGAGAGTGTTCCGTTGTAGTGCTTCTTGCTGTCTATGAAGGTCATCTGAAGGTGAGCTGGCTGATCAACGGATATGGGTGAGTGGAATACCTTCTGCATGAAGTCGGCGTTACGAAGGTTCACATCGACCGTGAAACTGTTGGAGGCCTTGGCGTAGTTGCCGGCCTTGAGATTGATGCCCACCATCTTGCCTATGGTAGGAAGCGCATCGGAGCATGCCTTGGCTATTGAAGCCGGGATCAGAGAGGCCTGGTAGTTGCCTATCATGGTGGCGTTCATGAAGTCGCTGTTGATGGTGGTGGCCCTGAGGTAATCGTTGTATTGGCCGATGGCGACGGTCATGTTACCCATGGACCAGTCTCCCTCAGTGTCAGTATAATAGAGGCTGTCAACCGACAGCTTGCCAATGATGTCGTCAATGTTATGGCCGATGACCGTGGCGGTGAGGCGGGTGGAGAGCGACATGCTGTCGCGGTCAACCAGATGATAGGCACCCAGGTTGACTGAATCGGCCGTGGCCTTTATGGCGTAGTAAGGGATGTTGCCTGTGCCTATTCCGGCGGTCAGGTCAAGGGCTCCGTTCTTATCGGCGAATTTGAGGTCGGTAAGTATCCGGTCAGGTGTGAACGATCCGTCCACTTTGACTCCGCGGTAGGTGTATCTCTTGTAGCGCAGGCTGCCGATACGTCCGTTGAAACGGCCGGAAAAACCGTCATCCTGCCTCTGGAGTTCAGCACTGGCGGTGAGTGAGCAGTTGCCCAGATCCCTGTTTCCTGTAAAGGCACGCAGGTTGACATCCTGTGCAGTCAGATTGCCGCTGTAGGCGTCTCCCTGGCCGTTCATGTCAAAGTTTACGGTGCCGGCCCGGCTGATGATCTGCAGAGATGAACTGGCCGTTCCGCTGCGGTTCTCATAGTTGGCCTTGAACGATCCGTCACCTAATGAGTTGAGTTGGTCGGGTATGGTGAGGCTGAATGCCGCAAGCTGGTCTTGGATCCACAGTGGCAGTTCATCGGAGAATGTGCCGTGGGCCTCGGCATAACGGCATCCCGTTACATGGAAGGTTGTGTCAAGCATCACCGTTCCGCTCATTCCAAGGTCAAGTATGCTGTCCGGAATCTGCACGTAGAGGGCGTTCAGGTTGACATCGCCGCTGCGTCCGTTTCCTTTCAATGTGAGTGTTACCGGTGTGGTCATGGGGCCCAGGGGCGGATAGAACGCCTTGTAGTCACTGCCGGTCAGGGTGGCCCTGATGTCCACGTCTGCGTCAGGCAGTCCGTTCAATCGGGTGGCGAATCCGGCATCGGCACTGAGACGTCTGGCTTCAAAGTCACAGTTGGGGGTGGAGAAGACAAAACCTGACAGGTTGGTGCCGTATCTGCCGATATTTACCGTTCCTTTGGCTCTGTTGAGCATGAAACCGGACTGCTCGGCAAAGGTGAATTTTCTTATGATGACCGATACGGTATCCTGATTGAGCGCTTTAAGCGATAGATTTGCGGTCAGGCCGCTCACTCCGATATGGTTTGTGTTGAACACGCTGTCGGTCCATTCGGCACTGTGCACATCGTAGCGGATGGAGCCGTTCCTGATGAGCACTGAGTTGGCCCTGAGGGACATGGGCTCGTCACTGCTGCCGAACATTTCAGTCAGGAATGCGTAGTTGGGGTCCGACTGGGGATCCTCACGGTTGAGCCTTATGCTGGGGCTGTTGACCCTGACACTGGTGATGCTCAGTTTTTTCTTGAGCAGTTTGATGGGTTTGAGCCTGAGCGACAGGGATGCGGCGTGGGCCAGGGTGTCGTGCTTGAGGTCATAGATGGTCAGGTCATCGATGGTGATTCCAAAGGGGTAGGTGAACTGGACACGGCCGGCGTTGACATCGGTCCCCAGAGCCGATGAGGCGATGCCCACTACATGAACAGCGGCATTCTGCTGAATGTTTCTGTTATTCAGCAAAATATGGCCGGTCAGATATGAACTTATCAAAACGGCCAGCAGAATATGGACTATTCTCCCTGCTTTCACAATATGCAAATGTAACTAACTATCCGCAGAAGTGAACAATCTTTATCGAGAGATTTTCTAAAAAAATGCGCATGCAGATACCTGTAGAGCGGTTTTAATCTCGGATTTGCCGATGAAATGGGATTTTTTTGAAAGTGTTGATAATTGCCTCTGCATTTTTGGTTTTATTAAGTTAGTACTTAACTCTTTTATTAGTAATTTTGCGCCCGCATTCTGAATAATATTAAACTATATATTCAACTAACAACAAAATGGCAGAAATCATTCGTTTACGAAAAGGTCTGGACATCAAGTTGCTGGGCGCTCCCGTTAAGGAGTTGACTGAGGTTGGTATGGCAAGTGAGTACGCTCTCTGTCCCGCCGATTTCACCGGAGTCACTCCCAAGCCGGTCGTCAAGGAACAGCAGACCGTCAAGGCCGGTGAAGCTCTGTTCATTGACAAGAACCATCCTGAGGTGAAATTCGTTTCACCCGTAAGCGGTGAGGTACTTGCAGTGAATCGTGGCGCACGCCGCAAGGTCTTGAGCATTGTGGTCAAGCCCGATGCAAAGCAGACTTATGTAGAGTTCGGAACCAAGAGCGTACAGTCGCTTTCAGGTGAGGAGGTAAAGGCCGCCCTGTTGGAGTCGGGCCTTTTTTCATTCTTCCGTCAGCGTCCCTACGACGTTATCGCTAACCCCGCCGATGCACCGAGAGGCATATTTGTATCGGCTTTCGATTCCAAGCCCCTGGCCCCGGATTTTGAGTTTGTACTTCAGGGTAATGAGGTAGACTTCCGCACAGGTCTGAGTGCAATCGCCAAGATTGCCCCCACAACACTGAGCATTTGCGCTTGCCAGACAGCCGAGGCTCTCACCGACGCAAAGAACGTTGACCTCTATGCTTTCAAGGGTGCTCATCCCGCAGGCAACGTGGGTGTACAGATCAACCACATCAAGCCCGTCAACAAGGGTGAGGTTGTATGGACCATTGATCCCGAGGCTGTAATCTTCATCGGCCGTCTGTTCAACAAGGGTATCGTTGATATGACACGCATCATCGCCGTAGCAGGTGAGGAGGTTGTCAATCCCCAGTACCTCAAGGTTATAGCAGGCGCCAAGATCGGTTCTCTTCTTGATGGCCGTCTTAACAAGACCGAGCATATCCGTATCATCAACGGTAACGTTCTGACCGGTGTCAAGGCTTCTAAGGATGATTTCCTGGGTGCTTTTGCCAACATGATCACCGTTATCCCCGAGGGTGACGATGTAAACGAGTTCATGGGCTGGATCGCACCGCGTTTCAAGCAGTACAGCGTAAGCCGCACATTCTTCAGCTGGCTTTGCTGCAAGAAGCCCTTCAGCATCGATGCACGCATCAAGGGCGGTGAGCGTCACATGATCATGTCTAACGAGTATGATAAGGTGTTCCCGATGGATATCTATCCCGAGTTCCTTATCAAGGCTATTATCACGGGCAATATCGATAAGATGGAGGCATACGGAATTTATGAGGTTGCCCCCGAGGATTTTGCTCTCTGCGAGTTTGTGGATTCTTCAAAACTTGAGCTCCAGCGTATCGTACGCGAGGGCCTTGATAACCTTCGTGCCGAAATGGCCTAAAATCCAGACGAGTTATGAGTTTAAGAAATTACATAGACAAGATCAAACCGAATTTCGAGGAGGGTGGCAAACTGCATGCTTTCCGCTCGGTTTTTGAAGGTTTCGAGACCTTCCTTTATGTTCCGAACGATACCGCCAAGAACGGTGTGAACATCCACGACTCATTCGACAGCAAGCGAATGATGATCATGGTTGTTATCGCATTGGTTCCCACACTGCTGTTCGGTATGTATAATGTAGGCTATCAGCACTTTGCTCTGGCCGGTCTGCTTGAGCAGGCTACATTCTGGAACAAGTTCTGGTTCGGCTTCCTGGCCGTTCTGCCCAGACTTATAGTATCATACGTAGTAGGTCTTACAATTGAGTTCATCGTGGCTCAGTGGAAGCACGAGGAGATTCAGGAGGGTTACCTGGTATCAGGTTTCATCATTCCCCTGATTATCCCCGCAACCACTCCTCTGTGGATTCTGGCCGTTGCCGTTGCCTTCTCGGTAATCTTTGCCAAGGAGATTTTCGGCGGTACAGGTATGAACTTCCTGAACGTTGCACTCATTACACGTGCATTCATATTCTTTGCATATCCTTCTGTAATCACCGGTGAGACCGTTTGGGTGGTTGACCACGCAATCTGCGGTCTTGGCGCTGATATTGACGGTATGACCGCTGCTACCGCTCTGGGTACAGCCGCTACCACAACAGTGGCTCCTGCATTCGATATGAATATGGTATGGGGCTTCATCCCCGGCTCAGTAGGTGAGACCAGCGTTATCGCCATCGCTCTTGGCGCTCTGCTGCTTCTCTATACCGGAATCGCAAGCTGGAAGACAATGCTTTCAGTATTCGCAGGCGGTATCCTGATGGCTCTGGTATACAACCAGTGGGGTCCCGACAACGCTATGGCTCAGATGCCCTGGTACGAGCATATCTGCCTGGGCGGTTTCTGCTTCGGTGCCGTATTTATGGCAACTGATCCGGTTACATCGGCCCGTACAGAGGTTGGTAAGTGGATTTACGGTCTGCTCATAGGTATGATGGCTATCACAATCCGTGTCATGAACCCCGGTTATCCCGAAGGTATGATGCTGGCCATCCTGCTCATGAACTGCTTCGCTCCGCTCATTGACTACTGCGTAGTACAGCGTAACGTGAACAAACGTCTTAACAGAATAAACAAATAAGGATTATGGCTACGAAAAAATTCAGATGTAAGGTTTGTGGCTATGTCCACGAAGGAGACAAGGCTCCCGAGCAGTGCCCCATGTGTCAGGCACCTCAGAGTGAGTTTGAAGAGATTGTAGAGGAGGGTGCTGCTCCTGCCAAGAAGGGTCTCAATACCAACAGCAACGTTTATACCATCGTTTATGCAGCCGTAATGGTTGTTATCGTGGCATTCCTGCTGGTGTTCGTATCACAGACACTCAAGGAGCGTCAGACAGCCAACGTAATCAACGATACAAAGCAGCAGATCCTCTCTGCCCTGAATCTGCGTGACCTGCCCGATGTAGCCGGCACATATGATGAGGTTATCAAGGCCGATGCACTGATGCAGCCCAACGGCAAGATGGCTGAGTATGACGGTGATTTCAATACCTCTTATAAGAGTGAGTTCGACAAGGGTAACCTCCACATCTTTGTGGCCGAGGTTAACGGCGAGCGCAAGTTTGTCATTCCCATGAACGGACTTGGTCTGTGGGGTACCATCTGGGGTTACATTGCCCTCAATGAGGACCGCAACACCGTTTACGGCGTTTATTTCTCACACTCATCCGAGACTCCGGGTCTGGGTGGTGAGATTGCCGGAACCAAGTTCCAGGACCGTTTCCCCGGCAAGCTGGTGGTTAACGGTGAGGAGGTTGGCCTCACGGTAGTCAAGTACGGCAAGGCCGACAAGGGTTCTCAGTATGAGATTGACGGTGTGACCGGTGCAACCATCACATCGACAGGTGTGAACACAATGATTAATAAGGTGCTTTCAGCATACATTCCTTTCCTGACCAAGCAGTGCTGCAAAGAAGGCGGCTGCGAGGAGGGCGGCGAAGAGTGCTGCGAGGAGCATAATGTTGAATCTAACGACTGATTTGGATTATGGCAAACAAGAATAGTGAGGCTTTCAAACAGCCGTTGTGGGTCAACAACCCTGTATTGGTTCAGATTCTGGGTATCTGTTCGGCTCTGGCCGTAACGGCTCAGCTCAAACCCGCCATCGTGATGGGTCTTTCAGTAACCGTCATCGTGGCTATGTCAAACGTGATCATTTCACTTCTCCGCAATACTATCCCTAACCGTATCCGTATCATCATCCAGCTGGTGGTGGTAGCTGCTCTGGTTACTATAGTAAGTGAGATCCTCAAGGCCTTTGCATATGATGTAAGCGTTCAGCTCTCAGTTTATGTGGGTCTTATCATTACCAACTGTATCCTTATGGGTCGTCTGGAGGCATTTGCCATGCAGAACGGTCCCTGGGCATCATTCCTGGACGGTATAGGTAACGGCCTGGGTTATGCAGTCATTCTGGTAGTGGTTGCTTTTGTACGTGAACTCTTTGGTAGCGGAACATTGTTCGGTTTCCAGGTTATACCGCAGTGCTTCTATGAGGCAGGTTACCTGAACAACGGTCTTATGATCATGCCGCCTATGGCTCTTATCCTGGCCGGCTGCATCATATGGTATCATCGCGCCAAGAACAAGGATTTACAGGAAAACTAATCTCAAAGCGTAAAGAATTATGGAACATTTCTTCAGTTTATTTGTTAGGTCGATATTCGTCGACAACATGATTTTCGCTTTCTTCCTGGGTATGTGCTCATTCCTGGCCGTATCCAAGAACGTAAAGACGTCTTTGGGACTTGGTGTTGCTGTTATCTTTGTTGAGCTCATCACACTTCCCGTTAACTATCTGCTTCAGACCAAGGTTCTGGAGCCGATGGGTCTGGAATTCCTCAGTTTCATCCTTTTCATCGCTGTTATAGCCGGTATAGTTCAGCTGGTTGAGATGGTGGTTGAGAAATTCTCACCGTCACTCTACAACTCACTGGGTATATTCCTGCCGCTTATCGCTGTGAACTGCGCCATCATGGGTGCATCACTGTTCATGCAGCAGCGTATCGGAATGGATCCGGACAACACTCAGGCCATCACCTCATTCGGTGACTCAATCGCTTACGCGCTGGGTTCCGGTATTGGTTGGGCTCTGGCTATCGTCTGCCTGGCTGCCATCCGTGAGAAGATGGAATACTGCGATATTCCCAAGCCTCTGAAGGGTGTGGGTATTACATTCATTACCGTAGGTCTGATGGCTATGGCTTTCATGTGCTTCTCAGGTCTGTCTATTTAAAGGAGGTAATATTATGAACAACATCTATATTTCAAGTATTATAGTTTTCCTGGCCGTTATCCTGCTGCTGGTAGTTATCCTGCTGGTGGCCAAGAGCTACCTTGTTGCCTCAGGCAAGGTCAAGGTAACAATCAACGGCGACAAGGAACTTGAGGTGAATTCAGGCGCAAGCCTTCTGAGCACCCTGGCCGAGAACGGCGTTTATCTGCCCTCAGCCTGCGGTGGTAAGGGTTCATGCGGTCAGTGCAAATGCCAGGTCGTTGAGGGCGGCGGTGAGATCCTCGATTCAGAGAAGGGTCACTTCACACGCAAGCAGATCAAGGACAACTGGCGTCTGGGTTGCCAGTGCAAGGTTAAGGGTGACCTCTCCATCAAGGTACCTGAGAGCGTTCTCGGTGTAAAAGAGTGGGAGTGCGAGGTTATCTCAAACAAGAACGTCGCTACATTCATCAAGGAGTTCATCGTACAGCTTCCCGCTGGCGAGCATATGGACTTCCTGCCCGGTAGTTACGCTCAGATCAAGATTCCTGCATACTCTATGGATTATGATAAGGATATCGACAAGGATCTTATCGGTCCTGAGTATCTGCCCGCATGGGAGAAGTTCGGTCTCTTCGGCCTTAAGTCAGTTGTTACCGAGCCTACCATCCGTGCTTACTCAATGGCCAACTATCCTGCCGAGGGTGACCGCATCATGCTGACCGTCCGTATCGCTACACCTCCTTTCAAACCGAAACCAGAGGTTGGCTTCCAGGATGTTCCCACAGGTGTGGCTTCATCATACATCTTCAGCCTCAAACCCGGTGACAAGGTAATCATGTCAGGTCCTTACGGTGAGTTCCACCCGATATTCGACTCCAAGAAGGAGATGATTTGGGTTGGTGGCGGTGCCGGTATGGCTCCTCTGCGTGCTCAGATCATGCACATGACCAAGACCCTTAAGACCACTGACCGTGAGATGCATTACTTCTACGGTGCACGTGCTCTCAATGAGGTATTCTATCTGCAGGATTTCCTCCAGATTGAGAAGGAGTTCCCCAACTTCCACTTCCATCTGGCTCTGGACCGTCCGGATCCCGCAGCCGATGCAGCAGGTGTTAAGTACACCGCAGGATTTGTTCACAATGTTATGTACGAGACCTATCTTAAGGACCATGAGGCTCCCGAGGATATCGAGTACTACATGTGCGGTCCCGGCCCCATGTCAAAGGCCGTTACCGGAATGCTGGACAACCTGGGCGTTGATCCTGCCTCCATCATGTACGATAACTTTGGCGGATAATAATCTGCTGAAAGCGATAGGAAAAGCGGCTCTCTTTGCGGGAGCCGCTTTTTTTGTTCCCTTTCCCCGCCAAAGTGTCCCACAACAACCCGCTCTCTGAGCCTCCTGAGCCCGATTCGTGTGTTACACACCCTCATCCAAGGCTCGTGTCCCACACCAACCCGCGTCAGAACGTATTGTCGATAGGGCGAGTGTGGGACACTTTGGCGAGATTGCCATTAAAAGAACCTGAGTCAACTGTTTTAGGGAAACACATTTTGCAACAGTTTTGCAGCGCTGTTTTGTTGTTTTGATGATAGGGGAGTACTTACATTTGTTGAAAAAATCAATGAATTATGAAAAAGCGTTTGGTTCTTATGGCTTTTTTGCTGCAGGTTGCTGCAGTTTCCTTGTTTGCTCAGAGTAAGCCCCATGCGGGTGACACAATCTCCGGTATTGTTTGTGACAGTTTAGGTCCTATGATGATGGTAAACGTAACGGAGCGTGATTCATCGGACCTTGTTGTAGCACATTCTGTTACTGATTTTTGGGGCTATTTCTCTTTCCGTCTGGTCAACCCGGATGACAGGATACGGGTATCCCACGTAGGTTATGAAACCGTGAATATTCCTATTGACACGACTTTCATTGAAATAAAGATGAAAGAACAGGATGATCTGCCTCCGGTAGAGATCACTACAGATCCCGGTTATAAGACAACAGGTATCCCCATACCGATCCGTGATAGTCTGTAAATTGATTTAAGCATTATTATGAGAAAAGTTCTTTAACAGGAGACGCATTTTGGGTATAAATCAGTTTAGAGAATAGAAAGCCGGATTAATTGCTTTATGAGAAAGAATTTATTGTTTTTGATTCCAGTCTTTATGATGGTGTGCTTTCCTTTGAGTGCACAGCAGGTGGGGACTGCAGAGAAGAATAGTGCGGAATTGCAGACTAAACTAGATTCTACACTTGAAAGGATTAATGAATTGAGCCAGATGAGCAGAGAACAGCTGGATTCCTTGGTCAGAAAGAATATTGAAGATATGCACAAGCCGATAGAGTCTGCTCCTAAAGCGGGAG
>JAEEGG010016521.1_pt1 | contig 15320 bp, 5 predicted proteins | sample 9134161 | NCBI WGS metagenome assembly JAEEGG01 (sample SAMN16246543, study PRJNA631951) | gut metagenome | biome: gut microbiome; feature: rumen; material: CR-attached | host: Bos | place: Iran: Karaj | collected 2018-10
TAATAGATAACAGAGTAAACTTTGGCAGCGTCAAGAATCCGATGCCGTTTCCGGATTTTCTCGATGTGCAATTAAAGTCTTTCAAAGACTTCCTCCAGTTGGACACTCCGCCTGAGGAACGCAAGAATGACGGTCTGTATAAGGTGTTCGCAGAGAACTTCCCTATCACCGACACGCGTAACAACTTTGTTCTTGAGTTCCTGGATTACTATATCGACCCGCCCCGTTACACCATCGATGAGTGCTTGGAGCGTGGTCTGACCTATAGTGTACCCTTGAAGGCTAAGTTGAAACTCTATTGCACCGATCCCGATCATGAGGATTTCGGCACAGTGATTCAGGACGTCTTCCTTGGTCCTATTCCTTACATGACCGCTAACGGTACCTTTGTGATTAATGGTGCCGAGCGTGTTGTTGTATCACAGCTGCACCGTTCACCGGGTGTGTTCTTCGGCCAGAACGTGCATGCTAATGGTACCTTGCTCTATTCCGCCCGTATCATTCCTTTCAAGGGTTCTTGGATTGAGTTTGCTACCGACATCAACAATGTCATGTATGCTTACATCGACCGTAAGAAGAAGTTGCCCGTAACCACTCTGCTGCGTGCTATTGGTTTCGAGGCTGATAAGGACATTCTGCAGATCTTCGACCTTGCTGAGGAGGTAAAGGTTAACAAGAAGGCTCTGAAGGAAGTGCTGGGTCGTAAGCTTGCTGCCCGTGTGCTGAAGAGCTGGAACGAGGACTTTGTGGATGAGGATACCGGTGAGGTTGTATCTATCGAGCGTAACGAGGTTATCATGGAACGTGAGACCGAGATTACCGAGGATAACATGCTCGATATCCTGGAGAGTGGCGCTAGCACTATTCTCGTGCACAAGGACGAGGCTGTTGCTCAGGACTACTCCATCATCTTCAATACCCTGCAGAAGGACCCATCCAACTCAGAGAAAGAGGCTGTACTCTACATCTACCGTCAGCTGCGTAATGCAGATCCTGCCGATGATGCTTCAGCCCGTGAGGTCATCCAGAACCTGTTCTTCTCTGATAAGCGCTATGACCTGGGTGATGTTGGTCGCTACCGTATCAACAAGAAGCTCGGTCTGGACACCGATATGGATGTCCGTGTGCTGACCAAGGAGGATATCATTGAGATTATCAAGTACCTCATCCAGTTGATTAACTCTAAAGCAACTGTCGATGATATCGACCACCTGTCAAACCGTCGCGTACGCACTGTCGGTGAGCAGTTGTCGAACCAGTTCTCTATCGGTCTGGCACGTATGAGCCGCACCATCCGTGAGCGTATGAATGTTCGCGATAACGAGGTGTTCACTCCTACCGATCTGATTAACGCCAAGACTATTTCGAGTGTTATTAACTCGTTCTTCGGTACCAACCCGTTGTCACAGTTCATGGACCAGACCAACCCGCTGGCTGAGGTGACCCACAAGCGTCGTCTCTCTGCCCTGGGTCCTGGCGGTCTGTCTCGTGAGCGTGCAGGTTTCGAGGTTCGTGACGTACACTATACACACTATGGTCGTCTGTGTCCTATTGAGAGCCCTGAAGGACCAAACATCGGTCTTATCTCATCTCTCTGTGTGTATGCAAAGATTAATGAACTTGGCTTCATCTCTACTCCTTATCGTAAGGTGGAGAATGGTATTGCCAACCTCAATAACGACGATATCGTCTATCTCACCGCTGAGGAAGAGGAGAGCCACGTAATCGGTCAGGGTAACGCTCCGCTGAACGACGATGGTACCTTCATCCGCAAGGTTGTAAAGTGTCGTCAGGATGCCGACTTCCCTGTTGTGCCTCCTACACAGGTAGACCTGATGGACGTATCGCCACAGCAGATTGCCTCTATCGCAGCATCACTCATTCCTTTCTTGGAGCACGACGATGCTCACCGTGCACTGATGGGATCGAACATGATGCGCCAGGCAGTTCCTCTGCTTCACAACGAGGCTCCTATCGTAGGTACTGGTATCGAGAAGCAGGTCTGCGAAGACTCTCGTACCATGATTACTGCCGAAGGTGAGGGTGTCATCGACTATGTTGACGCTACCACCATTCGTATCCTCTACGATCGTACAGATGATGAGGAGTTCGTTAGCTTCGAACCCGCCATGAAGGAGTATCGCATTCCTAAGTTCCGTCGTACCAACCAGAACATGACCATCGACCTGCGTCCTATCTGTAACAAGGGTCAGCGTGTGAAGAAGGGTGATATCCTTACTGAGGGTTACGCTACTGAGAATGGTGAACTCGCTCTGGGTCGCAACCTGTTGGTAGCCTACATGCCTTGGAAGGGTTACAACTATGAGGATGCTATCGTGCTCAACGAGCGTATCGTTCGTGAGGACGTGCTGACCTCTGTACACGTTGATGAGTACTCTCTCGACGTTCGTGAGACTAAGCGTGGTGCTGAGGAGTTCACCTCAGATATCCCCAATGTCAGCGAGGAAGCTACTAAGGACCTCGACGAGAACGGTATCATCCGTGTTGGTGCTCGCGTAGAACCAGGCGACATTCTGATTGGTAAGATTTCTCCTAAGGGTGAGAGCGATCCTTCTCCTGAAGAGAAACTGCTCCGTGCCATCTTCGGTGACAAGGCCGGTGATGTGAAGGATTCTTCACTGAAGGCTAACCCATCACTGACTGGTGTCATCATCGATAAGAAGCTCTTCACTCGTGCCGTGAAAACTCGTCAGACCAAGCAGCAGGATAAGATCACGCTCGCTAAGATTGACGAGGAGTACGAGGCTAAGTGCGACGACCTGAAGGATATTCTGGTTGAGAAACTGATGACCCTCACCAAGGGTAAGACTTCACAGGGTGTGAAGGACTACACTGGTGCAGAGATTATCTCTAAGGGTAGCAAGTTCACGATGACCAACCTGAAGAACCTGGAGTATGGTGATATCCAGATTAGCAACTGGACCAATGATGAGCATAAGAACGAGCTCATTGGTAAGCTGATCATCAACTATATGAAGAAGTTCAAGCTGCTCGATGCTGAGAACAAGCGTAAGAAGTTTGCCATCACTATCGGTGACGAGCTGCCCTCAGGCATCCTGCAGATGGCTAAGGTATATGTTGCTAAGAAACGTAAGATCGGTGTCGGTGATAAGCTCGCCGGTCGTCACGGTAACAAGGGTATCGTCTCTAAGGTCGTACGTCAGGAGGATATGCCATTCCTCGAGGATGGTCGTCCCGTAGACTTGGTATTGAACCCGCTGGGTGTGCCTTCACGTATGAACCTCGGTCAGATCTTCGAGGCTATCCTCGGTGCTGCCGGTAAGCGTCTGGGTGTGAAGTTTGCTACACCTATCTTTGACGGTGCTAAGCTCGATGACCTCGCTGAGTGGACTGACAAGGCAGGTCTGCCTCGCCTGTGCTCTACCCATCTGTATGATGGTGAGACTGGTGAGAAGTTCGACCAGCCTGCTACGGTAGGTATTACCTACTTCCTCAAGCTCGGTCACATGGTCGAGGACAAGATGCACGCCCGTTCTATCGGTCCGTACTCACTCATCACGCAGCAGCCTCTTGGCGGTAAGGCCCAGTTTGGTGGTCAGCGTTTTGGTGAGATGGAGGTTTGGGCCCTGGAGGCCTTCGGTGCTAGCCATGTGCTGCAGGAGATTCTGACCATCAAGTCTGATGATGTTGTTGGTCGTGCTAAGGCTTACGAGGCCATCGTCAAGGGTGAGCCTATGCCTACTCCTGGTATTCCTGAGTCACTCAACGTGCTGCTGCACGAGTTGAAGGGTCTGGGTCTCAGCATTAAGATGGACTAATCTGTGAGTTAAGAATTAAGAGTTAAGAATTAAGAGTTATATATTGAAATATGGCTTTCAAGAAAGATACAAAGATAAAGAGTAATTTCCAGAAGATTACCATCGGTCTGGCTTCGCCTGAGGAGATCCTTGAGAACTCTTTCGGTGAGGTTACCAAGCCTGAGACCATCAACTATCGCACCTACAAGCCCGAGCGCGACGGTCTGTTCTGCGAGCGTATCTTCGGTCCTACCAAGGACTATGAGTGCGCCTGCGGTAAGTATAAGCGCATCCGCTATAAGGGTATCGTCTGCGACCGTTGTGGTGTAGAGGTTACCGAGAAGAAGGTACGTCGTGAGCGTACAGGTCACATCGAGCTCGTTGTGCCCGTAGCTCATATCTGGTATTTCCGTTCACTGCCTAACAAGATTGGTTATCTGCTGGGTTTGCCCACCAAGAAGCTCGATGCCATCATCTACTACGAGCGCTACGTGGTCATCCAGCCAGGTATCATGGCTAACAAGAAAGACGGTGAGGGCAACCCTGCTTTGGGTTCTCAGATGTACGACCTGCTCTCTGAGGAGGAGTACAATGACCTCATCGACAACCAGATTCCTGCCGACAACGACTACTTGGATGACAGCGATCCCAACAAGTTCATCTGTAAGATGGGTGCTGAGGCTATCTACGACCTGTTGGTTCGCCTTGACCTCGACTCACTGTCTTACGAGTTGCGCGACCGTGCCAACAGCGACTCTTCTATGCAGCGTAAGAACGAGGCTCTGAAGCGTCTGCAGGTTGTTGAGGCTTTCCGTTCATCAGTGGAGAAGGGCATCAACCGTCCTGAGTGGATGATCATGAAGATTATCCCCGTTACTCCTCCTGAGCTGCGTCCTCTCGTTCCCCTGGATGGTGGCCGTTTCGCAACCTCCGACCTGAACGACCTCTATCGTCGTGTCATCATTCGTAATAACCGTCTGAAGCGTCTGATGGAGATTCATGCTCCTGAGGTCATCCTGCGCAACGAGAAGCGTATGTTGCAGGAGGCTGTCGACTCACTCTTCGACAACAGTCGTAAGTCAAGTGCTGTGAAGAGCGATAGCAACCGTCCTCTGAAGTCACTCTCTGACTCTCTGAAGGGTAAGCAGGGTCGCTTCCGTCAGAACTTGCTCGGTAAGCGTGTTGACTACTCAGCACGTTCGGTTATCGTCGTAGGTCCTGAACTGAAGATGGGTGAGTGCGGTCTGCCTAAGCTGATGGCCGCTGAGCTCTATAAGCCATTCATTATCCGTAAGCTCATCGAGCGCGGCATCGTGAAGACCGTGAAGTCGGCTAAGAAGATTGTTGACCGTCGTGAGCCGGTTATCTGGGATATCCTGGAGAACGTGATGAAGGGTCATCCTGTGCTCCTCAACCGTGCACCAACACTGCACCGTCTAGGTATCCAGGCTTTCCAGCCCAAGCTCATCGAGGGTAAGGCTATTCAGCTGCATCCACTGGCTTGTACCGCGTTCAACGCTGACTTCGATGGAGACCAGATGGCTGTACACCTCCCACTGTCTAACGAGGCTATTCTGGAAGCACAGATTCTGATGCTCCAGAGTCACAATATTCTGAACCCTGCCAACGGTGCTCCTATCACTGTGCCTTCACAGGATATGGTGCTCGGTCTGTACTACATCTCTAAGATTCGTCCAGGCGCTAAGGGTGAGGGTCTGACCTTCTACGGTCCTGAAGAGGCTATCATTGCCCACAACGAGGGCAAGTGCGACCTGCACGCTCAGGTAAAGGTAATGGTTGACGACATCGTCGACGGTAAGCCTTGCAAGCACATGGTAGAGACCTCTGTTGGTCGTGTCATTGTTAATGGCATCATTCCTAAGGAGGTTGGTTATGTCAACAAGATTGTTTCTAAGAAGAGTCTGCGCGACATCATTGCCGACGTTATCAAGAACGTAGGTTTCGCTGAGGCTTGCGAGTTCCTGGATGGTATCAAGAACCTTGGTTATCGCATGGCTTACGAGGCAGGTCTGTCGTTCAATCTTGATGATATCATCATTCCTGAGTCTAAGAAGGAACTGATTGAGAAGGGTAATGCCGAGATTCAGCAGATTACCGAGAACTATAACATGGGTTTCATCACCGACAACGAGCGTTACAACCAGGTTATCGATACCTGGACACACGTCAACAACGACCTTGGTAACGTGCTGATGAAGGAGATGACAGAGGCTGACCAGGGCTTCAACGCCGTATTCATGATGCTTGACTCTGGTGCCCGTGGTAGCAAGGACCAGATCCGTCAGCTCTCTGGTATGCGTGGTCTGATGGCCAAGCCCCAGAAGGCAGGTGCCGAGGGTGCTCAGATTATTGAGAACCCCATTCTGTCGAACTTCAAGGAAGGTATGTCAGTGTTGGAGTATTTCATTTCTACGCACGGTGCCCGTAAGGGTCTTGCCGATACCGCCATGAAGACGGCCGATGCTGGTTACCTGACTCGTCGTCTTGTTGACGTATCGCACGACGTGATTATCAATGAGGAAGACTGCGGTACGCTCCGCGGACTCGTCTGCACCGCGCTGAAGAACGGTGACGAGGTCATTTCAACGCTGTATGAGCGTATCCTCGGTCGTGTATCTGTTCACGATATCATCCATCCTTCTACTGGTGAGCTCATCGTTGCTGCCGGTGAGGAGATTACTGAGCCTATCGCACAGATCATCGAAGACTCTCCTATCGAGAGCGTCGAGATTCGTTCCGTGCTCACCTGTGAGTCTAAGCATGGCGTCTGCATGAAGTGTTACGGCCGTAACCTTGCTACCCGTAAGATGGTTCAGAAGGGTGAGGCTGTCGGTGTGATTGCCGCTCAGGCTATCGGTGAGCCAGGTACTCAGCTGACTCTACGTACGTTCCACGCCGGTGGTGTCGCTGCCAACGCAGCTGCCAACGCCAGCATCGTGGCTAAGAACGACTCTAAGATTGAGTTGGAAGAGGTTCGTACCGTACCGTTCGATGAGGATGGCCGCGAGTGCGAGATGGTTGTCAGCCGTCTGGGTGAAATGCGTTTCGTCGACAAGAACACCAACATCGTGCTGTCTACCGTCAACGTGCCTTACGGTTCGTCACTCTACTTCAAGAATGGTGACACCGTTAAGAAGGGCGAGAAGATTGCCCAGTGGGACCCCTTCAATGCCGTCATCGTTACTGAGTATGCCGGTACCCTGAAGTTCCACGATGTTATCGAGGGTGTAACCTTCCGTGCTGAGACCGATGAAACCACCGGTTTGACGGAGAAGATCGTTACTGAGTCACGTGATAAGCTGAAGGTTCCCACCTGCGATATTGTCGATGCCAATGGCGACGTTGTAGGTACCTATAACTTCCCTGTGGGTGGTCACGTAGTTGTTGAGGACGGCCAGACTGTTAAGACTGGTGAGACCCTCGTCAAGATTCCACGTGCTGCAGCCAAGGGTGGTGATATCACTGGTGGTCTGCCCCGTGTTACTGAGCTCTTCGAGGCTCGTAACCCATCGAACCCCGCTATCGTATCTGAAATCGATGGTGAGGTCACCATGGGTAAGGTAAAGCGTGGTAACCGTGAGATCGTCGTTACCTCTAAGACTGGTGAGCAGCGCAAGTACCTCGTATCGCTGTCTAAGCAGATCCTGGTACAGGAGCACGACGCCGTACGTGCTGGTACGCCACTCTCTGATGGTGTCATCACTCCTGCCGACATCCTGGCCATCAAGGGTCCCACGGCTGTCCAGGAGTACATCGTTAACGAGGTACAGGACGTTTACCGTCTGCAGGGTGTGAAGATTAACGACAAGCACTTTGAGATCATCGTTCGTCAGATGATGCGTAAGGTAGAGATCAACGATCCGGGCGACACGACGTTCCTCGAGCAGCAGATTGTCGATAAGCTCGACTTCGCTGAGGAGAACGATCGCATCTGGGGTAAGAAGGTGGTTACTGATGCTGGTGACTCTGAGAACCTCCAGAAGGGTCAGATTGTTACCGCTCGCAAGCTGCGTGACGAGAACTCCAGCCTGAAGCGCCGTGATATGAAACTCGTTCAGGTGCGCGATGCTGTGCCCGCTACTTCTACCCAGATTCTGCAGGGTATCACCCGTGCAGCACTGCAGACGAAGTCGTTCATGTCGGCTGCATCGTTCCAGGAGACTACCAAGGTGCTCAACGAAGCTGCTATCCGCGGTAAGAGCGACAACCTGGAGGGTATGAAGGAGAACGTGATTGCCGGTCACCTCATCCCCGCAGGTACTGGTCTCCGCGAGTTCGACAAGATTATCGTCGGCTCTAAGGAAGAGTATGAGCGCATGCAGGCCAACAAGAAGAATGTCCTCGACTTTGGTGAGGAGAACGTGATGGAATAATTTTTCATTCCGACTATACTAGAAAACGCCCATCGTGCTGTCATTGCATGATGGGCGTTATTTTTGTGTGAATACGAACGGAACGGTGGAACCGTTCCGCACACTATTCGCATTGTTACTGGTGCTGTACGCTGTTGCAGCGGTCGGTATAGAACTTCTTGAAGTCCTGCCAACGGTAGTAGGGAAACAGGTCGGAGGGTAGGGGGAGAGTGGCTTCCTGACTATTCAGTAAGCATTTCACTAGGATATCCTCACCTTGCTTTTTGCTTTGGTAGAAGATGAGCTGCAGGTTTGATGCCTTGCATGTCTCCCAGTTCTGGTAGCAGTCTTTGACGTCGTATGGGTTCTCTGGGTCTTTGTCAGCTCCATTGATACCCATCAGTACGGTGAGTGGTCCGAGGCAGGTGTCATGACCAAAGCGCAGGTCGGCCACCCGCTGCGTTCTACCGTCCAGTACATCGTCAGCCTTCTTAATGATATCCTGCAGAATAGGAATCATGTCGTAGCGTGGCCCAAAGACCCAGGTGTAGCCCCCTAGGTTTTCGCCTTCCCAGCGTGCTGCCAGCTCTTCGTCGGTAATAATGCCTTCCATGATGCCCTCCTGTCCAATGCTAGGCAGTGAGGTATAGAGGTTGATGAGATTGCTACCTATATGATGTGGTGTTCCTGGTAGACCTTCTGTACTGGTGAACACGCGGGGAACGATGACTTCACGCAGCGAGTCCTTGCCAAGAAATTGCTTACGGTTCTTCTCGAAACGGGGTACTGAGCGTGGCCAACGATGGCGTAGCGGATTCTGTCGGTCATCAGGTTTCACACCGTCCAGCGTCTTGCGCGCTGACTGCTCACGAATCTCTATCTTCGGGTTACATTGCACCAACTCCTGACAGAATGCTGCCATACTGATAACACAACGGCCAACCAGTGATGCTACAGCAAACACGTCGCCACCATTCTTGAATACTTCAGGGAAGTTGTTATACATCTGACAGGCAATGAACTGGTGTTGCTCCCATCCCAGGTCACTCAGCTCGCTAACGCTGACAGCCAGGTCAGCTTTGCAGGCGTTATACTTCTCACGAAATGCTTCGCCTACAGGTGTCAACTGACCGAGTGCGTGAGCTTTGGTCAGTAGTGAGTCCATCTCACGGTATAGCGCATCGTTCCAATAGTAGCGTGAGCCATGACGACCATAGTGACTGATGTAAAATGCCTTGTAGCCGTTAGGCGCCTTTGTTAGTTTGGAGTTCTCGTACGAGTAGGGGTAGTCAGTGCCATAGGCTTTTCGTGGATCAGCCTTCAGCTGTTCCAGTGCACTCGTTCCCTGTGCCCATGTCGTGAGGACCAAACCCAACAATAGCAGGATATGGAAGATTCTTTTCATTGTGGTGTTGTTAAGTGAATAGTTAGTAATGAGTATTTGTTGTTAGAACGAAAAGAGGACCTCACCGAGTGGTGAAGCCCTCTTGAATTTTTCTTTACAAGAATTATTTGTTGACAGCCTCAGCGAGCTCAGCACCAGCCTTGAACTTAGCAACCTTCTTGGCAGCAATCTTAATCTTCTGCTTGGTAGCGGGGTTGATACCTTCACGAGCGGGCTTCTTAACTACATCGAATGTACCGAAACCGATGAGCTGAACCTTGTCACCCTTCTTAAGAGCACCCTTGATAGCTTCTACTGTGGCGTCGAGAGCCTTCTTTGCATCAACTTTGGTCAGACCAGCACCAGCTGCAATCTTGTCAATTAATTCTGTCTTGTTCATAATTTTGTTGTTTTAAAGTGAATGATAAATAGTTTAAGTCAATTTCTGAACGCAAATATATGACAAAGTTGTGAAAAAACAAACAAAAAACGGAAAAATTTTGCTTTTTTCATTAAAAAAAGTGTGTATTGGCCCGTTTTAGTGCTGAAAACCGGATATTTTTAGTAATTTTGCGCCCATAAGTGGCATATTTGTTGCTACATGTTGAAAAAAGAATATATAGTTAATTGTAAATAGTCAAAGAGTAAATGAACAACATACCGACTATGACCAAGAACCTGTTGGTCATTAACGTACTTGCCTATCTGGCCACGGTGCTACTTGAACGCAGTGGCATAGACCTAAACGCGCTGATGGGACTGCACTTTTTTAAGGCCAGTGCCTTCCATGCCTATCAGTTTCTGACCTACATGTTCCTGCATGGCAGTTTCACGCATATCCTCTTTAATATGTTTGCACTGTGGATGTTCGGTTCTGTCATAGAGCGCGTATGGGGTCCGAAGAAATTCCTTTTTTATTACATTGTGTGCGGCGTCGGTGCGGGTATTGTGCAGGAGTTGGTACAGTATGGAAACTATGTCGCACAGGGACTGGACGCCTACCAATATGTGAATATGGGTGGTGCGCAGATATCAATGGACACCTATATTAATATGTGGACAACCATTGGTGCCTCAGGTGCAGTCTATGGTATTCTGTTGGCATTCGGTATGATCTTCCCCAACGAGCGTCTGTTCATCATTCCTTTCCCATTTCCTATCAAGGCCAAGTGGCTCATCGTTGGCTATATTGCCATTGAACTATTCTCAGCGATGAGTGGTCCTGGCGATGGCGTTGCTCACATGGCTCACTTGGGTGGTATGCTCTTTGGCTTCCTGCTGATACGCTATTGGCGCAAGCATCCTGACGGCAGCCAGCGCTTCGGACGTAGTTATGGTCAGGAGTTCTTCGACAACCTGAAGCGTAAGTACGACGAGCGTCAGCGTAACCAGCGGATGCATGCTGAGCAGACCCGCTGGGAAGAGAGACGTCAGGAGACTGACGAGGAGTATAACCAGCGTCAGCGACAGAATCAGGAAGAGATAGACGCTATCCTCGACAAGATACGCAAGAGCGGCTACGACAGTCTGACCAAAGAGGAGAAGCAGAAACTGTTTGAGCAGAAACGAAACTAGTGGTTAGGAATCGGTGATTAAGCAATTAAAGAAGTTGACCGTGCAGATGATGACGGGAGCGAATGTCGCTACCGTCGTTGTGATGCTGTTGGTAGGATATAGCGACCGTATCTATCCTGCAGACCATCCATTGGTGTCAACTATCGGCATGGCCTTTCCTATTTTGCTACTCATCAACATGGGCTTCTTGTTGTTCTGGCTTATCTTCAAGTGGACCAGAGCATGGGTACCCGTGGTGGGTTACGTGTTAGCCTATATACCTATTTCTATATATATACCTCTGAATGTGGGTTCGTCTCCCCCAGATGATGCCATCAAGTTGGTGTCGTATAATGTCTGTAGCTATGGTGGAAACTATAAATACGATGATGGTTTTGAAAAGGTACGTGATTATCTGATAAATGAACAGGCAGATATTGTCTGTCTGCAGGAAGACAATGACTCTTGGCGCCGTTATTGTTTCAAGCAGTATGAAGAACGAGGACTGCTGTATAACGACACCGTGGAGTTGTGCCATAACTCCCAAAGTTTCAATTGTCTGGGTATTCATACTAAATATCCTATCATTCGTCGTGAGCGCATCTACTATCCTACGGCAAGTAACGGTAGTGCGGCATGGTGGCTGAAGGTGGGAACGGATACATTGCTGGTGGTTAACAACCACTTTGAGAGTTGTCATCTGAACAGTGAAGACCGACGTCAGTACCGTCAGATGCTAAGGGGCGAGATGGGTAGGGACTCCGTACGTGCCGAGTCTAAACTTCTAATGGTGAAGTTGGCCGAGGCTAACGCCAAGCGTTCCAAACAGATAGATGCTGTCTGTGATTATGTAAACCAGTATCTAGGACGATATCCTGTCATTGTCTGTGGTGACTTCAATGACAATCCGATATCCTATTCGCGGCATAAAATGGGTAAGGTATTGCACGACTGTTTTGTAGAAACGGGTCGGGGTATCGGTTTGTCATATAATCAGAAAGCTTTCTCATTCCGTATCGACCACATTTTCTGTTCTTCAGATATTACCCCCTATCAGTGCCATATTGACTCAAAAATGGACGCTAGTGACCACAATCCGATAGTCTGTTGGCTAAAAATTGGTGTAAAATAGTGAAAATGACACGAATTTTTGCAATAAATTTCTGTAAGTGAAGAAAAATGAGTATATTTGCAGGCTAAAAATGCGAAAACATCAAATAAAACAATAAAATCAAACAATGCAAAACAAAGGAATTGTAAAATTTATCGCAATCGTCTTGATTCTCGTTTGCTGCTTCTACCTTTCCTTCACTTTTGTGACACGCCACTACGAAAGTAAGGCTGCTGCCATGGGTGAGGAGGCCGGTCAGGAGTACCTCGACTCAATCATGAACGAGAAAGTGTACTGCGGAATTTATTCTTTCAAGCAGTGCCGTGAGTTGGAGATGGGCCTGGGTCTTGACCTGAAAGGCGGTATGAACGTTATTCTTGAGGTTTCAGTACCCGATGTTATCGACGTGCTGGCTGACCACAAGACCGACGCAGCCTACAAGAAGTCAATGGAAGAGGCCAAGAAGGAAGAAGAGACTAGTCAGAACGACTTTATCTCGCTGTTCATCAAGTATTGGAAGCAGAACAGTAACGGTCGCCCCTTGGCAGCTGTGTTCGCTACCCAGCAGATGAAGGGCAAGGTAAGCACCCAGTCGAGCGACTCAGAAGTTGAGAGCGCTCTGCGTGCTGAGGTACAGTCGGCCGTAGATAACTCATTCAACGTTGTCCGCAACCGTATCGACAAGTTCGGCGTTGTACAGCCCAACATCCAGAAGTTGGAGGGTCAGTCAGGCCGTATCATGGTCGAGATGCCTGGTGTGAAGGAGCCTGAGCGTGTACGTAAGTTGCTGCAGGGTTCTGCTAACCTGGAGTTCTGGGAGACCTACAACTCTCAGGAGATTGCTCCGCTGCTGTCTCAGCTGAACCAGAAGTATGCTGCCCTGAACGGCAATGCTGCTGACACTACTGCTATCGCAGCTACTGATTCTACCGCTGTTGCTGAGGCTGCTGCTGACACCACGAAGGCTGCCGCTACTGATTTGGCTGCCAAGCTGGCCAAGAAGGATAGCAAGGCTACCAATATTGAGAAGGATTTGGCCCTGAAGACCAATCCTCTGTTCGCTGTCTTCCAGCCCGTTCCCCAGGGTCTGGCTATCGTAGGTTATGCTAATGCCCGCGATACTGCACAGGTGAACAAGGTTATCTACTCTGATATCGCTGCAACCATCCTGCCTGCTGAGTGCAAGCTGCGCTGGGGTGCTAAGGCTGAGGACTTCGGTGGCGAGAATACCAAGGGTGACATCTTCGCCCTCTATGCCCTGAAGGTTACTGAGCCTAACGGCCGTGCTCCACTGGAGGGTGACGTCATCACCTCTTCTAAGGACGACTTCGACCAGATGGGTCACCCCTCTGTTTCTATGCAGATGAACTCTGATGGTGCTCGTCGTTGGAGCCAGATTACCAAGCAGAACATCGGTCGTGGTGTAGCCATCGTGCTCGACGACGCCGTTTACTCTGCTCCCCGTATCCTGACTCAGATTGACGGTGGTAACTCTCAGATTACTGGTAACTTCACCATCGAGGATACCAAGGACTTGGCTAATACGCTGAACTCTGGTAAGATGCCGGCTCCTACCCGCATCGTACAGGAAGAGGTTGTTGGTCCGTCACTGGGTGCTCAGTCTATCAAGCAGGGTATCATGTCGTTCATCGTTGCCTTCGTGCTGCTGATGATCTACATGATTATGCTGTACGGCTTCATCCCCGGTATCATGGCCGATATTGCTCTGCTGTTCAACCTGTTCTTCACACTGGGTATTCTTACCTCGTTCCAGGCTGCACTGACCATGCCAGGTATCGCTGGTATCGTACTGACACTGGGTACCGCTGTGGATGCTAACGTGCTTATCTACGAGCGTATCAAGGAAGAGCTGAAGCATGGCATTGGTCTGAAGGAGGCTCTGCAGAAGGGTTACTCTAACGCCTTCAGCGCTATCTTCGACTCTAACGTCACCTCTCTGATTACCGGTTTCATCCTGCTGTTCTTCGGTACAGGTCCTGTCAAGGGCTTCGCTACCACTTGGATCATCGGTATCTTCTGCTCATTCTTCACTGCTGTGTTCCTGACCCGTCTGGTTTATGAGAACCGCCTGAAGAAGGACAAGTGGCTGAACCTGACCTTCGTAACCGGTTACTCTAAGAACCTGATGCAGAACGCTAAGTACAACTTCATGGGTATGTACAAGAAGTCATTCCTCATCTGGGGTGTTGCTGCCGTTCTGTTCTGCGTATCGTTCGCCGTTCGTGGTCTGAGCGAGAGCATTGACTTCACTGGTGGTCGTAACTATGTTGTTACCCTCGACAAGGAGACTCCCGTTGAGCAGGTTCGTCAGGCTCTGGCTGGTGCCTTTGTTAACACTATCGGTGAGAATGCCGGCAAGGAGGCTAACACCAGCGTTATCGCTCTGGGTACCGATGGCAAGACCATCCGTGTCTCTACCAACTGGGATATCGAGTCTAACAGCCCGACGGTTGACGATGAGGCTGAGACCATTCTCTATAACGCACTGAAGAAGGGTAACTTCATCAGCCAGGCTAATGTTGAGGACTTCAAGAACCCCGATGTTCGTCAGGGTGGTTCTATCATCAGCTCTGCAAAGGTAGGTCCTGCTGTTGCTAAGGACATCACCTATGGTGCTATCATCAGCGTCATCATCGCTCTGATTGCCATCTTCCTGTACATCCTGCTGCGCTTCCGCAACGTCGCTTACTCTACTGGTGCTACCATCGCACTGGCTCTCGACGCGCTGGTGGTTATCGGTATGTACTCTGCACTGTGGGGCATCGTTCCCATGTCACTGGAGATCGACCAGGTATTCATCGGTGCTATCCTGACCGTGATTGGTTACTCTATCAACGATAAGGTGGTGGTCTTCGACCGTATCCGTGAGAACTTCCAGCTCTATGGCAAGCGCGACCGTCAGCAGCTGTTCAACGATTCGCTGAACCAGACACTGGCTCGTACCATCAACACCTCTGTCACGACATTGATCGTTTTGCTGTGTATCTTCATCCTCGGTGGTGACTCTATCCGCAGCTTCTCGTTCGCAATGATCCTGGGTGTTATCTTCGGTACCCTGTCGTCACTGTTCATCGCTGCTCCTACCGCATTCCTCGTGA
>JAEEGG010016525.1_pt1 | contig 15316 bp, 10 predicted proteins | sample 9134161 | NCBI WGS metagenome assembly JAEEGG01 (sample SAMN16246543, study PRJNA631951) | gut metagenome | biome: gut microbiome; feature: rumen; material: CR-attached | host: Bos | place: Iran: Karaj | collected 2018-10
AGAAGTGACGCTTGGAGGAGAGTGTGTCTATAAGATAATAGGGACAGATGTCGGTGGCGGAGAAATCAAGCATACTCCCTACTGGAATTGGAGATCAACGCTCTCTCCGGGCATAGCATTGAGTTTGTTCAAGAACCTCAATATCTATGTTGCTCCGACAGCCGAGATCCTTCCTCATCAAGAAGTCCATGGCGGCATGGCTGCTGGCTTAACAGTCGGGTTCTAAAGTTATATATTATCGCTCACTTCGTGTTTTTTCTTTAATTGTATTTTGCGTTATACAATTATTTGTTATTTTTGTACTCTGTAAAATACACCATTATGGAAAAGTTATTTGTACTGCACGACGCGTACATCTCTCAAGTTCCTATGGAATTCACCAGGGGGCTTATGGACCAAATCAACTGGAATACCCGCCTCATCGGAATCAAGGGTCCGAAGGGCGTCGGGAAATCCACACTGATGCAGCAATACATCAAAAAGAACTTCAAGGATGGTGATCGCCATGTCTTATACTGTTCCGCGGATGCGGGCTATTTTGCGGAGCACACTCTTGTCGATACGGCAACAAGGTTCGTCCAGACCGGAGGGACAAACTTGTTTATCGACGAGATTCATAAATACGACAACTGGAGCAGGGAACTGAAGGAAATCTATGACCTGTTTCGAAACTTGCGAGTTGTCGTGAGCGGTTCTTCGCTGATTCGATTCAATGACGGTCAGGCGGACCTTTCCCGCCGTCTCGTGGAGTATGAGATGCCCGGCCTTTCGTTCCGGGAATATCTCTGGTTCGAGACCGGCATCAAAATAGAACCGGTCACGCTCGGCCAGCTACTGGATGACCCTGCAGGGTTTTGCCTTGGAATCGTCCGGCAGCTTCGCCCCCTTGAACACTTCGGGAACTATTTGAAAGCCGGCTACTATCCGTTTTATTTCGAGGAGAAGGGCGTTTACCAAAATAAGGTGCAGGGTGTTGTAAACTACATCATCGAATCAGAACTTACCGCTCACCGGAACCTCGAGGTCGGGAACACCAGAAAGGTGAAGGCGCTATTGCAGGTGCTCTCGCAAATCGTTCCCTATCAAGTTGACATCTCGAAAATTTCGCGGAACATCGGCATCCAACGGCCTACGACACTGAAGTATATAAAGAATCTGGAGGAGGCGAAGCTGATTCGGCGGCTTTTCACGAATCTGGAAACCACGGGTGACCTGCAGAAGCCGGACAAGATCTTGCTCGACAACCCCAACCTTATTTATACGCTTTCATCTGAAAAACCGGAGATCGGGACCGTCCGGGAGTGTTTCTTATGCAATCAACTTGCCGGTGCCGGTCATCGGGTAGAGTATGGAGGCATGAAGACCGGCGACTTCAGGATTGACGGCTGCCGAGTGATCGAGGTGGGCGGACCGGACAAGGGGTTCAGTCAGGTGAAAGGAGAGAAAGAAGGTTATGTGGCGGCCGACGGCATTGAAAGCGCAGTTTTCCGAAAGATTCCCCTTTGGGCGTTCGGTTTTCTCTATTGAGTGCGTTGGCTGTCGTCACCTACAATGCGAAACGACAGCCTTCATGGCTGTCGTTTCGCATTGTGAGCGGAAAACGAGACTCGAACTCGCGACCCCGACCTTGGCAAGGTCGTGCTCTACCAACTGAGCTATTTCCGCAGTATTTTGTAGTTTCCTACTCCCGTATTGGTGATTCGGGATGACAAAGGTACAACATTTTTAGAAATGAGCAAATTTTTTTGAATGAAAATATTCGTATCTTTGAATTCCGATAAGAAATAACACTAATAAAAGATATGAAAAAAGCGTTCTTATTGCTTGTCCTGGCGATATTCGGGACGACTTGGGCGGGAGCGAAGATCACCCTTCCCACCTTCTTCAGCGACAATATGGTTCTCCAGCAGAACACGGAAGCGGCCATCTGGGGCTGGACTGATCAGTCTGGAAATATTTCTATCACAACCACATGGACAGGAGTTAAGGTAACAGTTACCCCTGACAGGGACGGGAAATGGATGGCCCATGTCAAGACTCCGGCAGCCGGCGGACCTTATAAAGTGTTCATTTCAGAAGGTTCAAAAGGAGAAAGAGTCACGCTGAATAATGTCATGATCGGCGAAGTTTGGTTCTGTTCCGGGCAGTCCAACATGGAAATGCCAGTGAAGGGATATGGTGGCCAGCCTGCTGAGGGAGCCGCCGATTTCATCATGAAAGCCAAGGCCAAGACCCCGATCCGGATCTGCAATATAACAAGAAAGGCCTCCCTGACTCCGCTCCAGGAGTGCGAAGGCTCATGGCAGGAGAACACACCCGAAGCGGTGGGTCCCACCAGCGCCACGGCATATTTCTTCGCCTCTAAGCTTCAGGAAGTTCTTGATATTCCGGTAGGTATAATTGTTTCCTGCTGGGGAGGCTCCACGATTGAGACCTGGATCAACCGAGAGACTTTGGCCTCACAGTTCGCGAGGGAGTTTGACCTTTCTTTCCTTGACGGGACCGAGCTCAAATCGCCTCAATTCCAGACGCCTTGTACCCTCTTCAACGGCCAGGTGGCGCCGCTTGTCCCGTTCACATTCGGTGGAATGATATGGTATCAGGGAGAAGCTAACCGCGGCCGTCCCGAGCAGTACATAAGGTTGCAGAAAGCTTATGTCGAGATGATGAGGAATATTTTCGAGGTTCCTGACGCCCCGTTCTATTTCGTACAGATAGCCCCATATCCTTATGATGATCCGGACGGTTGGACATCCGGCTATTTCACTGAGGCCCAGGCCAAGTCTGTCAGTGTCATTCCCAATAGCGGAATGGCCGCCACTCTTGACATCGGTGAGTTTGGCACGATCCATCCTTGCAAGAAGCAAGAGGTCGGTAACCGTTTGGCCTACCTTGCTTTGGTCAAACATTATGGAATAAAGGGCATTGATCCGGACGCCCCCGCCTATGAGGATGTCGAGTTTGAAGACGGGAAAGCTATCGTGAAGTTCAAAGTCGCCGACCGCAGCCTTTCACCTGCCGGTGTCGACGTTGAGGGGTTTGAGATCGCCGGGGCTGATAAAGTGTTCCATCCGGCTGTCGGCCACGTCCAGAACTGGGGAGACAAAGTCATCGTGAGCAGCCCTGATGTTCCTAATCCTGTAGCTGTGCGTTATTGTTTCAGAAATTGGGGTGTAGGTACGCTTTTCAATAATTACGGCATCCCTGTCGCTCCTTTCCGCACCGATAATTGGAATCTTTGATGAATAAGAATATGAAACGTTTGTTTTTTGTTCTTTTCGCCTCGATGGCATTGGTGTTCGGGGCTTCCGCACAGACTGCTGAGGAGATTGTCGCCCGGATGGATAAAGAGACGGAAAAAGGTGATACTCAGGGTCTTGCCATGACTATGAGTATGAAGATACCGATTGTGGGGGAATTCTCCACACGCATCAAAGCCAGAGGAGACTATAGCAAAGCTGAATCTACTGTCAAAGGAGAGAAAGTCATTTTCTGGTCCGACAATAAGACAACTTGGACTTATACAGCTAATAACAACGAACTGGTGATCGAGCCCAGCAAAGGAAGCCAGAATGATGAGGGAGAGTTGGTAAAGGGAATCACTTCCGGATACGATGTGTCTATAAAGGGAGAGACCGCTGACGCTTGGCAGATAAAATGTGTCAAGCAGAAAAGCAATCAAGATAAAGATGATCCCAAGACAATGGATCTGGTCGTGTCCAAGAAGACTTACCTGCCGGTCCGTCTGGTAGCTAAAGTAAAAATGGTGACTGTGACTCTCAGCAACTTCGCTCTCGGTGTTTCACCCGAGGAGGTTAAGTTCGATCAGTCAGCCTATAAGGACGCCAAAGTGATTGACAAGAGGTAAGTAGCCATGAAGAAGATTCTGTTAATTTTCACTACTGCCCTTGTCGCCGTCTCGGCGATGGCGCAGGATCAACAGGTCCGTTTCTTCTCCCATAGGGGAGGTCGTATGGAATATGACGAGAACACCATCCCGGCCTTTGAGTCAAGTTACAAGGCTGGTTACCGAGGCTTCGAGACCGATATCCGCATGACCAAGGACGGGAAACTGGTGATTCTCCATGACTCGAATCTCAAACGTACCACCGACACCGAGGGCGTTGTGGAGGAGATGACCGAGGCCCAGATCCGAAAGGCTCGCACAAAGAAAGGCAACAAAGTCATGTTTCTTGACGAGCTGATGGATTGGCTTGATTCGAAAGGGGACGTGACCTATGTGGAATTCGAGCTCAAGACCACCCCGCTTGATCTTTATCCCGAAGAGCGATTAAAGGAATATTGCGACAAGTTATACGAAAGGGTTATGCGGAACAAACCCGCCGGGGCGACTTACTTATTCACTTCATCGGATTACCGCGGGCTGCGTTACCTTCAGCAGAAGTATCCCGGCGTGCAGATGCTGCTCATTACCGGCAAACCTTGCGATGACGAGACAATAGCCCTATGCAAGGCTTTGGGGATCAATCGTTTGGGGGCCACGATGGATGGGACGTCCCGTTCGGCTGTGAAGAAAGCGCATGAGCAGGGACTCATTGTAAGCCTTTGGCCTGGACAGAGTGTGGCGGACGCCATGCTGGGAGTCTACCTTGGGGCGGACTTCCTGTGCACGGATATTCCTGTTGAGGTGATGAACTACATGAAGGCCAATGCCCCTTGGGTCAAGGCCAGCTATTAGTTTCTTTGATATCAGACTTCGATAGCGGTCTTGAACTGAGAGAGGAATCTCAGGTCGTTCTCGAAATAATGGCGTAGGTCATTGACCTGCCATTTGAGCATCGCGATACGCTCCAGACCCATTCCGAAGGCGAAACCACTATATTTCTTGCTGTCTATTCCGGAAGCCTCCAGGACGTTCGGATCGACCATGCCGCATCCCAGAATCTCAAGCCAGCCGGTTCCCTTGCAAATATTGCAACCCTTTCCGTGACAGATGTTGCAACTGACATCGACCTCGCTGGACGGCTCGGTGAACGGGAAGTAGGACGGCCTCATACGGATAGCGGTGTCGGGGCCGAACATCTCCCTGGCGAAAAGCAAGATGGCCTGCTTGAGGTCAGCGAAGGTGACGTTCTCGTCGATATACAATCCCTCGACCTGGTGGAAAATGCAGTGGGCACGGGCCGAAATAGCCTCGTTACGGAACACTCTACCTGGGCAGATAACCCTGATAGGGAGTTTCATGGTCTCCATCGCGCGTACCTGCACTGAAGAGGTGTGAGTCCTGAGAAGAAGCGGGTTGAGGTGGCCTGCGGAGACGAAGAAAGTATCCTGCATGTCCCTGGCAGGGTGGTTCGGAGGGAAGTTGAGGGCTTCGAAAACATGATAATCATCCTCGATTTCGGGACCCTCGGCGACATCGTAACCGAATTTGCGGAATATGTCCACAATCTCCTGCCTGACTATTGAGACGGGATGTCTTGACCCCAAGGAAAAAGGAGTTCCGGGCATGGAAAGATCCTCTTTAGGCCCGTCGGAGACAGCCGTGGCGGCTGTCGCTTCCTTCAATTCCTCGATTTTGGCCGTGGCGGCCTGCTTCAATTCGTTGAGTTTCCTTCCGAATTCTCTCTTGAGATCTGGACTGCAGGTCCTGAACTCTTCGAACAGCTTGGTGATCTCACCTTTCTTTCCCAGGAGCCTTACCCTGGCTTCCTCCACGTCCTTCGCGTTAGCGGCCTTCAACTCAGCCACCTGCGAGAGCAACTTTTCAATCGCTTCTTTCATTATGTTTCTTTAAATATTACTGCAATTTAGCGTTAGCCTCATCAACTTTGGCCTTTCTCTTATCCCTCGTTTTCTTATCCCTCGCCGCTCCCTGCTTCAGATATTTGCTCCACTGATCCTCGTTCATAATCTTATGGAGCGAGTTGTAGATCTGCTCCGCCCACTTGTCGCTGACCTGGATGTAGAGGTCATTGTTGGCCACTTTCGCATCCTGGAGACCGTCCAGCTCGGCCTGCAAGGCCTTATAATCATGGTTGAGGATTGAGTCGGCATAGAAAGTCTGCCAATCCTCAAACGCGAGGGTCTTCTCAAGCCTCTCAACTTGCTGCTGGATAAACTCGTCCAGTTTCTTGGCCTTCTCTTCGGGAGACTGTTGCTGCTGGGCGAAAGCCGCCCCTAAGGAAATGAGCAGGCAAATAGCCGAGAACAATATTTTTTTCATATCTTTACAATTCATAATAAGATGAGACAAAAGTAATCAATAATAAAATAATCACAAAATGACTAGGAAATCTATTTTCGTAGCCGCTCTTGCCGCTGTGGCCGTATTTGCCGGAGGATTTGAGAGCAAAGCTTGTACCAACATCATTGTGACGCGTGGCGCAAGCGTCGACAACTCGAGTATCGTCTCCTATGCCGCCGACTCTCATGTCCTGTTCGGTGAGTTGTATTTCCATCCCGCGGCTGTCTGGAAAGCTGGTTCCATGCTCAATGTAATTGATTGGGACTCTTATCGGCCTTTGGGCAGCATCCCGCAGGTGCCCAGAACCTACAAGACTGTCGGTAACATGAACGAACACCAGCTGATTATCGGTGAGACCACCTGGGGTGGCCGCAGGGAGCTTCGCGACCCCGCCGGAATCATGGACTACGGCTCGTTGATTTATATCACCCTTCAGAGAGCAAAGACCGCCCGCGAGGCGATCCAGACGATAATCGACCTGGCCAATGAGTTCGGTTACGCCTCTTCCGGTGAGTCGTTCTCGATCGCTGACAAAGACGAGGCTTGGGTTATGGATCTAGTCGGTAAAGGTCCTGACAATAAGGGAATCAACTATGTGGCTATCAGGATTCCTGACGGTTACATCTGCTCCCATGCTAATCAGGCCCGCATCCAGACTTTCCCTCAGAATGATCCAGAGAATTGCGTTTTCGCTCCCGGAATGATCCAGTTCGCCAGGGAAAAAGGCTGGTTCAGCGGTGATGACAAAGATTTTGATTTCACAGCCGCTTTCGGTCCGGTCGATTTCGGTGGAGCCAGAGGTTGCGATGCCCGCGCTTGGAGCGCTTTCAACATCCTGACCGGCGGCGAGTTCTCCTATGAGAAGGACGGGAAGATGGTGACCGAGCACGCTTCGGCCTACTACGATTACATCACCGGCAAGGATCTTTCCCGAAGGCTGCCCCTGTTCGTGAAGCCTTCCAAGAAGATCTCGGTCAAGGATGTCGCGGACGCAATGAGGGACCACTTCGAGGGCACTCCTCTGGATATGACCACGGACATCGGAGCCGGCGGTAACGCCCTCCCTTACAGGTGGAGACCTATGGGCTTCTCAAAGGACGGATGGAGCTATACCAATGAGAGGGCAATCGCCACCCAGCAGACCGGTTTCTGGTTCGTCGCCCAGGCCAGGCATGACCTGCCCGACGTGATTGGAGGTATAATCTGGTTCGGCACCGACGATGCGGCTACCTCCTACATTACCCCTATCTATTCCAACACCAACGAGATACCGGAATGCTTCAGGGAGGGTAATGGTAACATGCTGGAATATTCAAGCACATCTTCTTTCTGGATCAACAACCGTATCGCCAATGATTGCTACAAGGCCTATAACATGATGGCTCCGACCGTCCGCGCGGCGATCGACAAGTTCGAGAACGAGCAGATGTTCAGCAAGGTGGCGGAGATGGACGCCAAGGCCCTCGCGGCCTACAACGCCATCCTTCCCAAGGCAGAGAAGAAAGGTCTTGACTCAAAAGACTGGTTCGCTCCCGTGAAGAAGATGCTGACTGAATATTCAGTCGCGACAGCCCAGAAGCAGTTCGAGAACTGGGTCGCCCTTGAGGAGATGATCACAGTCAAGTTCATCGACGGAAATGTAAAGGCCCAGAATGAGGACGGCTCATTCAAGCATTCCCCGTTCAATGCGGGAACTCCGGCCGGAATTACAAATCCGGGCTACACAGACAAGTGGAAAGAGGCGGTCATTAAAGATCATGGAGACGTCATCCGTGTGAGGTAATGAGACTGCTCAGGATTATTCTCACCGTCGCCGCTCTCCTTTTGTCGACGGTGATGTCAGCTGACGAGGGCTTTTGGCTGGTCCAGGACATTAATGACGCCCTGGAGAATAACATGCGCGCCAAGGGTCTAAAACTCAGGCCCAAAGAGATTTACAACGTAGACGCTCCCGGCTCAGGCCTGGCGGACGCTGTGGTTTCGCTTGGGTTCAAGTATTCGGGTTGCATTGTCTCCAACTGGGGGCTTGTGCTGACTTGCGCCGATCCTGCCATCGCCTTTATGGACAGGCTTGGTGACGTTGGCCAGCAACTGCTTAAGGATGGGTTCCAAGCTGTCTCGGAAGCTCATGAGATTCCCGTTGAGGGGGAGAAGATATATTCCCTTAAGAGGGTTTTTGATGTGACTGAAGAAGTCAAGTCCATGAGGCAGGGCGGGATGGATTACGGGGAGATTACCTCCAGGCTCGAGAGTGCCTACAATGAGTCTACCACCCTTATGTGTCGTCTGACTTCCGAATGGGCTGGAGCGAAGTATTATATCGCCGCCTATAAGGTGTATGACGATGTGCGCCTGGTCGTGATGCCACCTCTCTCGCTTGCCCGAATGGGTGGAGAAGACGGAAAGTGGTCCTGGCCGGCCCACAGGTGCGATTTCGCCTTGTTCCGCATCTATGATCACGGTAAGCCGGTTTCCGGTGCGAAGACCCTTGATGTGTCGCTTGACGGTTACTCTGAAGGCAGTTTCGCCATGACGATCGGTTTCCCCAACTTCACTGAAAGGTTTCTCCCTTCCGCCGGGATGCGTTTCAGGGAAGAGGTGGCCTTGCCTTTGACCAACTCGCTTCGCGGCGCCAGGCTGGAGATCATGAAGCGTATGATAGCTGATGACAAAGCTGTCGGAAAGCTTTATTCATCAAGGGCCAAGGAGTTGGAGCGCCGCCTTGGTGTCGACAAGGGTGTGAAGAGTTTCTACGGTACTTACAGCCTTGCTCCCGCCAGAGAGGCCTCAGAACAATGGATGGCTGACAGTTTCCTCGCTAATCTTGACAGAGTATTCAAGGCTACCAAGCGTGTCGAGACTGATAAGATACTCCGTGACGAGACCCTCCGTGACGGCACTTTCGCCGGATCTTATCTTCGTCGAGCCGCCTCTGCCGGGGATCTCGGGAAGATGAAAGAGATACTCCTGGCTGGAATCCGCGAGACAGATCCGGCGACCGAGAAAGAGCTTCTGGAATATGCCCTGAGCGAGTATTTCACCAATATGGACGACTACTATATGGGTGATTTCCAGAGATGGATCCAGGATCGTTTCGGATACGACTACGACGCTGCGGCGGAGTATCTTTGGAAGGGGAGTCTCTTGTCGTCACAATCCAAGATTCAAGAGATGGACGATCCTTCCGAAATCAATGAAGATTTGCTTCTGAAGTTCTTGAATGATAGTCCTTTGAGTCTTTATAACGGACGGGCGGGTCATAGGGCGGCTCTTGATCAGATCGGTTCCCTCTCCCAGGAATATGTCCGTAAAATCTATGATGACGGACTTCGTAGGGGAGTGCCAGTCTATCCTGACGCCAACTCGACAGTCAGGTTCACTTACGGAACAATAGCGGACAGTTACTCAACTCCCGCTGAATATCTTGCCCTCTTGGATCCCAAAGATCCGGAACGTGACCTTGGACCGAATCTTAAAGCGTTGATGATGAAAGACTTCTGGGGACGCTGGGGATTCAAAGTCGGAGGCAAGAAGCATAGGATGGTCATTGATTTCATCTCTGACAACGACTTTATTGACGGTTGCCAGGGATCTCCGGTCCTAGACAATCAGGGGCATCTGATAGGTGTGGTCTCAGGAGGTACTCCGGAGACAAGGGCAGGAAGCGCTTTCTATAAAGAAGGTAGCAGCAAGTGTGTTAGTACCGATATCCACTTCGTACTCTGGTATCTTGGAAGGGGTATTGAGCTGAAACGTATAGTTAAGGAATTCGAAATCTTATAGTTCCAGATGAGGAAAGTGATAGGAATAGGGGAGACGGTCTACGATATCGTCTTCAAGGACGGGCAGCCGGCTGCGGCGGTGCCGGGAGGATCCACATTCAATTCAATGATCTCTCTCGGCAGGTGCGGCGTCCCGGCCGACTTCCTCTCTGAGGTAGGACACGATAAAGTTGGAACCATAATCCGTGATTTCATGTCGGAGAATGGAGTCGATCCGTCATTCGTGAATATATTGCCCGCCAAGACCCCTTTGTCCCTCGCTTTCCTTGACGCCAAAAATGACGCCTCATATACTTTCTACCGGGACCGGGTCGATGACCGTCCGGCATTGAGGTATCCCGAGATATTCCCGGATGACATTGTGTTGTTCGGCTCGTTCTACGCCCTGAATCCGGCCGTGCGTCCGCAAGTCAAGGCATTTCTTGAATATGCCAGGAGCCGTGACGCCATCCTTTATTACGATGTCAACTTCCGTCCTTCGCACCTGAAGGATCTAGGTGACATCGGAGACGCTGTCCAGGAGAACTTCACCTTCGCTGACGTGGTGAGGGGCAGCCATGAGGATTTTCTCACGCTTTTCGGGATGGATGATTCCAAAGCGGTATTCCAGGAAAAGATTTCGCCTTGCTGCGGCAATTTTATCTGCACCTTCGGAGCGTCTCCTTTGACCGTTATGGATATACATGGATTTGAAGCTGAATACCCCGTCACTCCGGTGGAGACAATCAGCACAATCGGGGCAGGAGACAGTTTCAACGCTGGTTTCATCTATGGTCTTGTAAAGAACGGTATTACCAGAAAAATGCTTTTGGAAGGCCTTCCAGCAGAGGTTTGGGCCGATCTTGTGGATTGCGCCCAGAGTTTCTCAGCTTCTTGTTGCCAATCTTCTTTCAATTATGTGACCCCAGAATTCGCCGATTCCCACAGGCTTTAGACAAACCGATGCTCAAGACCCTTCTTCTGTCCTTGCTGGTATTCCCCTATCCTGCTCAGGAGGTCTCTGTAGTGCCTCTCGCTCCTCAAGTGCGTTATGTCGTGACCGGAAAGGTTCTGGATGACACTGACGGTTCCGCCATCACTGGGGCGGACATCCTTGTCACCGATCTTGACGATAAGGTGGTGGCCAGCTCCACATCGGACACACTTGGTGTTTTCTCGGTTGACAGGATACCTTCCGGTGATGTTCTTGTTTTGGTCAAGATGATGTGTTATGACTCCTATGTGAGCGACAAGATAACATTCGGGCCAGGCTCTCCTGAAAAGCTTGACCTAGGGGTTATCCGGCTTCCTCGTTCTGCCGAGGGATTGCGTGAGGTTACTGTTGTCGGGGAGAAGAACAGGATAGTATACAAGTTGGACCGGCAATTGATAAGCGCCTCTTCTTCAGTTACTTCCGCAGGAGGTACAGCAGTTGACATACTCTCTGGCCTGCCGTCCGTTCTGGTCGATAGCGAAGGTAACTTGAGTTTCAGGGGCAGTACTCGTTTCCTTGTGTATGTGGACGGTAAACCAAGTCCTTTGGAGGGAACTTCCGCGCTCCAGCAGATTCCGGCGGCCTCGGTTGAGGACATTGAGATATTAACCACACCATCAGCTCGTTACCGTACGGACGGGGATGCCGGAATCATCAATATAACCACCAAGAAGGCTGATTCCGAGCAGTGGAGCGGATTGTTCACCACGACCGGCAGCACAATGGGTACCTGGAGTGTTGATGGTACGCTTAATTACCGGAAGGGCAAGAACAACTGGTATGTGGGCGGCACACTCCAGCAGATCAAGGGACGGAGCGAATTCACACAGGAGAAACAGACCGAGGTGGAGGGCGTCACGACAACCTCTGTTTCTGATGGTGAGAGATGGAGCCGGAACGGCACTTATATCGGCCGGGCCGGATGGCAGTTCTCCGAGGGTAGGAAGCATAACTATTCGCTTGACTTGCAGTTCGGCCAGACTAACTACTGGCGAGGCGGTGACATGCGTTACGATGAGACGAGGAAATATGACACGTCCGATGTCATATTCAATTCCATATTCGATTCGCATGACCGTTACAACCTGAAAAAGAACTTGTTCCAGGCCGCTTCCGAATATGTGTGGAGGCCGGGGAAGAGGAGCGAGTTAGCCCTTCAGAACCGTTTCCGGTACGATAGCTACAGCATTGAATACACCGAAAGCAACATGTTCGATTCTTCCGGTAACCGCTACGAAGGAACCCGCGGATATGAGGAGGAACATCATTGGGACTGTGATGGGTCTCTGACCTATAAATTGTCCTACAGTGAAGGCGGGCAGTTCGAGACAGGCTACCAGTACACCACTTACAGCGAGCATGGTGGCTATAGGATAAAGTATTGGGACCGAACGGCTTCCGAGTTCGACTGGCAGGAAGATCTCGCGACTCCTTTTTATTACCGCCGTCAAGTCCACTCGCTCTATGCCATGATCAAGGATTCTTTCGGTCCGTTCTCTTTCGATGCCGGACTTCGCGCGGACCGGGTGCTTGACAAGGTTGACATTGAGGTTGCGGACGCTTCCAGGAACATAAAACGCTTCGACCTTTTCCCTTCCGGGCACATCCAGTACGATGCCGGCAGAGCCGGAACCTTACGGGCAGGATATTCTTATCGCACAAATCGTCCTGGGATATGGCAGCTTGAGCCGTATATCACCTATGAGGATTACTACACCAAGAAAATCGGTAATCCAGACATCCTTCCGGAATATGTCCATAGCGCGGAATTGGGCTGGCAGCGTTCCTACGGTGGCGGTAATATGCTCGCGGCTACCGCCTACTATCGATACCGTAAGGACATAACTGATTGGATCCGAACGGCTTACGAACCCGGAGTCACTCTGGATCAGATTGTCAATGCGGGAAACCAGACAGAGGCCGGATTTGAGCTCAGCGGGACTTTCCATCCGAAGCCCTGGTGGACCAGCTCTGCTTCAGGCAGTGCCTTCGATTACCGGTTTGTGAGCCGTAATGAAGCCTGCTCGGACGCCAGAGGGTTTTATTATCAGGCTAACTGGCTGAACTCGTTCCAGGCAGGCAAGTCGACCAGGCTCCAGTTCGATTCTTATGCTGTAGGCCCCAAGATACTCACGCAGGGTCGTGAAAGGTCCTACATTTATTTCAATTTCGGGGCCCGTCATCAGATGCTAAAAGACAAGCTGACGCTATCGCTGGTGGCTCATGACATATTCCGGACCGCAAGGTATCTGAATACCAGAGAGGCGGCCGATTTGTTGTCTCGTACCACTGTGCGCCCGAAATATCCGAATGTGGTGGTCTCTCTGACCTACAACTTCAACTCCTCGACCCACAAGGCCTCCTCAACCTCCACCGCCCTCTTCGAAGGAAAAGACTTTTAAAGCTATTATTTGTCACGGAGGACAATGCTGCCGCCGGCGGCGTCGACCTGGATGACAGAGTCTTTATGGACCTTGCCGGCGAGGATTTCCTTTGCCAGCTGGTTCACCAATTCCCTTTGCATCAAGCGCTTGATAGGCCTCGCGCCATAAGCCGGATCGTAACCGCCCTCGACCATCCAGTCTTCGAACTCCTTGCTGAACTCGATAGTGACACCTTCCTCGGAAAGCTTGTCCTGAAGCTGGCGCATCTGGATATGGAGGATGTCCCGGATGTCGTTCCTGGTCAGCGGATCAAACATGATGATCTCGTCAATCCTGTTGAGGAACTCCGGCCGGACAGTCATCTTCAGAACGTCCATGACCTTGCCCTTGCACTCTTCAAGCATCTCACGCCTCTTGGCTATCGCCCTCATTTCCTCGGTAGGATCGGCGCCGGGAGCGCCTACTGAAGGCAGTTTCTCCATATAATTGGAGATTATGTCCGAACCGGCATTGGAGGTCATGATCAGTATGGTGTTCTTGAAGTCCACAGTGCGGCCCTTGTTATCGGTCAGGCGGCCGTCGTCCAGAACTTGAAGCAGCACATTGAACACATCAGGATGGGCCTTCTCGATCTCGTCCAGAAGGATCACTGAATATGGCTTCCTTCGGACAGCCTCGGTCAGCTGGCCGCCCTCGTCGTAACCGACATATCCCGGAGGCGCTCCGACCAGACGGCTGACTGTGTGACGCTCCTGATATTCACTCATATCTATCCTGGTGATCATGTTCTCATCGTTGAACAGGAATTCCGCCAGAGCCTTGGCCAACTCGGTCTTTCCGACACCGGTCGTGCCCATGAACAGGAAGGAACCGATAGGCCTTTTCTCGTTGGAAAGTCCTGCTCTTGAACGCCTTACGGCATCGGCGACCGCTTGGATAGCCTGATCCTGGCCGACCACTCGCTTATGTAGTTCTGTCTCGATCCGGAGCAGTTTCTCCTTCTCACTCTCGAGCATCTTCTGAACGGGAATGCCTGTCCATTTGGCGACAACCTCGGCTATGTCCTGAGGTGTGACAGCCTCGGTCACAATAGGATTTTCGATTGCGGCCTGCTTGGCTGAAAGCTCGTCGATAACCTTCTGGGCCTCAGTCATTTTGCCATAGCGCAACTCTGCGACTTTGCCGTAATCACCGGCCCTTTCGGCTGCCGCTGCCTGGATCTTATAGTCCTCCATCTTCTGTCGGGCTTCCTGGAGGCCGGAGAGGATTTCTTTCTCGTCATTCCACCTCTTCATCAGGGCGTCCCGGGCGGCCTGCTTGTCGGCCAGCTCCTTCTCGATCTTTTCTGATTTCAAGGAAGTTCCCTCGCGCTTGACAGCCTCTTTCTCAATCTCAAGCTGGCGTATGTCGCTGTTAAGCTCAGCCAACGGCTCCGGCACGGAGTTCATCTCAAGGCGCAGCTTTGAGGCGGCCTCATCCACAAGGTCTATAGCCTTGTCAGGGAGAAAACGGTTGGTGATGTACCTATGTGAAAGATTGACCGCGGCGATCAGCGCGTCGTCCTCGATCTTGACCCTGTGGTGGTTCTCATATTTCTCCTTCAGGCCCCTCATGATGGCTATCGACTCGGCCGTAGAAGGCTCATCGACCATGACCATCTGGAAACGCCTCTCGAGAGCTTTGTCTGTCTCGAAATACTTCTGGTACTCGTCCAGGGTGGTGGAACCGATGGTTCTCAGTTCCCCTCGGGCAAGGGCCGGTTTGAGAATATTCGAGGCGTCCATAGCTCCAGAGGTCCTTCCGGCGCCGACAAGGGTGTGGATCTCGTCGATGAAGAGTATGATCTCTCCAGCGCTGTCAACTACTTCCTTGACGACTCCCTTGAGCCTTTCCTCAAACTCGCCCTGGTATTTCGCTCCGGCGATTAGGGCTCCCATGTCCAAGGAATATACCTTCTTGCTCTTAAGGT
>JAEEGG010016526.1_pt1 | contig 15316 bp, 14 predicted proteins | sample 9134161 | NCBI WGS metagenome assembly JAEEGG01 (sample SAMN16246543, study PRJNA631951) | gut metagenome | biome: gut microbiome; feature: rumen; material: CR-attached | host: Bos | place: Iran: Karaj | collected 2018-10
ACGGCGGAGCCGATGACGCCGGCCACGTTCGGACCCATGGCGTGCATCAGCAGGAAATTCGACGGATTGGCTTTCTGCCCTTCCATCTGGGAAACGCGGGCCGCCATGGGCACCGCGGATACGCCGGCGGAGCCGATCAGCGGATTGATCTTGCCGCCGGACAGTTTGTACATCAGCTTGCCGATCAGCAGGCCGCCGATCGTCGCGAAGATGAACGCCATCAGGCCCAGGCCGATGATGGCCAGCGTGCGCACGTTCAGGAAACGGTCGTAGCGGGCCGTCGCGCCGACGGACACCGACAGGAAGATCGTGACCGTGTTCATCAGGCCGTTCTGCGCAGTGTCGGAGAGCCTTGCCGTGACGCCGGTCTCACGCAGCAGGTTGCCCAGCATCAGGCAGCCCAGCAGCGGAGCGACCGAGGGCAGCAGCAGGCATACGAAGATCGTGACCACGATGGGGAACAGGATCTTCTGCTTCTGCGTGACGGGCTTCAGCTGCTCCATCACGGTCGTGCGCTCTTTCTCCGTGGTCAGCGCGCGCATGATGGGCGGCTGGATGAGCGGGATGAGCGCCATGTACGAATACGCGGCGATCGCAATGGGCGCCAGATAATCCGGCGCCAGAATGCTCGTCAGCCAGATGGCCGTCGGGCCGTCCGCGCCGCCGATGATGCCGATGGAAGCAGCCACGTTGGCCGGGAACTTCAGCATAAGCGCCATCAGGAACGCGGTAAAGATGCCGAACTGCGCCGCTGCGCCCAGCAGCAGGGACTTCGGGTTCGCCAGCAGCGGGCCGAAGTCCGTCATGGCGCCGACGCCCAGGAAGATGAGCGACGGATACAGGCCGATCTTGACGCCCACGTACAGGATGTCCAGCAGACCGCCCTCGTGGATGACCTCGCCCAGCCCCAGCGTGCCTTCGATGTAGGCATCCCAGAGCTCGGGATGATACAGGCCGCTTCCGGGCAGATTCGTCAGCAGCATGCCGAAGGCGATGCCGACCAGAAGCAGCGGTTCGTATTTTTTATGAATGCCCATGTATAACAGGACGCAGGCGAGGGCAATCATGATGATCTGTCGCACGTCTGTCAGCTGCATAAAGCCGGACGTGCTCCAGAGCCTGCCTAATATACCGGAAACACCACCCATAGACGCACCTCTAGATGACCAGCAGCACGTCGCCGGTGACGACCGTCGCGCCCTTTTCCTTTGCGATCTGCTTGACAGTGCCGTCGGAAGGCGCCGCGATCTCGTTTTCCATCTTCATGGCTTCGATGATCATCAACACGTCGCCGGCTTTCACGGCGTCGCCCACCGATACGTTCACCTTCAGCACGGTGCCGGGCAGCGGGGATTTGACCTGCGTGCCCGGAGTGACGGGCAGGGGGATGGCGGAGTGCACGGTCTGCGGCGTCTGGTCTGCAGCCGGGATCGGCGCAGCCACCGCGGGAGGTACGGGCGCCTTTGCCTCGTACTCGTCGAGGAGCATGGCCTTGCCCTCTTCCACTTCCACTTCATAGACCTTTTTTCCAAGGCTCACTTTATACTTCATCGCTGCCTCCGTTCTCTGCGTCGATGCGCTTTATGGAGAGAAATCTCAGTTCGTTCAGGGGTTTGCCCATGGCGTCCGCCACGATGGCCATCACCATGGCTGCGTCGCGCTCAGGCGTATCGTACAGTTTGACCCCTCCGGCGCTTCCCGGCGCTTCAGGAAAACCGAATTCGACGATCTCCTGCGTCTGCGCCGGCGCGGCGGTCCGCTCGGGGACTGCTGCCGGTTTCGGCATCGTCAGCCGGTATAAAAGGATGACGATCACCATGAGCATCGCCAATGCCGCAAAAACGACGGCGATCCCCAGCAGCGAATAGATCACACCGGTTCCTATGCTCATTCGTCTATCCTTTCTATGCTGTAGCTGCACATGTTCTGTTCTTTGGCTTCGCGCTCCTCGAAGAATTTCTCGGCCACCGCGGGGAACGCGATGTAGCTGAGCACGTCTTCCTCGCAGCGCGCCTTGCTGCCCAGATAGGCTTCGGCCTTGGCAAACGCTTCCTCATCCAGAGGCGCGACGACGGGCGGCTCTCCGCCCAGCACTTTCGCGCGGACTTCCTCGTCGATGGGCGCGGGCGTCTTGCCGTATTCGCCGCGGCAGTAGGCCTTGACTTCCTTGGAGACCGTCTTATAGCGTTCTCCGGCCATCACGTTCAGCACCGCCTGGGAACCGACGATCTGCGACGTAGGCGTGACGAGGGGCGGATAGCCCATATCTTTGCGCACGAGCGGGGTCTCTTTCAGCGCTTCCTGGAACTTATCCTCGGCGCCCAGCCCCTTCAGCTGCGACAGCAGGTTGGAGATCATGCCGCCGGGCATCTGATACGTCAGGCACTGGGTGTCCGTCGTCATGGAGATCGGGTTGAGCGTGCCGTCCTCGAGGAAATCGGCGCGCACTTTCTTGAAGTAGTCCGCGATCTCCAGCAGCACCTGGCCGTCCAACCCCGCGTCCATGCCCATCTCCTTCAGGGCATAGTACAGGGTCTCCGTAGCGGGCTGGGACGTGCCGCCGGACAGGGGCGAGATCGCCGTATCCAGCACGTCGGCGCCGGCTTCGGCGGCCTTCAGGCAGGACAGGAACGCCATGCCCGCGGTGCAGTGCGTATGGATGACCACCGGCAGATCCAGCGCGTCCTTCAGAGCGGCCGTCAGATCGTAGGCGGCTGCCGGGGTCATGATGCCGGCCATATCCTTGATGCAGATGGACTTGGCGCCCATGGCAGCCATTTCCTTCGCCAGTTTGACGTAAGCTTCTCTCGTATGCACGGGGCTCGTCGTATAGGAGATGGCGCCGGAAGCGTGCGCCCCGCATTCGACGGTCTCCTCGATGGCGACCCGCAGGTTGTCGACGTCGTTCAGCGCGTCGAAGATGCGGATGATGTCGATGCCGTTGCGCACGGCAGCCCGCACGAAACGGCGCACCACGTCGTTGGGATAGTGGGCGTATCCTAAGATGTTCTGCCCTCTCAGCAGCATCTGCAGCCGGGTGTTGGGCATGGCTTTGCGGATCTTGCGCAGTCTTTCCCAGGGATCCTCACCCAGAAAGCGCAGGCAGACGTCGAAGGTGGCGCCGCCCCACATCTCGGCAGAATAATAGCCGGCTTTGTCGAGGGCGGGCAGGATGGCTTCGAACTTGCTGAAGGGCATCCGGGTCGCGAGGAGCGACTGCTGGGCGTCCCGCAGGACGGTTTCTGTGAATTGGATCATAGGCGTTTCTCCTTGTATTAAAAGTGCACGATTGTTTCCGGACAGTTGACGCAGTATCTGCGGTATTCCGCTTCGTCCAGGCTGCCGCCCGCGGCGAAGGCGTCGATGACCGCGTCGAGTTCTTCGATCAGATTCCTCTCCAGTTCCTGCAAGGACCTAAGGTCTTCCGCCTTTTCGCAGAAGTCCTTCAGCGACCCGGGCGGATAGACCGGCGAGTCTTTCGGCAAAGGCACGTCCGAACAGACGTTGATGCCTGTGCCGGCGACAACGCAAAAGCGGTCGCCGCAGATGAAACTCTCGCACAGGATGCCGCAGACCTTTCTGCCTTCCAGCAGCAGGTCGTTGGGGTATTTGATGCCGCAGGACAGGCCATAGGTGTGGCAGATGGCGCGGCGGACCGCCAGGGCCGCCGCGGGGGTCAGCGCCAGAACACCCTCTCCGGCTTTCAGCCGGGATGTCAGAACGGACAGGTACAAGCCTCCCTCCGGAGAGAGAAAAGAACTGCCCATGCGCCCCCTGCCGCCGGTCTGTCTTGCGGCGATGACGACCGCTTCGTCTGCGCCTTCCCTGGCCAACGAAATTGCTTTTGTATTGGTGGAATCTAAAACGTCAAAACGGAAAATACTTCCCATATTAATGAGTATACCAAAAAAAGTTCAAGTATTGTCAAAAAACGTTCCATCCGTAGAAATAAATCGACAATTGTGGGATAATTATAGATAGAGTCCCCTATATTCCAATGGTTTAATACTAAGGAAGTGACACCATGGATATCAAAGAATTTGCGGCGGAAAAGGCCATCGATCTGGTATTTCATGAGATCGATAAGGATCCGGAAGCCGCGATCCGCAAAGTGACCGACCTGGTCCTGAAGCTGGATGTCAAAGACGGCCTGCACAATCAGCGGCCGACGCTCGAAAGAGTCGCGAAAGACCCGGACAACGTCTGGCATAAATACGTACTGGACATGTTCCAGACCGTCGACAGAGACGTACTGAAAAAGATCCTCATCAACTTCGTTTACCACGCCAACGTACAGGCGAACCCGCGGGCGATCGCGGCCAGACAGAAATACGGCTGCAACATCCCCTGGGCCATCCTGATGGATCCGACATCCGCCTGCAACCTGCACTGCACCGGCTGCTGGGCCGCGGAGTACGGCAACAAACTCAACCTGAGCTACGAAGAACTGGACGACATCATCCGCCAGGGCAAGGAACTGGGCGTCATGATGTACATCTATACCGGCGGCGAACCTCTTGTCCGCAAGGACGACATCATCAAGCTGTGCGAAAAGCACAACGACGCGATGTTCCTGTCCTTCACGAACGCGACGCTCATCGACGACAAATTCGCGGACGAGATGCTGCGGGTCAAGAACTTCATCCCCGCCATCTCCGTGGAAGGATTCGAAGAAAGCACCGACGACCGCAGAGGCCAGGGCACGTTCCAGCGCGTCGTCGACGCGATGACCCGCCTGAGGGAGCGCAAGCTGCCCTTCGGCATCTCCTGCTGCTACACGAGCAAGAACTGCGAAACCATCGGCAGCGAAGCCTATTACGATCAGATGATCGCCTGGGGCGCGAAGTTCTGCTGGTTCTTCACCTACATGCCCGTAGGCGTGGACGCGGTGCCCGAGCTGATGGCGACGGCGGAACAGCGGAGCTGGATGTACGACCAGGTGCGCGCGTTCCGCAAGACCAAGCCCCTGTTCACCATCGACTTCTGGAACGACGGAGAATACGTGGGCGGCTGCATCGCGGGCGGCAGAAGATATCTGCACATCAACGCGGCGGGCGACATCGAACCCTGCACGTTCATCCACTATTCGGATTCCAACATCCGGGAGAAGAGCCTGATCGAAGCGTTCCAGTCGCCGCTGTTCATGGCCTACCGCAACAACCAGCCGTTCAACGACAATCTGCTGCGGCCCTGCCCGCTGCTGGACAACCCGCAGATGCTGCAGAAGATGGTGCACGAGAGCGGCGCGCACTCGACGGACTATACCGCGCCGGAAGACGTGGACGCCCAGTGCGCCAAGTGCTTCGAGACCGCGGCCAAATGGGGCCCGGTCGCCGATAAGATCTGGGAGCGCGACTTCCTGCCGAAGCATCCGGGCTATATACCGTATAAAAACGGAATAAAGTAAGTGTACGTAGTGTCAACGGGGACGGTTCCCAGCGACAACTTTTCGCGAAAAGTTGTCGCTGGGAACCGTCCCCGTTGACATTTTTATACCACCTGGAACAGCCAGAATTTCAGATACTCGGTCTCCGGGACGCCCCAAAGGATGGGATGGTCGGGAGCCTGGCGCCGTTCCTCGATCTGCCGCAGGGACACGCCTGCGTCCGCAGCGGCCTCCTTCAGCATCTTTTCGAACATCTGCGGACCCATGAAGTGCGAGCAGCTGCAGGTCGCCAGATAACCGCCCCGCGGCAGCAGCTTCATTGCCTTCAGGTTGATCTCCTTGTAGCCCCGGAACGCGGCCTTCGCCGTCTCGCGGCTCTTCGTAAAGGCCGGCGGATCGAGAATGATATAGTCGAACGGGTGCTTTCCGGCTGGCACGCCCTCCGGGCGTTCGCCGTTCGCCAATGCCGTCAGGTAATCGAACACGTCGGCGCAGACGACGCGCTGGACGCCTTCCAGACCGTTCAGCGCGATGTTTTTGCGGCTCTGCGCGCAGGCGTCCTCCGAAATGTCCACGGAGATCACCTGTTTCGCCCCCGCCGCCGCGCAGTTCATGCCGAACGCGCCGGTATGGGTGAAGCAGTCCAGCACCGTCTTGCCTTCCGACAGTTTCGCAGCCGCCTGCCGGTTGTATTTCTGATCCAGGAAAAAGCCGGTCTTCTGGCCGTTCACGAAATCCACGTCGTACCTCAGGCCGTTCTCGACGATCTGTACATGGCCGTCTGCCGGGTCGCCGTACGCGCAGCCTTTTCCTGTCTGCATGCCTTCCTTCGCGCGGATCGCCGCTTCGTTTCTTTCGTAGATGCAGCGCACCTGCACGCCGTATTCCGTTAAGACCTCTCTCAGCAGCCGGTACAGCATGTCCTTGCGCGTCTCGATGCCCAGGCTCAGCACCTCGGTCACGAGCACGTCTTCGAAGCGGTCCACGGTAAAGCCGGGAAAGCTGTCCGCCTCGCCGAAGATCAGCCGGCAGCAGCGGAAGTCCGCTTCGCCCATCGCAGTGCGGCGGTATGCGACTGCATGTTCGATCCGCCTCCGCCAGAACGCCTCGTCGAAGCGGTCGTTCGTATTGCGCGAGATGACGCGCACGCGGATCTTGGAGGCGTCGTTGATGAACCCCGCCCCCATCCAGCGGTCTTTCTCCGTATACACGTCGACGATATCGCCGTTCGCATAGGTTCCTTCCGGTCCGCGCGTCTCCTCACCGTACACCCAGGGGTGACCGCTCCGCAGCAGACGCGCTGCCTTTTCGTTGCAGATGACTTTTGGAAAGTCTCTCATGGTTTTCTCCCCGCGTCCGCCGGACTAAAACGCCCAGTTGCCGTCCCGGAAAACGGGTACGGTACGCCCGTCACGGCATACGGCGTCGATGGAAAGATCGGCCGTGCCGATCATGAAGTCCTCGTGGACCATGGAGTCGTTCACGCCCAGGGCGTGGATCTCGTCCAGGCTCTTCTCCAGACCGCCCTCGACGCAGTCGGGGAAGCCGAAGCCCAGCGCCAGATGGCAGGCCGCGTTCTCGTCGAACAGCGTGTTGTAGAACAGGATGCCGCTCTGGCAGATCGGAGACGCATAGGGAACCAGCGCAGCCTCGCCCAGATAGGCGGCGCCTTCGTCCATGTTGATGAGCTCGCCCAGCAGCGCCTCGTTCTTTTCCGCGTGCCATTCGACGGCTTTGCCCTCATGGAAGCGGATCCAGAAGTCCTCGATCAGCTGTCCGTTGTAGCACAGGGGCTTGCTGGCGTAGACGATGCCCTCCGCGCTGTCGCGGCGGGGCGAAGTGAAGCACTCTTCCGTGGGCATGTTCGGATTGAATTCGATGCCCTGGCGGCTCGTTTCGCTGCCGCCGGCAAACAGGCCTTCCGGGATGAGCCCCACAGAGAAATCGGTGCCGTTTCCGGCCTTGTAGATCAGTTTTTCGATGCCGAGTCCGTTCAGGTAAGCGCAGCGCTCCCGCAGGTCGCGGTTGTGCTCCTCCCAGGCCTTGACGGGGTCACCCAGCGCGCGGGCGGCCTTCAGGATCTCTTCCCAGAGTTTTTCCACCGCCTGGCTCGTCCGCAGTCCGGGGAACAGTTTCTTCGCCCACTTCTTGCCGGGGACGGCGGCGATGGTCCACTGGTGATTGCCCTCCATTGCGTCGCGGTAGGGTTTGATGACCTTACGGGACATCTGCATGCCCTTGCTCATCTTAGCGACGTTGACGCCCTTCAAACCGTCCGGGTCGTCGCTCATCAGGAAGATGCGGCACATGGGCAGATTTTCGGTATAGTGCTTCCAGCGCATCTCCACATAGTCGGGCACCGTGCCCAGCGTCTTGACGGTCTCGTAGCGGTAGGCCAGTTTTTCCAGGGGCTGATAATCCCAGTCCACCACGACCTTCTTCGCCTTCAGACGGTAGCATTCCTCCGCCACCATCGCCGTGAACTCAGGAAATTCCAGTCCGGAGCGGATGTAGACCTCCTGGCCCTTCTGCACGTTGGCGCCCATGCGGGCGATCAGTTTCGCGTATTCTCTTAAAACAGTCTTTTTCATATATAAACCTCTTTCTTTCAGATTTCTCCTGCCCTATTGTAACAGAAAACCGCCCTGTGAGGGGCGGTTCCATGCAGAACTGCAGATCTTATTTCATCGTCACGCCCGTAATATGCGGGGTCAGGCCGTCGAACCAGTAGCAGAAGCCCTCCAGATCGACCTTATCGCCCTTCTGCAGCTTCTTGACCGCCTCGTAGACGTCCGTTCCGGAACCGGTCAGGTAGGATTCGACCATGAACGTGAATACCTGGCCGTCTTTTTCGACCTGGAAGTAGATATCGTCGCCGTTCGTGCCGGAATTATCCCACTCGAAGACGGGCTCGCCCACAACTTCCATATCGCTGAACAGCACGAACATGTTCTGGTACTTGATCATATCTTCCGTGTCGAGCACCGCGGTGACGTCGAGCGGCGGAGCGATATAGGTGGCATCTTCTTCGATCTCGAACGTGGCGTGAATGATCTCAACCTCGCCGTACTCTTCGGATTTCTCTCCCGTCGCCTTGATCTTCGTGCCAGGGACCAGTTTTTCCGCGTCTTCCTCGCTGCAGGCCATCTCGTAAAGATAATAGCCGCCTTCGTTATCCTGCGCGTAGACGGTGACGGTGTTGTTCCACCAGGACTGGGCCGCCTGCACGAACGCTTCTACGGTCACTTCCGTGCCCGCGGCCGCTGCCGCGTATTCGGCGTAGGTCATGACGCCCTCGCTCTTGGCGAAGATATCGACTTCAGGTTCCGGTTCGGGTTCCCCGCCGCCGGAGCACGCCGCGAGAGCAAAGACCATGGCGAATGCCAGCAGGATCGCAAATACTTTCTTCATAATGATTTCCTCCTAGTGCGTGCCGGCCAGCGACAGCATGTCGGCCAGATACCAGCCGGGCGCCGCGATGGCGGGATCTGTGATGTTCACGAAATACATGCGGTTATCGAACACGTCTACCCGCTGCTGACCCGCTACGCGCATCTCCTTCTCGAAGTAGACGTCGCAGGACAGCAGGTTTTCGTTGTATTGTATGAAGTTGCTGACGCTCTCCTTGTTCCACGCCGTGATGACGTGGTTGCTGACGAACGTGATGTCCACGGAAGACGCCCATCTGTCCGCCAGATCGTACAGGTTGGACCCCTCCAGCAGCTTGCATTCGCGCACGACCGTATAGAAGCCGTGCCAGCTGCCGCCCACGTCGTCGGTCATGAACTGCGACCACAGTTCGCCGATGTATAAGGGGTCTGCGATGCCGGCCATCGCTGCCTGGGCCTCCGCAGTTTCCGCGAAGTTCGCCGGGATGTCATACACGCCCGGAGCGGTCTGTACGGCAGCCACTTCGTCGCCCGCGTTGTTGAGCGCGGATACCCTCACCTCGGCAGCAAGGCCCTTGATATCATACTGCATGCCGGAAGGCACCTCCGTAAACGGCGCCACGTATTCGAACTCCGGCAGCCCCGTCTCGGTATGGGGCGCGTCCGCGGAGACGGCCTGGCCGTCCAGCAGCAGCGTAAAGCCTTCCGGAACGCTTACCGTATACGACAGCAGACCGTTTTCATCCAGGTTCAGGGGCGTGGACGCGTCGCGGTCCGGATCCAGCAGGGTCACGGAAGAGACGTCCCATTTGCTGATGTTCATGATCATCAGCTTCGTCACCTTTTCCGCCTCGTGCAGCCCCACCCGCAGGAAGGGTTTGCCGTTGGCCGTGACGTTCACGACCGGGTCCATGCTGCCGATGTGCGCAGGATCTTCCTCGAAGGAGATCTGCGCCGCGTCGTCGCCCTTCAGGGACTTGACGATGCTGTAGAAGCGCTCTTTCGTCGCGGCAAGTTCGCCTGCCGGTCCGTTGAACGCGTGTTCCTCCAGATACTGGCCGATCTGGCCGTCCTTTTCGTTCACGTGGCGGAACATTTCGCTCACATAAGGTTCCGGGTCCTGCTTCTCGTAGTCCACCATGATGCCCTTCACGTAGAAGTGCAGCGCCGCGAGGCCTGCCAGAATGACGAGCAGATAGACGATGTAGATTCTCCAAAACTTGCTCTTCATCAGTTGCCTCCTTCCTGCGCAGACTTTACGAGGAAGGCTGTGGGCAGCCTCCAGGAAGAGTTCGCGTAATACAGCGTTACGCTGGTCATCAGATATTCGTCGTTATAGTACAGGGACGAGGAGCTGCCGCCGTCCAGATTGGCGGCGTTCACCGCGCCGTACTGCAGCATCACGTTGATCAGGTCCTGCGCCGTCGCGCCGAGATGGCCGGACGCTCCGCGTCCGTCGGTGACCAGCAGCAGGATCGCGCCGTCCGCCCTCTGGCCGATGACGGTACGGGGGTTGGCGCCGGAGCCCGCGCCGTTGAGCTGGCGGGGTTCTCCGTTGATGATCAGCGGTACGAAGTGGTTGTTGGCGTCGGTCGCTTCGTCCTGGAAGGCGACCGCGTCGCGGATACCCTGTTCCGAGACAAAGGTCTCGAACTGCGCCCGGGTCCATCCGGAGATGGGTTCGATGCGCAGGATGTTCTTGCTGTCCAGGCCGATCAGGTACAGGCCGGTCCATCCGCTGGGATCGTTCAGCTGGATCTCGCCGTTGGAGACGCAGACGCCGTAGGGCCTGCCGCCCTTGTTCATATCCGCGGCGTACAGTCCGCCGTTGACCCCGCCGACCGCTCCGTGCATATCGCAGAGCTGGCCCAGTTCCTTGCCGTATTCGCCCCAGGGGTAAGTCGTGCCGACGAAGACCTTCGACGGATCCGCGACGATCATGAGCGTGCCGAAGAAGCTCCGGCCGTTCACCTGCACGATCTCGATGCCGTTTTCGTCGAAGTTGCCCTCCACCTGCGTATCGGTCGCGATCATGCCCTCGTCGATATTCGTCTCCATGTCCGCCATGGACGTGCGGCTGACGATCTCGTTGATCTCGTCCTCCGACAGGAACATGGTGGCCAGGAACTTCAGGTTGCCGGACTCCAGCACGGTCGTGACGAAGGTGTCCCGGGCGGATTCGGACGGCCCGTGGATGATGGATGCCACGATGACCACGAGAGCCAGCACGATGGCCAGCACAGTCGTGAGCAGCACGAGCAGGCCGCGTCCGATGGCTTTGCCGGCGGTCAGTTTTCCGGCTGCGCGCGGCTCTTTGGGCTCTTTTGCCGGTTTTTCAGGCTTAGGCGCGCGTTCCGCTTTCGGTTTGCGCTCCGCTCTGGGCTGTCTTTCCGTTTTCGGCGCCCTGCTGCGCTTTTGTTCTTCTTCGAGTTTGCGCTTCGCCGTACGGCCGATCAGCACCTGCTCTTTCGAGCGCAGCAAAGCCTGCATATCCTCTTCGGAGATGCTGCTGCCTTTCACGATCTGCTCCGGCGACTCCTCCTGCACTTTGCGGAACTGGTCGCCGTATACGGCGGTAAAACTCAGATCTTTGGGTTCGTTTGTTTCGGGAACGATCTCCCGGATGTCTTTTTCGTCCAATTTATATCCTTTTTCTTTCCCTCTGCCGTCCCTGCGGCAGGGAATGCACATAGATCAACAGAATAATTATACTATAAACGGTGGCATTTCGGGCGAAGAAGTGTATAATAATAACCGATTTTTCGAAGGGAGACAGATCCGATATGTGGACAAGAAAAGAATTGAAAATGCGCGGCAAGGCCGCGTTTAAAGCGAATTTCTGGCGCTGTGTGCTGGTGGCGTTCATCCTGACGCTCATCGGAGGAGCCATCGGAAGTGCCGGCGGCAGAGCGGCTGCGGACAACGCGCCCGTCATCGCTCCGGAAGAAACGACGGTTTCCAACGAATATCTGGACGGCGCGATCAAGGTCGAAATGACCGGCAAAGCAGCGGACATCGAAGCGCTTAAAGCCGAGTTCGACGCGTTGCTCGACGAGATCCGCGAAGAAGGCGGCCAGGAGGCCGTGCGCTTCGTGATCGTCATGATCGCCGGTATTTTCGGCGCGATCCTTGCCGTCAGCTTCGTTCTGCAGATCCTGCTCATCAACCCGCTGAAGGTCGGCTGCAACCGCTTCTTCGCGGAGAACAGCTCTGCGCCGGCGCAGATCGGAGAGATCGGCTACGGCTTCAGGAGCGGCTACGGCCGCGTCGTCGGCACGATGCTGCGCACCGACATCTATACGCTGCTGTGGTCCCTGCTGTTCGTCATCCCCGGCATCATCAAGAGCTACTCTTACCGCATGGTTCCCTACATCCTGGCGGAGGAGCCGGAGATGTCCGGCAAGGAAGCCATCGACCGTTCCCGTCACATGATGAACGGCAACAAGTGGAGAGCCTTCGTGCTCGACCTGAGCTGGATCCTCTGGATCCTCTTCGGCGTCGTCACGCTGGGCTTCGGACTGATCTTCTACGTCAGCCCCTACATGCAGGCTACCGACGCGGAATTGTACCACGCGCTGAAGAACAACTAAACGCTTTCCGCACAAAAAGAGCACATGGGGACAGTCCCCGTGTGCTCTTTTCTTTTTGCTGTTTACCGCTTCGCAGCGCCCTTCTGCTCCCAGTTCCAGGAGTCGCGGCACATGTCCTCGACGGTCTTTTCCGTGCGCCAGTGCAGCACGCGGTCGGCTTTGGACGCGTCCGCGTAGAACTCTGCGATATCGCCCGCGCGGCGGGGGGCGATGACGTAGGGCACGTCGATGCCGTTGACCCGCTTGAACGTCTCCACCAGTTCCAGCACGCTCGTGCCGCGGCCGCTGCCCAGGTTGAAGATCTCGGTGCCCGTATGTTCCGCAGCATACTTGTACGCCGCCAGATGGCCCTTCGCCAGATCCACGACGTGGATGTAGTCCCGCACGCCGGTGCCGTCCACCGTCGGATAGTCGTTTCCAAAGACGGAGAGCTTCGGCAGGACTCCCTTCGCGACCCGCGTGATATAGGGCATCAGATTGTTGGGGATGCCGGAGGGGTCGTCGCCCAGCAGACCGCTCTCGTGCGCGCCGATCGGGTTGAAATAGCGCAGCAGGCACACGGACAGGGACGGGGCCGCTTTCGCGGCGTCCGTCAGGATCTGCTCGTTCATGAACTTGCTCCAGCCGTAGGGATTCGTGCACCCGCCGGCCGGCATGGTCTCGACGTAGGGGATCGGATTGTTCTCGCCGTACACCGTAGCCGAGGAACTGAACACGAAGACCTTGCAGGCGTGGCGCTTCATGACCTCCAGCAGCGTGAGCGTCGATAGAAGATTGTTGCGGTAGTAATCGATGGGCTTTTCCACCGATTCGCCGACGGCCTTGAAGCCCGCGAAGTGGACGACGCCCTCGATCGCATGTTCCGCAAAGATCTTTTCGACCGCTTCCGCGTCGCACATGTCGGCCTGCGCGAAAGCCGGACGCACGCCCGTGATGGTCTCGATGCGGTCCACGACGTCGGCGGAACTGTTGGACAGGTCGTCCGCGATGACGACGTCATAACCAGCCTGTATGAATTCGACGGCGGTGTGCGAGCCGATAAAACCCGTGCCGCCCGTTAAAAGCAGTGCCATAAATACCTCTAGGGAAGTTTGATCCCATACTGATCCAGGATATACGTATCGATCTCCATGCGCACGGTCAGCAGGTCGTTGATGATGTGGCAGATCGCCAGGTCGCCTTTCAGCGACAGCAGCTTGCCGCCGTCATATTCGCCCAGGTCCGTGTATTCGAGCAGGAAGTCCAGCATGCAGTTCGCGGCTTTCTTCGCGGAAGCCATCAGGTCCGGATCGCTCTGGATCGTGGAGAAGCGCTTGCCGCCCTTGTGGATCAGGCAGGGCGTGGGCAGATGCCAGCCCTTGACGACGGATACGCGCACCGTAGCCTTGCCCGCGGATTCCAGGCCGCAGATCATGGATTCGCCGTCGCCCATCAGCGCGTGCATGTCGCCCATGGAAAGCAGCGCGCCGGGCACGTTCACCGGCAGATACAGCGTGGCCCCCTCTACGATCTTGTTGCAGTCCATGTTGCCGCCGTGGTCGCCGGGCAGTTCCGTGGACCATTTGCCCGGGGTCTCGTTCTCCCACACGCCGGGCAGGCTGCCGGGCACGGGGGCCGTGCCGATGACCCCGATCATCGTATCGATGGGGAATTCCAATTTATCGTTGAATTTCACCGTATCTCCGGACACGTCGAACTCGCGCACGACTCTTTCCTTAACGCCGGGACGCTGGTAAAACGCGCCGCCGACCAGGGACTGCCGCATATAGCCTTTGCCGTTCAGCCGGATCTTCAGGATCTCCACTTTCAGCACGTCGCCGGGTTCGGCGCCGTTCACGTACAGCGGGCCGGTGGCGGGATTGTCGATGGTCAGCTCCTCGTGATCCACGGAGCCGTCCGCGTGCAGACGGTCGTCGTAGCAGTTTCTGCAGTCGAACTCGACCGTTTCGCCGCTCTCGCAGAACGCGACCGGCTTATTATCCGGGCTGTGGTCGCCCGTCACAAATTCTCTCGAGATCTTTAACATGGAAAACCTCCTTTTGTTCTAACTGATTATATCACGGAATGCGCAGCCCCGGAAAGACGTGCATATTTATTCAGTCTTGTATAAATATAACATTTTACGATATAATAGGTCCACAAAAGCAACTACCCCTACCGAAAGGAGTTTACCATGAAAAAACGCATCGATCTGATCGGGGCAAAGCTCGACCAGGGCGCTTCCAAGCGCGGCGTCTGCATCGGTCCCGAAGCCATCCGTTTCGCCGGTATCTGCCAGGGCATCGAAAAGCTCGGCTATGAACTGAACGACAAGGGCAATCTCATCCAGCTCGACACCGGCCGCACCAGCGAAAAGCTGCGCAACTACGACCAGGTGATCGACATGAACCGCCGCCTGTACGAACACACGAAGCAGAGCCTCGAAGAAGGCGCGTTCCCCATCATGCTCGGCGGGGACCACTCCGCGGCGGCAGGCACGGTCAGCGCCGTGGCCAAGGCGCATAACGGCAACATCGGCATCATCTGGGTCGACGCCCACGGCGACTGGAATAACGACGAATCCTCCGAGACCGGCAACATGCACGGCATGCCTTTCTCCGCCCTGTGCGGCTGGGGACCGGACTGCATGGTCGACTTCGGCCAGGGACCGGCTTTCGTAGATCCGAAGCACTGCGTGCAGATCGCTGGCCGCGACATCGACATGAAGGAGAGAGAGCGCATGAAGGCTGCCGGCGTCACGGTCTTCTCCATCGACGTCATCGACCGCCTGGGCATGCGCGAGGTCGTCCGGCGCGCCATCGAGATCGCCAGTAACGGCACCGAAGGGTTCCACGTGTCCTACGACATCGACAGCGTCTCTCCTGAGTACGCGCCCGGAACGGGCACCATCGTGCACGACGGTCTGACCGCCCGCTAAGCTTTCCTGTGCATGGAGATGTTTGCGGAATGCG
>JAEEGG010016528.1_pt1 | contig 15315 bp, 12 predicted proteins | sample 9134161 | NCBI WGS metagenome assembly JAEEGG01 (sample SAMN16246543, study PRJNA631951) | gut metagenome | biome: gut microbiome; feature: rumen; material: CR-attached | host: Bos | place: Iran: Karaj | collected 2018-10
CCTAATTATCCTTTTCGGCCTAATCTGCCTTAATATCTATATCGGCTAGTAAGAGTTCGGAGTTTAGTACTTTATTTATATTTTTTTGTACATAAAAAAAAACTGGCTTTCGCCAGTTATTAGAGATAAGAGAAGAAAGAAAAAAGAGATAAGAGAATTGTTTAAGTTAACTCAATAGTCTTCGGACTTAACTTTCTACTGCTTAATAAACTTCTCAAAAATCCCCCAGTCTACTTCGTAGACATCCCCCTTTGATAAAGGGGGTCTTTTAGAGATAAGAGAAGTCTACACATTTGTCATAAAAAGTAATTCGTATGGGCTTTAGCCCTGAAAGAATTACGTTTATGACAATGGGTAGACTTCCATTCCTAATTACTAATTAAACCAAGCTACGCCAGCTTAAATCATTCCATTGATGATTTTGTCTAACATTTGGTCTATGGTGGTTACACACCTAGCAGCAGCATTATAAGCGTGCTGGAACTTAATAAGATTAGACAGTTCTTCATCTAATGAAACTCCTGCCTGTGCAGAACGTTGACTTTCAAGCTGAGTCATAATATTGGTGCTATAAGTCAATTCATTTTCCATTTTCTGGCTCTTAGCTGCAATAGCAGTTACTATTTCGTTGTAATAATCATTGAAAGTTGACTTACCATCATTGAAGAAGCAAGTCTGTTTCAGCTGAGCAATCAAAATAGCATTTGAACCATCACCAACTCCGTTAAAGGTTGGAAGTCTGTCTGTTTCATTTATAAAACTGCCGCCAGCACAGGCAATTGTTGTAAGGTCTCTAGAGATAAAGTCTTCCAAAGACATATTTGCGATACAATCTTTATAAGGACTATTCGGATCGCCAGATTGATAATAGGTAAAGAAATTTCTGTTGGTTTGGCCGTCAAGACCATAGCCAATTCTGTGAATAGAGTTGGTTTCAGTCATGATTGTATAGGCTAATTTATTAAAACCGTCTATAAGAGTCTGAATATCGCCATCTCTTGTTTCAAGTAAAGCTTTGAGTTTACCGCCAGTAATAGTCGGGCGCAAATCCATAGTTGCAACCCCAACCTTCTTGAGGGTAACAGTTACGCCTTCAATAACAGAAACTTCGTTTCCCTGAGTTACATATTCTTTGTCGCCAAAATTGAAAATACAATCCTGAGCCTTTGTCTGATCTTGAAGATTCAATACTCTGAAAAGATTGCTTGTTCCATCAGCAGTACAAATCTGATTTGCAGTTCCTGTCTGAGTAGCATTCATTATCAACTGCCCAGATTCGTTTATGTGAGCTTCTATACCAAGATTTGCTTCATTGATGGTTTTGGCCAAATCTTTCATTGTAGTATGTTCAGCATCAAGATAGAAGCCTCTACCGTTAATTACATAAGAACCGCTTGTAATTCCGAAATCAGAAAGAGGGCCTGTCAATGGATGATAAGTAAGAAATGAATATTGGGAATGAGCCTTAGCAATTTGAGAAACAGTAACAGTAACATTGTTCAGTGCAACCGTATGGTCTAATACTGCTGTTGCTACTTCTGGATTGTCTGAGTATTCCGGATAGCCTTTATGGTCAGTTCCTGTTACGGTACTGCCAAGTTCAGAGTTTTTTAATTCAACTCTTAAATCCTTGAAATATTCATGCTGAACCAAAGTATGTGTACCAACACTAACAGTAAGCTCACCCTTAGTGTTGTAAAAAGCATCTATATCAACAAGTTCTGCTAGGTCTTCCAATGCAACCTGGCGTTTATCACGAAGTTCGTTTGCTGTTTCCCCAGCAACTTCAGAACGTGCTATTTCACGGTTCAAATCTGCAATATACTGACCTAAAGTGTTAATTTCTTTAACACAGTCCTGAATCTGGTTTTCAATACTGCCCTGTGAAGTCTTAAAATTCTTGCCCTGTAAAAGTCTAAGCTGGCTGTCTACTTCTTTAAAAATACTAATCAAGCTGTTAGATTCTTCGATAAGATTTCTTCTTAAGGCTGTATCAGAAGGGTCGTTAGCCAAATCCTGCCAAGCAGCCCAATACTGGTCTAATTCATCAGCTATACTTACTTTGCCAGGTTCGTTAATAATACTTTCTACCTGTTTCAGCAAAGTATTCGAAGTATCATTGAAAGAATTTGTGGAAGTTTCGTTAACAATCTTTGCGTTCATGTAAACATCACGCATTGCTTCGACAGAATTTACACTAACACCGTTACCTACTGCAGGGCTTACTGTTGAGGTATGCATACCATGAATCAAATAAGCCTTGTTGGAAGACATTACGGCTCTTTGTCTTGTATAGCCTTCTGTATTGGCGTTTGCAATGTTGTTACTGGTCACTTCCATAGCGGCTCTTTGGGCAAAGATTCCGCTTTTAGCTATATTCAAACCAGAAAATGAATTAGCCATTGCCAGCCCCCCTTATTTATTAATGAGTAATTAGCAATTAGTAATGAGCAATTGTTAAGTAATATCTTTCAACTTTCAGTTTTCAGTTCACTATCTCTTTTGCTCTTAATTCCTAATTCCTCACTCCTAATTCTTAATTCCTATTTATCCTTATTATCTATATCGGCTAGCAAGATTCAGGAGTTTAGTACTTTATTATTTTTTTATTGAAAAACTGAAAAATTGAAAAAAACTAAAAATAAAATGCGGCACAACCTCAATGTGCCGCATTCCATTACGCGTTAATTAATAAATAGTTGATTAAATCAAGCCTTATGATCGAACAGCGAACGACCTCTCATCTGATTATTAGACTTAGAACCGCCTGGTCCATAAGTAACAGGTTTAGGCGCTCTAGTCATAATCTTAATCGTATGCTGAGCTACTTCCAACCCCACTTGAGCAAGCCGCTGATTACCATCGTTGATGACTTTGAGCTCTTCAACTATTTCTCGAAGCTTTGAACCAATATCAATCAATTCGGTCTTAATGCTTTCATCAGAAAGCTTATCAACAAGAACTTCTAATTTAACAACAGGTTCACCTGTTATAGCCATTACCTGTTCTTGCCTTAATGGTTCAAGCTCAACCAACTGTTGAACAAGATTCTCCTCTTGCTCTACGGAGGCCTGAAGCTCTGTCAGTTTACGATCGACCAAAAGCTTGGTTTTATCCTTCGCGAGCTTAAGAAGTTCCTGATAAACATTCAGCTCTTGAGCTAAAATGTTTTTTAATTCAACAGCATTCTGATTCAAATATGCTTACCTTGTAGTCAGCCTTCCCAGGAAGCTGTCATGACACCAGAAGCCCATAGTTTTTCAGCCACTGCTTCAGCAGAGATATTGTATTGACCTGCATCAAACAAAGCTTTGATACGAGCAACTTTTTCTTCTCTGACTTCTGGAGAATTAGCTACTGCACCGGCAGCAAATTCAAAGACTTCTACTGGATCAACTCTTTCGGCCTGAGCATTGCTGATAGCAATATTCAAATTAGCTTTTGCAGCGTGCTTTAAAGCAGGTGCATTACTAACATTAGAAGACTCATTAGTGACGTTACCGAGCATTTTGCTGAAACTGTCGCCAGTAGTCTTGTTCTGAGCTTTTTTGAGCTGTTCCTGATAGATACGAGTTACATTAATTCCATTAGAAACCTTCATGGTTCCTCCTGACTCCCTTGAACGTCTTCCCCCTATTATTTAGTCTACATTAGCGGAGGACGCCTCCACAATGCATATCGGACGAAAAGGTAAGTTCTTTTAGCTTAATTATATTTTATCAATTAAATTATTTTAAAGTCAATAGCCTAATATTTATTGTTGTTGGTTATTGGTTGTTTTTGTTGGTTATTAATTATATTACAAAGGACAGTAGACGCGAAACCTTCTATTCTCCGCACAAGGCTCGTTCCCTCAAAGATTATCCGAAGGTAGAAATTTTCAGAGACCGCGGAGGAGAATAAGGTTGAGCAAGCAACTGTCTGATTACCAAGTTTAACGATATAGATTATCTACGATTAGTATTTTTTATAAGAGTGGCTGACTACCAAAGCTATAATTTCTTTGGATTCTAATTCTTTCAAAGGCTCGACTGACTTAAGCAAAGTAGTTCCAGTAGTCGCCACATCATCAACAACAATTAAACGTTTTCCCTTGAAAGCGGTTTTAATAATATCCGGATTAAGGCAGAAAGCATTATCAAGATTAGTAGTTCTTTCAGACTCACTACAACTAGCCTGAGGCTTTGTAAATCGGCTTCTTACTATAGCAGGACTAAAATGACACCCTACCCTTTCAGCATATATTTCAGCCAAAACCCAAGCCTGGTTGAAACCTCTTTCTTCTAATCTCTTTTCATGCATGGGAACAGGTATAATCACATCATCTGCCTGAAGAAAGTTCTTCAAATCAGCTTTCTCTGCACATATTTCAGCTAATATTTTAGCCAGTCTTTTAGAAGGCCTGTATTTAATGATTTTAACAATATCTGAGGTAAAATCATCATAGCTACTCATTGTATAAATATTGAAGTTTCCTATGGTATCTTGTACCAATTCAGGTTTATGAACAGCTTTTCTCAATTTTTCTTTGCAATCACCACAAAGAACTACCCCAAAATCGCAACTATTCTTGCAAACATGACATCTATAAGGAAAAAATATGGATAGAAAGTGCTTTAAAAACTCTTTGAGGCTAATCATATAACTATGATAGCACAATTCTATTTAGAGATAAAAGTAACTTAGGGCTTAACTTAACAAAAAAAACAATTACAACAACTACGCTTGCAAAGCAAGCTAATAATACGATTAAGACAATGTGTAAACTGAACAAAAAAAAGCTACTTCTTAATAGAAGTAGCTTTTTAGCTTATTCTTCGCTTGAAATTAAACTTCCGCCTCTAATTTTCTTGCAGACACCACGATTTGAATTCTTAATAAAATCATAGAATTTCTGAACATATGGGTCATCTGCTGCAACCAATTCATTCCATCGTTCTAAGACCTGAGAAACATTCATATCAGATCTAAAGAAAACCTTATAAAGAGTCTTCAGATTAGCTATAGATTCGCGAGAGACATTGTTTCTTCTCAATCCAACAGCATTTAAGCCTATTACATATACTGGGTTGCCATCTATTTTAGTGAAAGGTGGAACATCTTTTGTTACCTTAGACATACCGCCAACCATGCACATATCACCTACGTGAGTAAACTGATGGAAAGCAGAGAAACCGCCAAGAACGGCTCTATCACCAACCTGAGCATGACCAGCAAAGGAAACGTTATTAGACATTATATTACCGTTGCCTACTTTGCAGTTATGAGCAATATGGACATAAGCCATAAAAAGGTTGTTGTTTCCAATTTCAGTAACCTGGTCTTCACCTTCTGCCAAATGAACAGTAGAAAATTCTCTAAAATGGTTACCATCGCCAATTTTAACAAAAGTTCTTTCACCTTTATATTTTAGGTCCTGGGGAGGAGCACCAATCACGGCCATAGGATGAATAACATTATTCTTGCCGATAGTAGTCCATCCATCAATATGAGCACCATGCCCAACGGTGGTATTTTCACCTATTTCAACATTCGGTCCGATAAAAGCATAAGGACCAATTTCTACTGATGGGTGAATTTTAGCACTTGCAGCAACTATTGCAGTAGGGTGGATAGTCATGATACAACTCCTTTATTTAGCGTCAACCAACTGGAATAAGAGTTCGCCGCTAGTGGCAAGCTCGCCGTCAATTTCTATTTTGGCTTCCATTTTACCAGTAAGACCTCTAAGTTTTAAAACTTTTGCAGAAATATCCAATCTATCACCAGGAACAACCTGTTTTCTGAATCTAACTTTATCTATACCTAAGAATATCGGGATTTTACCCTTATATTCCGGCTGAGAAAGGAAAAGAATACCTGAAAGCTGCCCCATAATTTCAATTAACAAAACTCCTGGCATAATAGATTTGCCAGGGAAATGTCCGTTAAAAAATTCTTCATTAGCAGTAACATTTTTATAACCAGAAATATATTCACCTGGAACAATAGAAGTTACTCTGTCAACCAACAACATCGGATAACGATGAGGTAGACATTTCTTAATATCTTCAATGTAAAGCATATTTTGCTCCTTACTCTTTAGAGCTTCGTTAAATTTTTCATTAAATAAGCGTGCGAATTTTGCATTAAAACCATGACCTGTTCTTTCAGCAGTAATACTGCCTTTTATATCACCGCCTAAAAGAGCAAAATCACCGATTAAATCAAGGATTTTATGTTTAATAAGTTCGTTTTCATCGCGAAGACCTTCAGGGTTGCGAATACTGCCGTCATTATTTATAACGATAGCATTTTCCAAACTGCCTCCGCGAGCAAGATTATTAGCCTTTAAGAACTCAAATTCATGTTCAAAACCGAAAGTTCTCGAAGGTGCTATAAGATTTTTATAAGTATCTTCATTTATTTCTAAGTGAATAATCTTTGGTGGAACAATATTGTCGTTATATGAAAGAGTAAAAGTAACTTCAAAAACATCAGAAGGCGAATAAACCATGCTTTTGCCTTCACCAGAAATCTGAAGCATATTTTTTAATTTATAAGTTACTCTTTCTGCATCTTGTGGAACTTTCCCAGCCTTGTCGATCATTTCAACAAACTTTAAAGCGCTACCGTCACATATAGGCGGTTCTTCGTTAGAAAGTTTCACATAAAGGTTATCTACTCCACAACCTCTTAAAGCAGACAAAACATGCTCAACAGTGCTAACAGAGTTTCCATTTTCAGTTAAAACAGTGCCTCTTACTGTTGAAGTAACATTTTGGAAAGAAGCTTTAATAGATGGTTCCCCATCAATATCAGTTCTAATAAATACAATGCCGGTATTTTCCGGAGCTGGAACGAATTCCATTTTTACCGGCTTACCAGTATGAAGACCAATTCCCTCTACAGAAACGGAATCAGCCAAAGTAAACTGTTTGCTATTTGTCATAATAATCAGTATCTTCTAGAATAAACAAGATTAAACATTTCTTCCTTACCATCTCTCTGAGCAATATCTAAGCTCATTCCAGGATAAGGAGAAATCTTTATACCATAGGTATCAACATCATCACAACGTTCTGCTGCAATTGTAAGAAGCGGGAAAATTACTTTTTCTACACCAAAAAATGTTTTTTTATCACGAGTAACGGGGTCTCTATAAACACCAGCATGCATACTGAAACCAAAATCTTCAATAGTCTTACTAGCAGCGACAAAGTATATTCTATCGCCTAGCTGTGTGTTAATATCAGCAGCTCCTATAGAAATAGCCGGTATCACTCTACCTTCGCTCAATAAAGCAAATTTCCCGTTAATGGAATTTACATTCTTTTTATATCCACTAAGTCTTCTTAATACGGATACTTCCATAAATTCGCCAAAACTTTGAGAGATAAAACAAAAGGAGTCTTTGTTATCATTTATATATGCAGCTGACGAAGTACACATCCCAGTAGGAACAGAAAAAATAGAAGAACCGGAGTATCTAAAACGATAATCTGTCGGTGCATCTTCCGCTTTTACCATTTGAGAAAGACTTACAAAAAGTCCTAACAATAAAGCAAAAGCAACTGGAGTTTTATTTTTGTTCATTAAGTTTATTCTCTAAATCTTTTACTCTTTTAAGTAAATCAGGCAACTTACGCAACGAACCTTTTATTCGCAACTCTTCCTGATGTGGCTTAGCAGGGTAGCCAGAAACATAACTCTTATCAGGCACATTATTTGTAACAATACCACAAGCCAAAATTGTAGAACCGTCACCTATTTTAACATGACCTATACAACCTGTTTTGCCTGCCATTACAACGTAATTGCCAAGCTTAGCTCCACCAGAAATACCAGTCTGAGCTACAATTAAACACTTTTTACCAATCTGAACATTATGAGCAATATGAATCTGATTATCAGTTTTAGTACCTTCACCTATAGTTGTTGATTCCATAGTTGAACGGTCTATAGTGACACAGGCACCTATTTCAACATTATCTTCTATTACAACATTACCGAGTTGAGGAACCTTTATATGCTGACCATTATGCTGAGTAAAACCGTAACCGTCACTGCCTACTACTGTATTTGAATGAATAATACAGTTAGAACCAACTACACAATAATCTAGAATTCTTACACCTGGATAAATATGAGTATTTGCACCTATACAAGCATTACGCCCAACATAGGCACACCCCTCAATATGGGCTCCTTCACCAATTACAGCACCATCTTCAACAACAGCATTTGGTCCAATTATTGCGCTAGGAGCAACAGACGCTGTTTCACTAACAGAAGCTGTCGGGTGTATTTTATAAGAAATTTTAGTTTCTTTACGGAAAAAGTTTAGCGCTGCGATAAGCCCTAAGTGAGGATTTTTAAGTCTAATTGAAGGAATAGGAAGTTCTGGCAATTCTTCTGAAGTAATAACTGCAGCTATTTTTTCATCTTTAAGACGAGCTGCATTGGCATCAAAATTCTTATGACCAGTAAGAAATGTCAATTCTCCTTCTTTAGCAACATCTAATGAAGCTATTGAAGAAACAATCACATTTTCATCACCAACAACCCGACCGTCGCACATAGCGGCCAAATCTTTCAAACTAATACTTTTTCCGTTTGCTATGCTCATTGTTCTAAATTATTTTCTATTACTTTCCGCCGTTCAAAGCTTTAATTACTTCATCAGTAATATCTTTGCAAGCTGTTTTATCCTGCCAATAAACGCCTCTTCTTTCGAAGACTGCTTTAAGTTTATAATTCTTGGCTATTTTTTCAATAACAGTATCAACTTTAGCATCAAGATTCTTAGAAAGAGCACCCATTTCTTTTTCTTCTAAAGCATAAAGATTCTTCTGTGATTCTTCAAAGAACTTCTGCAATTCGCCTTCTTTAGCAGCAAGTTTACTGCGAAGTTCAGTCATCTGCTTTTCACTAGCAGCAACATCTTTTGCTTTTGAATCTCTTTTTTTCTGAGTTTCTTTAGCTAACTGAATATATTTATCATTAAGTTCTTTTACTTCTGCTTTTCTTTTTTCTAATTCATTCTGAAGAGTAGCTTTTTTATTTTCAAGCATAGTCTTGGTCTTCTGAGTTTCATTATATTTGTTGAAAATCTGAGCTGCGTCAATAATACCAAATTCTGCAGCAGAAACTAAAACTGGGCAGGCAACAAGCCCTGCAATCAATAAAAATTTAGCAATTTCTTTTCTCATGTTTGAATCTCCTTATTTGCCTTATTAGAATGAAGAACCGAAGTTAACGTAAGTTTCTCCATCACTGCGGTCTTCTGCCTTGCCGTAGTCAAGTGCGACAGGACCCAATGGTGTTTGAAGTCTTATACCGATACCGTAACCAGATCTTCTTTCACGATCAATATTTTCTCTGTTATAATTGGTTCCCCATGCACTACCTGTATCATAGAAACCAACTACATCGAAGTTCTTTGCTAGATTATAACGTATTTCAAAGTTAGCATAAGCAATCTTAGTACCTAAGAATTCTCTTTCTTCGTAACCACGAATAGAGTTGCTACCACCAACAGAGAACATATCATAAATAGGTATAAACCCTTCACCTATAGAAGTATCGGCATATACCCCCTGAATAGCGAAGATTGTTTTTTTGTTAGCGCTTAAAGGAATGTATCTGCGCAAAGAAAGCATATATTTAGTGTATTGATTGGCACCTTTCAGGAAACCACCTGTGGTTTCAACCCAGAAAGTATCATGAACACCATGTGTAGGTCTGAAACGATTATCTCTGGTGTCTTTATCCAATATCATAGCCAAAGTCTGCAGTCTGCCATTAACAGCACCGGCTGGCAATACATCACCAGCTGTTGTGGGAGTTAATTTGACTTTTTCATCTCTGAATCTGAATGATAAATCAACGTCTCTATTTAAGCGTTTACCAAGAGTAATGGCTCCACCTTTACGTCTTTCTTCATATTCTTTCCATTCATGACCATCAGCATAAAGATTACGAGTATATTCAGTATTATAACCATCTATTCCGAAACTTTGAGGTCTATCTCTGAACCATGGGTCAAAATAACCTATTTCATAGCTTTCGACACCACCAAATTCAGTCTTCAAATAAACACGCTTGCCAGTTCCCTGGAAGTTATTCTGAGAAAGGTTGATAAAACCAACCAGCCCGTTAAGAGAAGAATAACCAGCACCTACACCAGCACGACCTGTTTTCTGTTCTACAAGATGTATTACGAGAACTATTTCGTCTGGAGTCTTGCCTGGCAGATGGTCTCTGCGGACTTCTTCAAAGAAACCTAAATTATACAAACGCTGAAGGTCACGAACAATTTTTTTGTTATCATATATTTCGCCTGGTTTAACAGTTAATTCACGGCGAACTACTTTTTCTTTGGTCTTTTTAAGGCCTTCAATTTTAACATCAGCCAAAATGCCTTCAGTTATTTCTATATTGATTTTGCTGCCCTGATCCTGAACATAAGCATCTGATACCTTAGAAAAAAGATAACCTTCTCTACCAAGAGCATCATTAACGTGCTGAATATCCTGAGTTAAAAGTTTGCTGTTAAAAACAGTTCCTATTTTTGATTCCATAGCATCAAAAAGGATTTCATTTTTAACTTTGGTGCAGCCTTTTATGGAGATATCGCCTACAATAGCGTTTTCTTCAACATTAAAAACGACCTTTTTGCCAGTGCCTTCTGTTTTTACTTCAGCACCAACATAAGAAAAATAGCCCATTTCACCTATTCGGGCTATATCATCTTGAACAGCTTGAGCAGAAAGGGTATCACCTATTTTTTCAGCAACATTCAAAAGAATGATTTTTTCGTCAATAAGTTGATTTCCTTGAACTTCAAAACCAACAATAACATTGCTTTCGTAAGCTCGTAAATCAGTACATGTAAACACAAGAAAAAAAACAGCCATAAGGCTTATAAGGGCAAATCTGTTCATAAGCTCCTACTTCAAATACAATTCAATATAGATGGTAAGATGGTACATTGTTTTTCCTCTATTGTCAATAGCAAGACAAAGACAATGTTTTTTCGGTTTACAAACCAATGATTAATAAAGAAAAACATTTGCGTTTGCCTAATAAAACATAGTACAATGGAAAAATAAAAAATAATAGTCGGAGTAGTCTAAAGCTTATGCCTAACTGCCAATATTGTAATACCCCTATTCCTAACGGAACAATTTGTCAACAATGCGCCCAGAAACGTCAAGGTGTGCAGCAACAACGCCAATCAAGCGGTTTTTCTTTAAACAGTCTTCTAAGAAACTCTTTCCCAACTCCGCCTTCACAACAGCAACAACCACGCCCACAGCCCATTCAGACTCCGATTCAGCCACAGGTTCAACAGCCTGCTGCTTCTGGCGCTGTTCCTCAAATTCCACAAGCTCTAAGGCCAACCACAGCAGTTCAGGCACCTCCTCAGACTAATTTAAATACAAACCCGCCTCAAGCATATCAGGCAGTTTCACCTCAACCTCAACCCCAAATGTTTTCAAACCCATCTTCTACGACTGCTACGATGCCGAACAATTACCGTGGTCCAGATCCTAGCATTAGTGCAGCAGCTCTAGACGCAATGGTCGGTCCAAGCAACAGTAGCAAAATTAATCAAGATACAGAAGAAGAAGCAAGAAAACTTCAAGAAAGAGTATTTAATTCTCCAGCAACAGGTTTTGGTGACGAAGAACTTGAAGTAACTGTTCTAGCAGGAATAATGAAAGACCAGTATGTCTTGGAAACCCTAAAAGGCAAAGGATTAATGGTTGGTCTCTTTTCAAATCACCACACTAGAAGTATTTTCCAGGCAATTCTTGCTTTAAGAGAAGAAAGCAGTTCCTCTTCAAAAGTAGATAAAATTATTCTCAAGAATAAACTGCGTCAAATGAATATATTTGACGATCTTGCCACCAGATTGCTTGATAAAATAGCTGAAACTGTTCCACCAAGCACAGAACAAGCATTAAATTATCTTGATCTATTGAAGGAACAAGCATTAAAGAGAAAACTCAAAGAAGTCGCTCAAAACATAAGCGGTTATGTAGAAAAGCCACCTACAGACAACAGCTTATCAATAGAAACCTTTACCAATAGAGTTATTCAAGACGTCAGAGATATACAAAAATCACGCACAACCAAGCGAATTAATCTGGTTAAAGAAGAAATGCGCGATATTATCAACGATATCGACCAACGAGAAATCAGCGGTGAAATAGACATTATCGGCTATTCTTTTGAACCAATGCATTACCTCTGCCAAGCTGTTTCTGGCTTCAGAAAAGGTTTTATGTATGCCATAGCAGGTGCTCCAAGACGAGGCAAAACAACATTCACTCTTGAATTAGCAACAAGAGTAGCAACACTGAATAAAATTCCTGTTCTGTTCTTTACATATGAACAAACCAAGAAGAATCTTACCTATCGTCTTTTGGCAAAAGAAAGCAGATTAAACCCAGATATGCTTCAACGTAAGAAGATAAGATCAGATTTAATCAGCGATGCTAAGTTTTCCGGCGGTTGGAAAAGAATGCAGGAATACATGAACTATTTCTACATAATTGAAGCAACCAAAGAAGACACCATAGATAGAATCCGTTCTTATGCTTACAATGTAATGCAGGATTTCAACACCAACGACATAATGATTTTCGTCGATTACATCCAGAAAATGCCATTGTCACGCAACTACATGGATGAAAAATTTAAAGTAGAAGAAATATCTACAGAATTAAAAGGCTTAAGCATCGAATTAAACAACCCGATTATGACAATCAGCTCTCTATCTAAAGAAGGCTGTCTGATAGATGCTTCAAACGATGCTGAAAGACCAACAATGTATCACTGCAAAGGTTCAGGCGACCTTGAATATGACTTGGACTGCGCTATGATACAGGCTAAAGACTGGGGTGATACCTATGAACTTTACCAACAGCTTCAACATAAAGCAGAAGAAATGGGTAAAGATACCACACGTATTCCAAAAGTTGACGTTGTTAACCTCTACCTTGATAAAAACCGTGACGCTCCAGAAGGTATTTTCTCTGTTATTCAGTATTTGTTCTTCATTGAAGACAACAAGTTTATTGAATTAGGTCCAAAATACGATGACGACCGCTATAGATTCAGTAAAATCGAAGAATTGGTTGACAAACTAATCCAGCAAAACTTCATTATCTTCTTTGATAAACCGGCAGACAGCGGTTATAACAAAGGTAGAGTTTCTATTAAACTGAAAAATTTCTAATATAATATAGAAAGGTTATAAAGCAATATTTTCTTTATAAACCTCAAAAAGGGCAAACAAATGAAAATTATAAAAAGTATCCTTATGGCAGGAATATACTTAATTACTGCCATATTCATATCTATAAGTCTAGCTGGCTGTTCTGGTGGAGCTACCGGTCTTATAAGCATAACCCCGGAACAATACTTAGCTTCAGCAAAAGAACAGTTTGAAACAATGGATGAACGGGATTATGAAATAAGAGACCTTGATGAAATAATCAGAATTCTAGAAAATGCTGAAAAGAATGCAAAAAAATCTGAAACTATTGATAAGTCAAGAATGTATCTCACTCTTTTGCATACAATGAAGGCAAGAAAACAATACCAGAATGCCTTGATGAAGGGAGAATACGTTGCCAACAGACCTGAACCTTTCTATACAATAAACACAAAAGAAATTAAAGAAACTCTTAGAACTGCTAAAAAATGGCTTAGATTAACAAATTCCACATTTAAAACAAAAGCTGTATTAGCAGATTTAAATTATATAAAAGGCATTTATTACACACAGAAAATGCTTACACAGCAAAGTCGTGAAAGACAGGAAAGCTTAGACGAAGCAATTACATCTTTCAGAAGATGCTTAGGTATTGCTCCGGCTTACAAAGGTGAATTCAAACTTTTTGGAATGCCTCAAACAGACCGAGAAGTCAAGCTCAAACTAATAGAGTGTCTTTCTTTAGGTGGAATGGCTGCCGATGCTTATGGAATTCTTTCTGAGTTTAATTTTGCTCCTATTATACCTATATCTGGAGCAAACGAAAAATATGATTACCAGTGGGTACACATGAAGGCACTGGTTTTAGCCTCAATGGGAATGTATGAAAAAGCTGCTGAAACTCTTAACAGATTTAAAGTAGTTTCTCCAGTCGACTACCCTATGGTTGACGAATCTATCTGGCTTTTGGAAGGCATTTATAAAAAGCTTTACGAAACCACTAAAAAAGACAACTACGATATGGAAGCCAAAATTGCTGCTGCAATGCTTAAAAAACTTGGTGGACCATTTTCCAATGAAACCTATTCAGATGCTTCGTTGACATTTCCTAGACAACTACCAGGTGACTTAGAATACAACAAAGCTGTTATAGAATTTTATAATGGTAATTTTAAGAAAGCTTTAAGTATTCTTAATGTCATTAACGGAAAAAGCGTAATGTCTAACACTAATCGTGTTTCTGCAAAGCTTCTTAGAATTGAAGCCTTGCTCTATTCAGGTGAACAGCTTACAGATGACTGCATAGAAGATTTAATTTCTTTATCTGATAATAAATATCTGAATATTCTTCAAAAGAACAAACTTGGTTATTTGATTGCCAGATATGTTATGGACGAAGATTCTGAATTTAACACCAGCCGAGTTAATCACGAAGGCCAAAGCTTTGTAAGAAACTTCTTGGGGAAACCCTGGACTCTTGACTTAAAATATAAAAAAGGAAAAGTAAAGGTTATCAGAAAGCCCAAGAAACGTGGCAACAAAGAAGAAAAACCAGAAGAAGACGAAATAGAAAGAGAACCAGGCGAATTTGTTGCAGAAATATATGCAAATAAAGCCGAAGACTGGGTTGTCAGTGCTAATATGTATCTGGTTGCCCTTCCAGAAATGAACATACTCACATCAACAAGAATAGTCGGCAGAGAAGAAGATAACAAATGGCATTTTAAAGATGAGCAACTAGATGTTATTAAAAACAAAAAGCATTATCTTGTAATATTTGAATTTGACAATTCCGACAGCGAAAAATCAATTCAAGGCTATTTGTATGAATAATTAATCATACTTTTATTTTATAAAATCATAATAAAAGTAGAATAAACAATAATTGAACACAGAGCGAATACTATAGCCAAAACACTAGAAATGATATTTCGATGTTTTGGTTGTAGTAAATTCGAATTTTGATTAAACATTCCCCAAAAAAGTTGTGTAACAATAACCGTTGGAGTAATAAATCTAAAATTCATACACGCAACATAAGGGCTATCATAGGAGTGTTTATAAACACATAACATCATTGTAATAAAAAACACTATCATAAAGATTAT